>Ga0208330_1000685_pt1 | contig 13707 bp, 13 predicted proteins | sample DeeseametaMP1896_FD_184180 | JGI IMG/M metagenome (GOLD analysis project Ga0208330, IMG submission 184180) | Marine microbial communities from the Deep Pacific Ocean - MP1896 (SPAdes) | ecosystem: Environmental > Aquatic > Marine > Oceanic | place: East of Hawaii, North Pacific Ocean | collected...
CGCACGGTTGCACCAAGGTCCATCCGCCGGCGCGGCAGGGGGAAAGAGCATCCCCGTCGCCCGTTGCAGCAGCCGGTCGGGATGCGCGGCGAAGCGTTCGAAAGGGGTCACGAACAGGTCGGTCCCTGGCATGGCGCAGGACAGGTCCGTCACGACCTGCCGCCAGCTGCGGGGCGCCGCGGCCAGCGCCGCCAGCGTGTCGGCATCCGGACACGGCAAGCCGCGCGGCAGCAGGTAGGCCAACAGGGACGCCCAGTAGCTGTCGAGCGAACGGATCTGCAGCAGCGCGCGGCGCGGCCGGCCGCCGAAGGCATGGTGGAACCGCGCCACCCGTTCCCCGACCTGCGGATAAAGCGACCGCGCGCGCAGGTTCCGGCGCGGCGTGCCCAGCATGTTCTCGTCGCTGACCACCAGCACCGCGACCCCGCGCCGGGCCGCCGCCGCGCAGGAGAGCGCCACCCGCCCCGCCGCGCGCCGCCCGCGGACGGAGTTGCTGGGCTGCTCGGGCAAATCGTGAAACAGACCCTTGCGGGTGCGCTGCGGCCCCCAGAACCCGATCCCCTGTCCCGAAAGGGCCGCGCCCGATTGCCGCATGTAGGTCTGAAAGCTGGTCGAGGCGCAGCGGTGCGCCCCGAGGTGCAGAATGATGTCCAAGGCCGTGTCCGCCGTTGTTGCAAGTCACGGCGATCATGACGCGGCACCCCTGACAAAGCCCTTAACGTTAAAATTTTCACGGGTCCCGGTCACTTGGCCGTTCGCAAAGCCGCGCGGGCTGCCTATATTCGCGGGTATGAAAACATGCTTAACACTTGCGCTTGCCCTCGGTCTTGCCAGTGCCGCGTCCGGCGTGTCCGCACAGTCCGCCGGCAGCAGCGCCGCACCGATCCAGGCGCCGGTCCAGACCGAAGAGATGATTCTCGATGCCGCGGAGGTCGATCTGAACGACCTGCTCTGGCTCAAGCGTCCGCTGGTGGTCTTCGCCGACAGCCCCGCCGATCCACGGTACGTGCAGCAGATGCAGCTGCTGACCGAACGGCTGGACGTGCTCGACGAACGCGACGTGGTGATCGTGACCGACACCGACCCCGATGCACGCAGCCAGCCGCGGCGGCAGCTGCGTCCGCGCGGCTTCATGACGGTGGTGCTGGCCAAGGACGGATCGGTGGTGCTGCGCAAGCCCGAACCCTGGGCGGTGCGCGAGCTTACGCGCAACATCGACAAGCTGCCGCTGCGCCAGCAAGAGGTCCGCGACCGGCGCGATGCCTTGCGCCAGTAGCGCCGCACACCTATATACAGTATAGCGCAAGGAGGCGTGAGCATGGAAAAAGACCCCAACATCCCGTTCACTCCGATCCCGATAACCGGCCGGACCGGCCCGCGTCCGGGCTACTGAGCCGCGCGGCCTCTTCGGCTCCGGCGCGGTCGCCTTCGGAGTAGAGCTTGATCAGCCGCAGCGCATGCTGACCCGACAGAAACGCCTGTTTCCGCATCTCCAGGTAATCCGAATACATCGCGATCCGGCGCGACTGGTCGAATTCCTCTGACCGGAACCTGTCCCCGCGCATGTCGTCGCACAGCGCGGAAATCGCCTTGATCAGGCTGTAGTAGGACACCACGGCGTCGATGGTGACGCGCGGCAGCACCTCGATCTCGTCCAGCACGGCGTTGTAGATGTGATCGTCATGTTCGCGCGGAACCAGCGGAATGAAGCCCGGTTCGGAACGCATCCGCGCCAGCGTCTGGTTGCCGTGCGCCTCGCCCTCGCCCGCGTCATACAGATTGTTAAGCGCATTGCCGATCTCGGCATACAGCGCCTTGTGATAGTCGCGGGTCTTTTCCGCCTTGTCGCGCTGCTGGGCATTGGCCGCGAAGATCGCCGTGGTGAGCCAGCCGGTGGCAATGAAAAGCCCCGCGATCAGCGCCTGCCAGACCCGTTCGTCGAGGTCCAAGAACCGCGCCACCAGCAGCAGCATCAGCCCCATCGCCGCCGCTACCGGCAGGCCGATGGTGACGAAGAACTGGAAGATCAGCCGCCCGGCCAGCCGTTCCTCCGAACCGCCGCGCCACACGAAGACCCCCCACAGCGCCAGAAGCGCCGCAAGGCCGGCCATCGCACTGGTCTGGGCGGCGTCGGACATGGGGTTATTCGAACTCCATGATCACGTCGTCCACCGCGAGGCTGTCGCCCTCGCCGGCGTTGATCTTGCTCACCGTGCCCTTGCGTTCGGCGCGCAGGATGTTCTCCATCTTCATCGCCTCGATGGTGCAGAGCGCCTGGCCCTCCTGCACCTCGTCGCCCACCGCGACGTTGAGCTTGACCATCAGCCCGGGCATCGGACAGAGAAGCATTTTCGAGGTGTCCGCCGCCTCTTTCTCGGGCATCCGCCGCGCCAGTTCGGCCTGCCGCGGCGTGCGCACGTGCACCTTGAGGTCCGCGCCGCGCGACCGGATACGGAAACCGCCCGAGATCTTGCCGACCTTGAGCACCAGCGGGCGGCCGTCGACCTCCATGCTGGCCAGCTGGTCGCCCGGTGTCCAGTCGCCCGCGACGCGCATTTCGGTGCCGTCGTCGAAACGGACGGTGGCGGCGCCCTTCTCGGCGGCGATGCTCAGGTCGAAACTCTCGCCCTGCAAGGCCACGTTCCAGCGGTCCCCGACCCGGCGTTCGTGGTTGTCGAGCGTGCCGGACACCCGCGCGCGCCGGATCTCGGCCACGCGGTTCATCGCCGCCGTCGCCGCCGCGATACGGCGCAGGTCCGCCGCGGGCAGTTCAACGCCCTGAAAACCCTCGGGATATTCCTCGGCGATGAAGGCCGTGGTCATGTCGCCGCACGCGAATTTCGGGTGGTCCATCACCGCGCTCAGGAACGGCAGGTTGTGGCCGATGCCCTCGACCTCGAAGGCATCCAGCGCGTTGCGCATGCCTTCGATGGCGGCGTCCCGGTCCGGCCCCCAGGTGCAGAGCTTGGCGATCATCGGATCGTAATACATGCTGATCTCGCCGCCTTCGTAGACGCCGGTGTCGTTGCGCACCTTGGCGCCCTCGACCGCCAGTTCCGCAGGCGGACGGTAGCGCGTCAGGCGCCCGATGGAGGGCAGGAAGCCGCGATAGGGGTCTTCTGCATAAAGGCGGCTCTCGATGGCCCAGCCGTCGATCCTCACGTCGCCCTGGGTGATGGACAGCTTTTCGCCGTCTGCCACGCGGATCATCTGCTCCACCAGGTCGATGCCGGTGATCAGCTCGGTCACGGGATGTTCGACCTGCAAACGGGTGTTCATCTCGAGGAAATAGAAGTTCTTGTCGCCGTCGACGATGAATTCCACCGTGCCCGCGCTTGTATACCCAACCGCCGCGGCCAAGGCGCAGGCCTGTTCGCCCATCGCCTTGCGCGTTTCGGGATCGAGAAAGGGCGACGGCGCCTCTTCGATGACCTTCTGGTTCCGGCGCTGGATCGAGCATTCGCGCTCGTTGAGGTAGATCGTGTTGCCGTGGCTGTCGGCCAGCACCTGGATTTCGATATGGCGCGGCTGCGTCACGAATTTCTCGATGAAGATGCGGTCGTCGCCAAAGCTGTTCGCCGCTTCGTTCTTGGAACTCTGGAAGCCCTCTCGCGCCTCCTCGTCATTCCAGGCGATGCGCATGCCCTTGCCGCCGCCCCCGGCGCTGGCCTTGATCATCACCGGGTAGCCAATCTCGCCTGAGATCTTCACCGCCTCCTCGGCATCCTCGATCAGCCCCATGTAGCCCGGTACGGTACTGACCCCGGCCTCCTGCGCCAGCTTCTTCGAGGTAATCTTGTCGCCCATCGCCTCGATGGCCTTTTTCGGCGGCCCGATGAAGGCCACGCCCTCGGCCTCGAGTGCCTCGGCGAATTTCGGGTTCTCGGACAGGAAGCCATATCCCGGATGCACCGCCTGCGCGCCGCTATCGCGGATCGCCTGCATGATCTTTTCGATCACGATGTAGGACTGGTTCGCGGGCGCCGGGCCGATATGCACCGCCTCGTCGGCCATTTCGACATGCAGGGCGTTTTTGTCCGCATCCGAATAGACCGCAACGGTCTTGATCCCCATGCGCCGGGCGGTCTTGATGACGCGGCAGGCGATCTCTCCTCGGTTGGCGATCAATATCTTTTCGAACATGTCCGTTCCTTCCAGATCTTCATTCTTGGATCCGCGCGGCGCCGCGGCGCCAACGCAAAAAGCCACCGGACCGCGGGGGTCCGATGGCTTTTGCATGAGGGTGCAGAGCGTGCCACTCTGCGGGTGTATGCAGGTGCGGGGCTTGTCACCCCACCGTCGAGTGCCTTAGCGGCAGACGCCCGGCGTGACGTCGTCGCAGGCCACACCCGCCGCGATGCCGGCTGCCGCACCGATGGTGCCGTCGCCGCCGAGTGCGCGATCGGCTGCATAGCCTCCAACACCGCCGAGCGCGCCGCGTTCGAGGTCGGAACCTTCGCAGGCGGCAAGGCCGGTGAGCGCCAGGATGGCGGTGATTTTCGCCATGCTGTGCATTGGGTCGTCTCCGTCGTGATTATGACTGTGTATGACACATCAACACCACGGCGGAGGGTTTCGTTCCAGCCTATTTTCGACATCCGCGAAAAAGCGGCAAAGCTTTGCTCTTTAAGCGAAAATCCGCCTATCCCGCCCAAAAAAACGGGCGGCTGCTCGGGGGAAGAGCCAAGCCGCCCGAAAGGGGAAGGGTAACGGTAAAAACCCGCGTTCCGCCGCTGCTCACAGAGGAGACGGGATGCGATTATGCTGGCATCGAAACCGCCACCTGCCAAGCGGCGCGCGAGAGGCGCGCGTCCGTCGGCCTCTTCTTGCTGAAATCCGCGAAGCGCTGGCGAAATCATGCCCAGATGTTCCCCTTGAAAGCATCCGGAAAGGCCGCGCGCGCCGCCTTTTCGTCGATCACCAGCTGCGCGTCGTAGCTCGTGGGATCGAAAGGATCGTCATAGGGAAGCACCTCGCGGCCGAAGAGCCAGCTCAGCCGGCCAGCGTCGAGATTGCCGCGCTCAAAAGGCTGATCTTCGAAATGGAACCAAAGCGCGGCCATGAACCACAGGTCGGCGCGCTTGTCGGGCGCACGCCGGTCAGCGTAGCGGTCCCTGCGGATCAGGGGTGTGGCGCCTTTCGGGTTGGCGCGGCGGATTGTGAATTGGAAATCTGTGCCGGGCAGCCGGCCCGGAAATCCGCGATGCTTCAGCATGATGCTCTCCCTGCGAATGCGGGGCCAGCGGTGCCGGAAATCGCGCGGTGGTTTGAGGCGGGCCCAAGGACCCGCCTCAGAGACCGGTTACTTGTACTTGCCGGTGTAGACGGGCTCGACGGTGACCGGCTCGGGATCGACCACGACGAACTCTTCCTGCTGCTGCTGCTGGCACGCGGCCACAACTGCAACGAAACCGAAAAGCGTAAGCAGCTTGATGCTCTTGGACATGTATAACTCCTGTCAGATTCGACGATACGGACAAAACCTGACGGTCCTGCCTGCCCTCGTCTAGAGGTAACGGTCACTTGGGTGCAACCGTTCCCCAAAATACCGGAAAGATTTTCCGAAAGATATGCACCGCAAGCGCATAGTTCCACCTGTGGTACGAAAGCCTCATCCCGCACACGGGATGAACTTTGCCTCGCAAGATATTGTGCAGGCATCAAAAAGGCTCCCAAATACAGAGATCGTCCTGCACCGAGAATGCCTCGAACACCTGGCGCACATCGGGGGTCGGAACCCCGAATTCAGTGGGTTCAGAGGCCAGGCTGATGACGATACGTTGCGGATTGGCATCTATTTCGCGCAATTTCGGCAGTGCAAAGCCTTGGCAGAGGTACTCCATATCGGCGGTATTCTGCTCAATGTCGCCCATTTCCTGTGCAATCGACGGAGCGACAAAGCGGAAACGGAACAGCGACCCGGCGTCTGCGTCGTCGGTCAGCACCTCTTGCAGGGTCAGGGCCCGCCCCGAAGGCGCGGTGATTCCAATAGGTTCGGGGTCTTGGGCCGCGGCGGCGGCGGTCCAGAGCGCCAGAGCGGCCCCCAGCCAGAGACAATCCCGACCCCGTTTCCGGGCTCCTCCCGCCGGGATTGTCTGGCACACGGGCGCACCCGGTGCCGTGTTCTGGCATGAGCGGCGGATCATGTCCGCCCTCCGATGCGGGCCCAACGGGCCCATCGACGCCGCACTGCCGGATCCTCCAGCAGAGCGGTGATGCGGTCGCCTGTCGTGGCCGGCGCGCGCAGGCCCTCGGCAATGCGCCCTCCGGCGGTCACGTACAGGCCGCTTTCCGTAGCGGCAACCATTACCACAGGAGAGAAACCACGCAAGTCCTGTAATGCCCGCCACAGATCCTGGCGAATCTGCCGCGCCAGCCGCCCACGCCGCAGCACCGGGAACGCCGCCTGCCCTGTCACGTCGAACCGCGGCGGCCATTGCCGGGCCAGCACGTAACGCGCAGCGCTGCGCGTCTCGAACCAGCCGCCACGCCGCACGGGCCGCGCTTCGGCCTGATCGGTCGCAGTCATCGTCATATGGGTCTCCTCCACGCCCGTGCGCAGCCTGCTCGGGCGCTCACAGCGGAATGTTGTCGTGCTTTTTCCACGGGGTCTGCAGCTTCTTGCCCCGCAGCGCGGCGAAGGCGCGGCTGACCCGGCGGCGGGTAGAGCGCGGCTGGATCACCTCGTCGATGAACCCGCGCTCGGCGGCGACGAACGGGTTGGCAAAGCGGTCCTCGTAACTCTTGGTATGCGCCGCCGTCTTCTCCGCATCGCCGAGGTCGCCGCGATGGATGATCTCGGTCGCGCCCTTGGCGCCCATCACCGCGATCTCGGACGTGGGCCAGGCGTAGTTGACGTCGCCGCGCAGGTGCTTGGACGACATCACCACATAGGCCCCGCCATAGGCCTTGCGTGTGATGACCGTGACCTTTGGCACCGTCGCCTCGGCATAGGCATAAAGCAGCTTGGCGCCATGCTTGATGACGCCGGCATATTCCTGGCCGGTGCCGGGCAGGAAGCCGGGCACGTCCACGAAGGTCAGAAGCGGGATCTCGAAGCAGTCGCAGAACCGCACGAAGCGTGCGGCCTTGCGGCTGCTGTCGATGTCGAGGCACCCGGCCAGGACCATCGGCTGGTTCGCCACCACGCCCACGGTCTGCCCTTCGAGCCGGATGAACCCGGTGATGATGTTCTTGGCGAAGTTCTCCTGGATCTCGTAGAAATCGCCCTCGTCCGCGACCTTCAGGATCAGTTCCTTCATGTCATAGGGCGTGTTGGCGTTCTCGGGCACCAGCGTGTCGAGGCTGTCCTCGATCCGGCCCGGTTCGTCGAAGAAGGGCCGAACGGGCGGTTTCTCGCGGTTGTTGAGCGGCAGGAAATCCACCAGCCGCCGCACTTCGGCAATCGCCTCCACGTCGTTCTCGAAGGCGCCGTCGGCGACCGAGCTCTTGCGGGTGTGGGTGGTGGCGCCGCCCAGTTCCTCGGCCGTCACCACCTCGTTCGTGACGGTCTTGACCACGTCGGGGCCGGTCACGAACATGTAGCTGCTGTCCTTCACCATGAAGATGAAGTCGGTCATCGCCGGGCTGTAGACAGCCCCCCCGGCGCAGGGCCCCATGATCAGGCTGATCTGCGGCACCACGCCCGAGGCCATGACGTTGCGCTCGAACACCTCGCCGTAGCCCGCGAGCGAATCCACGCCCTCCTGGATGCGCGCGCCGCCCGAGTCGTTGATGCCGATCACCGGCGCGCCGTTCTGCACCGCCATGTCCATGATCTTGCAGATCTTCTGCGCATGGGTGGCCGAGACCGACCCGCCCAGCACGGTGAAATCCTGGCTGAAGACATAGACCATGCGGCCGTTGATGGTGCCCCAGCCCGTCACCACGCCGTCGCCGTAGGGGCGCTGCTTTTCCATGCCGAAATCAGTGCAGCGATGGGCGACGAACATGTCGTATTCTTCGAAACTGTCCTCGTCGAGCAAGAGCTCGATGCGTTCGCGCGCGGTGAGCTTGCCTTTCGAATGCTGCGCGTCGATGCGCTTTTGCCCGCCGCCCAGCCGCGCCTCGGTGCGCCGGTGCTCCAGTTCTGCAAGAATATCTTTCATCGCACGTCCCCTTCTTTGCGGCGGAGCCTAGGGGCGCCGCATCGCAGCATCAACTTGTTTTCGGCAAATTTGCAATGCTTGGATAGACTGCGCACGGAATATCGCAAAACTGCAAACTCATACCGCTTGGTTCATTTTTATTTGGACAACACCGGGGTGCAGTCCTACCACCTGAGCATGGCCACCGCTCCGACCGTCCGCTTCCTGGACCGCACCACACCGCCGCACATCTTCACCCTGATCCTGCTTGCGGGCCTGTCGGCGCTGGCGATGAACATCTTCCTGCCCAGCCTGCCCAACATGACCGACTATTTCCAGACCGAATACCGGCTGATGCAACTGTCGGTGGCGGTCTACCTTGCCGTTAACGCGGTGTTGCAGGTCATCATCGGCCCGATCTCGGACAAGTTCGGTCGCCGCCCGGTGATCCTGTGGGGCATCGCCGGCTTCATGCTGGCCACATTGGGCTGTCTGATGGCGACCGACCCTTATGTCTTCCTCACCTTCCGGATGCTGCAGGCGGTGATCATGACCTCCATGGTGCTGAGCCGCGCCGTGGTCCGCGACATGGTCCCGCAGGACCAGGCGGCGTCGATGATCGGCTACGTCACCATGGGCATGGCGGTGGTGCCGATGATCGGCCCGGCCATCGGCGGCGTGCTGGACGAAATCTGGGGCTGGCACGCGAATTTCTGGCTGCTTTTCGCGCTCGGCGGCCTGCTGTTATGGCTGACCTGGACAGACCTGGGCGAGACCGCACAGAAAAGCGGCCTGACCCTGGGCCAGCAGTTCCGCGAATATCCCGAGCTTCTGACCGCGCCGCGGTTCTGGGGCTATGCGCTGGCCGCGGCGCTCGCGTCGGGCGCGTTCTTTGCCTACCTCGGCGGCGCGCCCTTCGTGGGCTCCGAGGTCTTCAGCCTCAGCCCCTCCGAGCTTGGCCTTTATTTCGGCGCCCCGGCCATCGGCTATTTTCTCGGCAACTTCGCCTCGGGCCGCTATTCGGCGCGGGTCGGGGTCAACCGGATGGTCTGCTGGGGCGCGCTGATCAACTCCACCGGGATCGCCGTGTCGATGCTGGTCTTCGCCACAGGCTACGGCACCGTCCTGACATTTTTCGGCTTCATGACGCTGGTGGGTCTGGGCAACGGCATGACCATCCCCAACGCCACCGCCGGGATGCTGTCGGTGCGCCCGCATCTCGCCGGAACCGCGTCGGGTCTTGGCGGGGCGATCATGATCGGCGGGGGGGCTGCGCTGTCGGCGCTTGCGGGCGCGTTGTTGCAGCCGGGCACCGGGGTCTGGCCGCTCTTGTGGATCATGTTCCTGACCTCGGTGGGCGGGGTCGTGGCGATCCTCTTCGTCATCTGGCGCGAAGCGCAGCTGAATCGGCTGGACGCCGCCTGACGACTTTGCAAAATTGCGCGTGACGCAAGGCTAAGGTGCAAAGCGACATGGCGATCCAGAAACTCTATGCCGGGGCAAAGCTGCGCGAGATCCGCACCCGGCTGGGCCTCACGCAGAAGGATTTCGCCGCCAAGCTGGGCGTGTCCCTGCCCTACCTGAACCAGATGGAGAACAACAATCGGCCGCTCAGCACCACCGTGGTGCTGGCGCTGGCGCAGGAGTTCGGCTTCGACGTGACCGAGCTGGGCCAGGGCGATGCCGAACGGCTGGTGACGGACATGCGCGAGGCGCTGGCCGACCCGGTCTTTGCCGACGGTTCGCCGCCGCTCGCAGACCTGCGGCTCACCGCCTCGAACGCCCCCGCCCTCGCCCGCGCCTTTCTCGAGCTGCACAGCGCCTACCGCCAGACCCACGAGCGGCTGGCGTCGCTCGACGAGGCGCTGGGGCGCGAGGGCGCGCAACTGCAGCCCAGCCCTTGGGAAGAGGTGCGCGATTTCTTCCACTACTGCGACAACTACATCGACGCGGTCGACCGCGCCGCCGAGCACTTCGCCCAGCTTCTGGGCGACGAGGGCGACATCCGCGCCGCGGCGATCCGGCGGCTGGCGAACAAGGGCGTCACCGTGCGCTTTGCAGAGGACGCAGCACTGCGCCAGTTCGACTCCGACACCGGAACCCTGACCCTGTCGCGGCTCGCCCCGCCCGAGACCCAGACCTTCCAGCTGCTGCTGCAGGTGGCCCTGTTGCGCCAGAACGCGCTTCTGGAGGCGACGCTGGACCTCGCGCGCTTCCAGTCCGACGCCGCCCGCGCCATCGCCAAGATCGGTCTTGCCAACTACTTCGCCGGCGCCGCGATGATGCCCTACCGGGCCTTCCTCGAAGCGGCCACGCGCACGCGGCACGACCTGGAGCGGCTGGCGGTGCAGTTCGGCGCCTCGATCGAGCAGGTGGCGCACCGCCTGTCGACGCTGCAGCGTCCGGGCGCGAAGGGGGTGCCGTTCTTTTTCGTGCGCGTCGACCAGGCCGGCACGATCACCAAGAGACACTCCGCCACGCGTCTGCAATTCGCCCGCTTCGGCGGCGCCTGCCCGCTCTGGAACGTGCACCGTGCCTTCGAGAACCCCGGCCAGTTCCTGCGGCAGCTGGCCGAGACGCCGGACGGGGTGCGCTATATCAGCCTGGCGCGGGATGTCAGCAAACCCGCCGGGCATTTCGGCGCCCCGGTGCGGCGCTATGCCATCGCCCTTGGCTGCGAGGTGCGGCACGCCGGCGCTCTGGTCTATGCCGACGGGCTCGACCTTGCCCGCGCCGGGGCGTTCGAGCCGATCGGCATTTCCTGCCGGATCTGCGAGCGGGTGGCCTGTCATCAACGCTCGGTCCCGCCGCTCGAGCGCAAGCTGCGGATTGCACCGGACCGGCGTGGGGTGCTGCCTTACGAGTTGGAGTGACTCGGAAATCGCCCGTTGGGCGATACGAGAGACGTCGTCCGATCCGCTTGAAAATCGGCACAGCAGTATCGCCCGTAACGGGCGATACGAGAGACGCTGTCTCTCGTGCTCTCTGGAGGTTTATTGGCAAGATGAAGATCAGCGGGATGGGAAGCGCTGCGCGAGATCGGCCATGAGGGCGCGGTCGGTGTCGTCGAGCGCGCCGGTGGCGCCGGAACGGAAGCGGTCGCGGAAGGTTTGCAGCAGCGCCGCGTGTTGACCGTCGTCGAAAGCATAGCCGACGCGGGCGGCGTCTGCGTGGAATTCGCCGGGGGCTTCAGGTCGCGGCCAGACCGAGAGTCCGCGGCGTGCGAGGCGGCGCCAGTCGAAGCGCGGGCCGGGGTCGATCTTGCGCCCCAACGCCATGTCGGCGTGGCCGATGACACGTTCAGGGGCGATCTGCCAGCGGTCGAAGATGACTGCAAGCAGCGCCTCGAGCGTCTGCATCTGCGGCTCGGAAAAGGGCTGCGCGCCGGTATTGGCCAGTTCGATGCCGATGGACCGGGAATTGACGTCGGTGACGCCGCCCCAGCGGCCCGCGCCCGCGTGCCAGGCGCGCTGGTCCTCGTCCACCAGCTGCCAGCAGCGGCCCCGTTCGCAGATCAGGTAATGCGCAGACACTTCGGCCTCGGGATCGCAGAGCCGGTCGCGGGCGGCTTCGGCGGTCTGCATGGCGGTGTAATGGATCACGACCAAGTCGGGCACCGCGCCATCGCGGCGCGGACCGAAATTCGGGGACGGATGCCGGCCGGGGGTCAGTTCCGGCGCACCGCGCGGAAGGGCGCAGGGTTCCAGCCGCAGGCAAAACCGTCGCCGTCCGGGTCGAGGTTCTGGCGGTCGCGTTCGGGTCCGCCGGCGGCGAGGAAGGCCTCTTGCGCCAGATCCGAGGATGCATAGCCGGCGCAGGCGCGCTGTGCCTTCTCGGCGCTGGCAAAGCGCGAGCGGCTGTAGAGCGGCGTGCCGACAGGATTGTCGGTGCGCAGGGCATAGGCCACGATGTTCGGCCCGTCGCTGCCGCTGCGGCTGGGCAGCGCGGTGGGCTGGATCACCTGGTACTGGGCGCGGTTCTGGGCGATGAGCTGCGCATCGGCCTGGATGTCGCGTTCGCTCGACACCGCGTCGAAGCTGTTCTCGTTCGAGATGCCAGCGGCGTTCTCGACCACCTGCGGCGCCGGATTGGACGGCGAGGCCTGCACCGGGCCGCCGCCGTTCAGCGCCGCCTCGGCCCCGGCGATCACCGGGTCGGGATTGCCGAGCGTGCTGCTTTGCACGTCCGACGGTGCGGGCACGGTGGTGCGGCCTTCGAGCTGAGCGTCGCGGGCGGCCTGCTGCGCCTGGTAGCTGTCGTAGTCGCCGAAGCCGACCCCCGCGCCGCTGTCGGGCACCGAGGTCGTGCAGGCGCCCAGGGCCAGGGCCGCCGCGCCGCAGATCAGAAGAATTTTCATGCCAGTCATACCTTCCAGCGCCTGTGTCGTGGGCTTACCACCATTTCCCGGGCTTGGCCACAAAACCCGCCGCGCGTTCGAGCGCATAGGCGGTGTTGAGCAGATCGCCCTCTTCCCAGGGCCGCCCGATCAGCTGCAGACCCAACGGCAGGCCGTCCTTGTCGGTTCCGGCGGGCACGGAAATGCCCGGCAGCCCGGCGAGGTTCACCGTAACCGTGAAAACGTCGTTGAGGTACATCTGCACCGGGTCGTCCATCTCCATCCCCAGCGGGAAGGCGGCCGAGGGCGTGGCGGGGGTCAGGATCGCGTCGACGCCCTGGTCGAAAGCCTGTTCGAAGTCGCGCTTGATCAGGGTGCGGACCTTGCGGGCGCGATTGTAATAGGCGTCATAAAAGCCCGCCGACAGCACGTAGGTGCCGACCATGACACGGCGCTGCACCTCGGGCCCGAAGCCTTCGGCGCGGGTCTTTTCGTACATTTCGGTGATGCCGTCGCCCTGGGACAGCTTTGCCCGGCGGCCATAGCGCACGCCGTCGTAGCGGGCGAGGTTCGAGGACGCTTCGGCGGGGGCGATAACGTAATAGGCGGGCAGTGCGTATTTGGTGTGCGGCAAGGAGATATCGACGATCTTCGCTCCGGCGTCGCGCAGCATGTCGGCGCCGTCGGACCAGAGCTTTTCGATCTCGGCGGGCATGCCGTCCATGCGGTATTCGCGCGGGATGCCGATGGTCTTGCCCTTGATGTCGCCGGTCAGCGCCGCCTCGAAATCCGGCACGGCGAGGTCGGCGGAGGTGCTGTCCTTCGGGTCGTGCCCGCACATGGCGCGCAGCACGATGGCGGCGTCGCGCACGTCCTTGGTCATCGGCCCGGCCTGGTCCAGCGACGAGGCGAAGGCAACGATGCCCCAGCGCGAGCAGCGGCCGTAGGTGGGCTTGATGCCGGTGATGCCGGTAAAGGCGGCGGGCTGGCGGATCGAGCCGCCGGTGTCTGTGCCGGTCGCGGCGAGGCAGAGGTCGGCGGCCACGGCGCTGGCGGACCCGCCCGAGGATCCGCCGGGGGTCAGGGCCGCGTCGTCGTTGCCGCGCCGCCAGGGGTTCACGGCGTTGCCGTAGACGCTGGTTTCGTTGCTGCTGCCCATGGCGAATTCGTCCATGTTGAGCTTGCCCAGCATCACCGCGCCCGCGTCCTGCAACTGCTGCGACACGGTGGATTCATATTCAGGGCGGAAGCCTTCGAGGATGCGGCTCGCGGCCTGGCTCGGCG
>Ga0208330_1000688_pt1 | contig 13654 bp, 13 predicted proteins | sample DeeseametaMP1896_FD_184180 | JGI IMG/M metagenome (GOLD analysis project Ga0208330, IMG submission 184180) | Marine microbial communities from the Deep Pacific Ocean - MP1896 (SPAdes) | ecosystem: Environmental > Aquatic > Marine > Oceanic | place: East of Hawaii, North Pacific Ocean | collected...
TGCCGGAGATCATCGGCATCGGGGTGGCGTTCCTCATCCTCGTCATCACCTTCGGCGCGGTCGTGGCCGCCGGCCTGCCCATCATCACCGCGGGCATCGGCGTCGGCATCGGCGCGCTCGGGATATTCGTCGCCGCCGCGTTCGTGGACATGCCGACCGCAGCGCTCTCCCTGGCGCTGATGCTCGGCCTCGCGGTCGGCATCGACTATGCGCTGTTCATACTCAACCGCTATCGCAACAACCTGCTGCTGCTCATGCCGCGCGACGAGGCGGCCGGGCTGGCGGTCGGCACCGCCGGGGGCGCCGTCGTGTTCGCCGCGCTGACCGTCATCATCGCGCTGTGCGGTCTGGCGGTGGTGGGCATTCCGTTCCTGACCTATATGGGTCTGGCCGCGGCGGTGTCGGTGTTCATCGCGATGCTGATCGCGGTGACGCTGCTGCCCGCCCTGTTCGGATTCGCCGGCGGGCAGGTCGCGCGCTTCATCCAACCGCCGCTGCAGCCGGGCCGCCCGAAAGAGGTCGCCCAGGTGGCGACCTACACCCCGCACCGCACCATGGGGGCGACGTGGGCGCGGTTCGTGGTCCGGTTCCGCAAGCCGCTGCTGGTGACGGGCGCTGCCGGATTGATCCTCATCGGATTGCCCACCCTCGGCATGCATCTGGGCCTGCCCAGTGGGGCGTCGCAGCCGGAGTCCAGCACCGCGCGTCAGGCCTACGACCTGACCGCCGAGCACCTCGGTCCGGGCTTCAACGGCCCGCTGCTGGTCGTCGCCGACCTCGGTGACGCCTCCGATCCGCGGGCGGTGCAGACCATCGCGGCCAACCTCGGTCGTGAGCAGGGCGTCGTCGCCGCCGCTCCGGCCGGAGGTAACCAGAACACGGCTGCAATCCAGGTCATTCCGGCGACCGGCCCCAACGACACCGCCACCGCGGACCTGGTCCAGCGCATCCGCGCCGACCGCGACGCCATCGAAGCCGACACCGGGGCAACGATTCTCGTCGGCGGCAACACCGCCTCGAACATCGATACCTCCGCCAAGCTGGCCGCCGCGCTGCCGGTGTTCATCATCGTCGTCGTTGGCCTCGCGTTCGTGCTGCTGACCGTCGCGTTCCGCGCCGCGTTGGTGCCGCTGACATCGATCGTCGGCTTTCTGCTGTCGGTGTTCGCCGCGGTCGGCGTGCAGGTCGCGATCTTCCAATGGGGCTGGGGCGCCTCACTTCTCGGAATCACCCCCGGTGAGACGATCAGCTTCCTGCCGATCATCGTGCTGGCCATCGTCTTCGGCCTGTCCAGCGACTACGAGGTGTTCGTGGTGTCGCGTATCCGCGAGGAGCTCTCCCGCACAGACACCGCGGTGGACGCCGTCCGCAGCGGGGTCGGGCTCTCGGCGCGCGTCGTCACCGCCGCGGCGTTGATCATGTTCGGCGTGTTCATCGCCTTCCTCGCCGGCGGCGACCCGATCATCAAATCCATCGGGCTGACCTTGGCCGTCGGCGTGTTCCTCGATGCGTTCGTGGTGCGGCTGACATTGATTCCCGCGGTGATGGCCATGCTGGGTGACACGATGTGGAAGCACTCCAAGTGGTTCGGCCGCTACGTCCCCGATCTGGACATCGAGGGGACCAAGCTGGAGGCCGAGCACCGCAGCCCGGTGCCGGCGTGATCCGTTGGGCTAGAACGCCGCGAGCAACTCCATCACCAGCACCACCGCGGTGACCGCGAACAGTGCGGCGAACAGCCCGATCGCCACGAAGGCCACCACGGCCCGCGGGGTCAGGTTGCGCCCCGCGGTGGGGTCGGCATTCGACGTCGCCGAGGTCTGCGCCGAATCCGGCGGCGTCTCACCCGGAGGAACACCCCCGGCGCGGTCTGGACCGGGGGTGTTCTCGGGGGCGGGATCCGGAGGAAGAGCGGTCATGATCGTCCTGTCTGGGCGGCTTGGCGCGGGGCGTTCAGGGCTTCGTCGCGCCGGCGTCGCAATTCGGCGTCGGCCTGTCGGAGACGCCGGGCGGCAATCTCGTCGAGGTGCGCCGCCTCTTCCAGTTCGGCGGCGCGCTCGATGCGGGCGACGCCTTCGCCCTCGAGGGCACCGTCGGCGAGCACGATGCCGACCGCCGCGTCCAGCGCGCCGATGGCACGCTCGAACATCAACCGCACCGGCGCTTCCGGGCCCATCCGAGCGACCAGTTGTTCCTCCAGCATCCGGATCGGAACCCGTCCCAGCCGGTACTGCGTCCGCAGGATCGCCCACGGAATGGTGCGAATTCTCATCATCGCCTCCTGTTTTCGGGTCAGGGCAGGTCCGGGTCGTCGACACCCTCGGCGCGCCGGCGTTGGCGGGCGGCCTGGGCCTGGGTGCGCAGCGCCTCCCCGGCGGCCTGCTGGTAGTCCTGTACGGCACGGTCGTAGTGCTCGGCCGCGGCCTCGGTTTCGCGGTTGGCGGCAGCACTGGCGCGTTGCGCCTGCCGTTGCACGTCGTCCTCGAACTGGCCCTCCGCCTGCGCGGCGTCATGCCGGCCCGCCTGCTCGGTGGCGCGCTTGCGGGCCTCCTGCTCGGCGCGCACCTCGCCTTCAACCCGGGTGCGACGCATGTCGGCGACCAGTTGCTCCTGGTCGCTGCGCAGCTGGGCCTCTTCGGCGCGGGCGGCTGCGTCACGCTGTTCGAGGTCGCTTTCAGCTTGCAGTCGGCTGGCCTGCCGCCGTCTGCGGGCGCCCGCCTGTTCGAGCTGCCCCTCGGCAGTCAGTGAATCGCGGCCGGTAAGAGCACCGGTCCACTCCTTCGCCTTGCCCTTCATCGACTCGAGAAAACTCTTGCGGGTCTGACCGGATTTGTCGGTCATCGACGCTCCTATTCGTTCTGGGTCGGCGTGTGGTGGTCGTACCCCGGTCAGGGTTATTTACACGCCTTCGGCGCGGGGCCATCTACACGCCTCCGGCGTGGGGCATATCGCACGCCAGGCCGGGTATGCGCGCACCATGACGAAGATCGGCTACGCGTTGTCCTGTGAACAGTTCGGCCCCAAGGAGCTCATCGACCAGGCCAAGCGCGCCGAAGCGGCGGGCTTCGAGGCGTTGTCGATTTCCGACCACTTCCACCCGTGGAACGACGAGCAGGGGCAGAGTCCTTTTGTGTGGGGTGTGATCGGCGCCCTGTCAGAGGCCGTTTCGCTTCCGGTGTCCACGCTGGTCACCTGCCCGACGGTGCGTATCCACCCTGCCGTGCTGGCCCAGGCGGCCGCCACCGCGGCCGTGCAGCTGGACGGCAAGTTCGTCCTCGGCGTCGGCAGCGGTGAGCTGCTCAACGAACATGTCCTCGGCGATCACTGGCCGTCGGTCGGGGTGCGCCTGGAGATGCTCGAGGAGGCGGTGCACGTGATCCGCGAGCTGATCGACGCCGGCCGGGAAGGTCGCGAGATCAGTTATCACGGAGAGCATTACGAGGTGCAGGAGGCGCGTATCTACACGTGCCCGGACCAGCCGGTGCCGATCTATGTCTCTGGTTTCGGGCCGCAGGCCACGGAGCTGGCCGGCCGAATCGGCGACGGGTACTGCACTGTGGTCCCCGACGGCGACCTGGTCACGGAGTTCCGTGACTCCGGTGGTGGAGAGAAGCCGGTACAGGCCGCCACCAAGGTGAACTGGGACCAGGACGCCGAGGCGGCCCTGGACCTCGCACACCGGACGTGGGCCAACGAGCAGCTGCCCGGCCGGCTGGCCCAGACCCTGCCGAGTCCGCGTGACTTCGCCGCAGCGATGAGCCTGGTGCCCAAAGACACGGTCGCCGACGCGGTCACCTGTGGGCCCGACGTCGACCGTCACGTCGCGCAGGTGCGCAGCTACCTCGACGCCGGGGTGGACGAGGTGTACGTCCAACAACTCGGACCGGACATGGCCGGGTTCTTCGACGTGTACGCGCGAGAAGTGCTCCCGCAGTTGCGCTGAGCCGCTACCCGACGGCGCCGTTGATCTGCGGCTTGTCGATCATGCCGCGCTCGACGCCCCACATGGTGGCGATGGCCCGATAATCGCCGGTCTCGATCAGGTGCTCGAGTGCCTGCCGCAGTGATTCCGCGAGCTGTGAGTCCTTGGGCACCGGCCAGCCGTAGGGGGCCGAATCGAACACGTCGCCGGCGGGCACCAGGTCACCGCGGGAGAGTTTGATCGCGAAACCGGTCACCGGCGAATCCGCCGACATCGCGTCCACCTCGCCCTTGACCAGTGCCGTGGTCACGGCGTCCTGGCTGGCGAACTCGACGATCTCCAGTGGCGCCATGCCGGCGGCCACACACTCGTCGCTCTTGCGCGGCAGCTCTTCGGTGGCCTGCAATGTCCCTTGCGCCACACCGATTTTGACGCCGCACGCGGCGGCAGGGCCGACCACGACCCCGGGGCGCGACGCCCACTGAGTACCGGCTTCGAGGTAGGTGACGAAATCGACGAGCTGCTCGCGCGGCGCAGTGTCGGTGACCGAGGACATCCCGACGTCGATCGTCCCGGCCTGCACCGACGGCAGGATCTGGTCGAACGGGATCTGGCGGTAGTCCGGAACCAGGCCCAGCACCCGGGCCACCGCGTTCATCAGCTCGACGTCGAATCCGACCAGCTGACCGTCGGCGTTCTTGAACTCCATCGGCGCGTACGGCACGTTCACGCCGATCACCAGCCGGCCGGTCTCGCGGATGTCGGCGGGCACGGTCTCGGCGATGTGCGCGATCGCGCCGTCGGGCAGATCCTGGGCACCGGCGTCGCGCCACGGCGCCCACATCCACGCCCCGACGGCCGTCGCGGCCAGGACAACCGCGGCCGCACCGGCGAGGGCCAGCACGCGTCTCGGCAACCGTCTGTCGCTGCGCGCCGAGTGCCGTGATCCGCGGGCCCGCCGCACCGGCGCGTTGAGCGCGCGCCGGGCGGCGACGGCGAGTTCGCCGGCGCTCTGGTAGCGCTTGGCCGGCTTCTTGGCCATGCCCTTCGCGATGACGGAGTCGAACGCTGCCAGCCGCGGATCGGTGTCCGACGGGCGCGGCAGCGGGGCCATCATGTGCCCGGCGATCTGCTGCTCGAGACTGTCGGCGGGGTACGGTCGCGACCCGGTGAGCAGCTCGTAGAGCACGCAGGTCAGTGCGTAGACGTCGGAGCGGGCGTCGACCTGGCCGGCCTCGAAACGCTCGGGCGCCATGTAGGCCAGCGTGCCCAGGGTGCTGCCCGCGGTGGTCAGGGCCTGCTCCCCGGCGGTGCGGGCCAGCCCGAAGTCGATCAGATAGACGAAGTCGCGGCCGGTGATCAGGATGTTCGACGGCTTGATGTCGCGGTGGATGAGCCCGGCTTTGTGCGCGGAGTCCAGCGCATGCGCGACCTGCTCGACGACGTGCACCGCGAACGGCGCCCCGAGCGGCTTCTCCGTCTCGGCGAGCATCGCGCCCAGATTGCGGCCCTCGATCAGGCGCATGTCGAGATAGAGCCGGCCGTCGATCTCGCCGTAGCTGTGGATGGGTACGACGTGCGGGTCGTTGATCCCTGCGGCGGATTGGGATTCACGGCGGAACCGAGCCTGGAAGACCTCGTCCTCGGCCATGTGGTGCGGCAGCACCTTCAGCGCGACGACACGGTCGGTCCTGGTGTCGTAGGCCTGGTAGACCTCGCCCATCCCGCCCCGGCCGATCAGCTTCTGAAGCCGATAGTGCCCGAATGGTGTCGCATTCACCGCTGGTCTCCTCGGCTGCGGCCAATCGGTTCGTGCGTTGAAGCTACCTCATGTCCGCCGCGGTCGCCCCCGAGCCGGGAAACCCGGGATACCGGGGATGAGCAGGGTTTCGCTGGGTGTTCTGCCGGCGGTGCGACGGTCCGGCAAGCGCCATGGTCAGAGTCGGTACATCTCCCGGGCCATCGCGGCCTGCTCGAAGACCCGGTCCCGCTGCGCCGGGTAGTGGCGCCTCCCGGCTCTTGCCGGGCCGGCGGTCGTCGTGTCGTCACGCACCAACGCCGTGGACTGCGACGCGATGGGCGCCTGCAGCCACCGCAACAGTGCAGACAGCGACCACCGCGGGGCATGCGCACCGGTCACGGAATCCATGGACAGAGAAGCCATGTCGTTTCACCTCACCTCGTGGGCTGGCCGCGGCTCGGATTCCGCGAAGCGCCCGAACTGATTCCGAACGTAACATAAGAAATAGAAGTAGCCAACAGAGTTTGTACTTTGCAATTGAAATGTGAGTGAATGGGTACGATGGCGGACGTGGCACGCAAGACCTACGGACAGTTCTGCGGGCTGGCCCATGCCCTCGACGTGGTCGGCGAGCGCTGGACGCTGCTGATCGTGCGTGAGCTGGGCACGGGGCCGAAGCGCTACACCGACCTGGCCGACGCCCTACCCGGAATCGGGACCAGCCTGCTGGCCACCCGCGTCCGCCAGCTCGAGACCGACGGCGTCATCCAGCGCCGCCTCGCCGTCGGACAACCCGGCTCCGCGGTGGTCTACGAGCTCTCCGAGGCCGGTCGCGAACTCGCACTCGCCATGATTCCGCTCGCCACCTGGGGTGCCCGGCACCAGATGACCGACGCCGACGTCGGCCGCGAGGCCTTCCGGGCCGAATGGCTGCTGAGCTTCCTGGCCGCCGACCTCAGCGGCGACATGGACCCCGGCCCCGATGCGCTCTACGAGTTTCACATCGGCGACAGCACCGCCTGCCTGCAGGTCCGCGGCGGCCGAATGCGGGTGGTGCCCGGGCCGGCCGCGACGCCACCCGACGTCACCGTGCGGGCCGCGGCGCCGACGGTCGCCGCGCTGCTCGGCAGGCAGCTCACGCTCAGCGACGCGGTGCGTTCCGACCAGGTCGACATCTCGGGAGACGCTGCGGCCACCGACGCGCTGGTCGCGCTCATCGAAAGCCACCTCGCCCTGTCCTGAGGCACCCGGGCCAAGTCCGTCGATTGATCTAATCGACGCATCAATGATGTGAGAAATGGTCTTGGACAGGCATGGATATGCCTCATACCGTTGAGGTCATGACTGCGACGATTCCCGAAACCCACCGTCTCACCGGTCAGATGATCATCGCCGGGACGCCCGTGCGCGGGACGGGCACGCAGATCCACGCGTTCGACCCCGCCGCCGGTGCCGTGCTGGACCCGCCGTATCACCACGGTGACGCCGGCAACGTCGACGCCGCCTGCGCCGCGGCCGCCGACGCGTTCGGCCCCTACCGCGCCACCACCTCCGATCAACGGGCCCGCTTCCTCGAGGCGATCGCCGGGCAGATCGAGGCGATCAGCGAGCCCCTGATCGCGCGCGCCGTCGCCGAAACCGGGCTGCCGCAGGCACGCATCACCGGTGAGGTCGGCCGCACCACCGGGCAGCTGCGCCTGTTCGCCGAAGTGCTGCGCGAAGGCAGTTACCAGGGAGCCCGCATCGACACCGCCCTGCCCGACCGGTCCCCGCTGCCCCGCCCGGACCTGCGCCAACGTTTCATCGGGCTGGGTCCGGTCGCCGTGTTCGGCGCCTCGAACTTCCCGCTGGCCTTCTCGGTCGCCGGCGGGGACACCGCCTCCGCACTGGCCGCCGGATGCCCGGTCGTGGTCAAGGCCCACGACGCCCACCCCGGCACCTCCGAGCTGGTCGGACGCGCCGTCACCGCCGCGGTCGCCGAATCCGGCATGCCCGCGGGAACGTTCTCACTGCTGTTCGGTTCGGGCGCCGGCCTCGGGATCGCGCTCGTGACCGATCCGCGGATCAAAGCCGTCGGCTTCACCGGATCCCGCTCGGGTGGCACCGCCCTGGTCGCCGCCGCCGCCGCACGACCCGAACCCATCCCGGTCTACGCCGAGATGAGCTCCATCAACCCCGTCTTCGTCCTCGACGGCGCCCTGGCCGGCCGCGGCGACGAACTCGGCCACGCGTTCGTCGCATCGTTGACGATGGGATCCGGGCAGTTCTGCACCAACCCCGGACTGGTCATCGCCGTCGACGGCCCGGGCCTCGACGCATTCGTCGCCGCAGCCCGCGAGGCGCTGGCACAGGCCCCGGCCACACCCATGCTCACCCCGGCCATCGCCCGCAGCTACGCCGAGGGCGTCACCGCGCTGTCCGGGGCGGCCGAGCTGGTCGGCCGCGGTCAGGACGCGAGCAACGAATGCGGCTGCCAAGCAGCCCTGTTCACCACTGATGCGGAGAGCTTCCTGAACTCCGAGGCGCTGCAGGCCGAGGTGTTCGGCTCGTCGAGCCTGATCGTGCGCTGCGCCGACGCCGCGGAGATGCACGCCGTCGCCGACGGTATCGAAGGGCAGCTGACCGCGACCGTGCACGCCGACGACTCCGACCTCGACGCCGCTGCCGAACTGCTGCCGCGCCTGGAGCTCAAGGCCGGGCGGATCCTGTTCGGCGGGTGGCCCACCGGCGTCGAGGTCAGCCACGCCATGGTGCACGGCGGCCCGTTCCCGGCAACGTCCGACTCCCGCAGCACCTCCGTGGGCAGCCGCGCGATCGAACGCTTCCTGCGGCCGGTGTGCTACCAGAACGTTCCGAAATCCCTGCTGCCCAGCGCAATTGCGGACGGCAACCCCGATCACCTTTGGCGGCGCATCGACGGCCGGCTCAGCCAGGACTGACCCCACCCACCGACCGGGCCCCCGGGCCCGACAACCCTGCTAGGAGCCCTTGATGCGTTCCACGTCCCGCCCGTCCTTCGACGGTGTGCTGTTCTTCCCCGTCACCCCGTTCACCGAGACCGGCGACGTCGACGTCGACGCCCTGGCCGACCACATCGCCAAAGGGGCCGCAGCAGGGCCGGGCGGCGTTTTCGTCGCCTGCGGCACCGGCGAATTCCACGCCCTCGACGACCAGGAGTTCAGCACCGTCGTCCGCACCGCGGTGGACGTGGTCGCCGGTCGCGTACCCGTCTATGCCGGTGCGGGCGGATCGGTGGCGCAGGCCAAGCGGTTCGCGACGGTCGCGCAACAGGTGGGCGCCGACGGGCTGCTCCTGCTTCCCCCCTACCTCGTCGAGGTGCCCCAGCCCGGCCTGGTCGACTACACCCGCGCCGTCGCCGGCGCGACCGACCTTCCCGTCATCGTCTACAACCGCGGCAACGCGCGGTTCACCGAGGCGTCGGCGGTGGCGGTGGCGAAGATCGACAACGTCGTCGGGTTCAAGGACGGCACCGGCAACCTCGATCAGGTCGCGCGCATCGTGTCGGCCATCACCAGCGAGGTCGACCCCGACTTCCTGTTCTTCAACGGGCTGCCCACCGCCGAGACCACGCAGCAGGCCTACCGGGCGATCGGGGTGCCGCTGTACTCGTCGGCGACGTTCGCGTTCGCACCCGACCTGGCGCTGGCCTTCTACGACGCGTTGGAAGCCGACAACCGCCACCTGGCCGAGGACCTGTTGCGCACCTTCTTCCACCCGCTGGTGCGGTTGCGCGACACCGTCCCCGGCTACGCGGTCTCGCTGGTCAAGGCGGGCGTCACGATGGAAGGCGTGCCCGCCGGGCCGGTGCGCCCGCCGCTGGTGATGCCCACCGCGACCGACATCGACGAGCTGGCCTCGATCGTCGCCGCCGGGCGCGCCGTGACGACCGGCGCACTGTCGCAGGCGATCTGACCGTGGGCCCGCTGCGCATCACCGGCGCCCGCATCACCCCGGTCGCGTTCCGCGACCCGCCGCTGCTCAACACCGTCGGTGTGCACCAGCCGTACGCGCTGCGCGCGATCATCCAGCTGGACACCGACGCGGGTCTCGTCGGCCTGGGCGAGACCTACGCCGACACCCGGCACCTGGCCCGGCTGCGGGCCGCCGCCGACGCGATCACCGGTCTAGATGTGTTTGCGCTCAACATGATCCGCGCGGCGATCGCTGACACGCTGCGCGGCGACACCGCGGCCGTGGGCACCGCCGGGATGATCACCTCGGCCAGCGCCGTGGACCAGGTGCTGTCCCCATTCGAGGTGGCCTGCCTGGACGTGCAGGGCCGCGCGCTCGGGCGCCCGGTGTCGGACCTGCTCGGCGGTGCGGTGCGCGATGCCGTTCCGTTCAGCGCGTACCTGTTCTACAAGTGGGTCGCCCACCCCGGCGCCGAACCCGACGCGTTCGGCGCCGCGCTCGACCCGGACGGCATCGTCGCCCAGGCGCGGCGCATCGTCGACGAATACGGTTTCACCGCGGTCAAACTCAAGGGCGGGGTGTTCGCACCGGAGGAGGAGATGGCGGCGATCGAGGCGCTGGCCGCCGCGTTCCCCGGGATGCCGCTGCGCCTGGACCCCAACGCCGCCTGGACACCGCAGACCTCGGTCAAGGTCGCCTCCGGGCTGGCCGGCATCCTCGAGTATCTGGAGGACCCCACCCCGGGCCTGGACGGGATGGCCGAGGTGGCCGCGCAGGCGCCGATGCCGCTGGCCACCAACATGTGCGTCGTCGCGTTCGACGAACTCGCCCCCGCGGTCGCCAAGAGCTCGGTGCGGGTGGTGCTTTCCGATCACCACTACTGGGGTGGCCTGCAGCGGTCGCGGCTGCTGGCCGGCATCTGCGAAACGTTCGGGCTGGGGCTGTCGATGCACTCCAATTCGCATCTGGGCATCAGCCTGGCCGCGATGGTGCACCTGGCCGCGGCCACCCCGAACCTGACCTATGCGTGTGACACGCACTGGCCGTGGAAGAGCGAGGACGTCGTCGCGCCCGGTGTGCTGTCGTTCGTCGACGGGTCGGTGCCGGTTCCGACGACACCGGGGCTGGGCGTCGACATCGACGACGACGCACTGGCCACGCTGCACGAGCAGTACCTGCGCTGCGGGATCCGCGACCGCGACGACACCGGCTATATGCGCAGTGTCGATCCGTCGTTCCAGACCGCCAGCCCGCGCTGGTAGTTCTCCCCCTCGGTACCCGGTCGGCGGGTCGCGGTGGGCCGGCTCGGACTCGCGGCCATCAAGCTCACCCCGGTCTGAATCGTCGGCACTACACTGATGCCGTGCCGCGCCTCAACAGGCGCAGACTGATACGAGGAGTGCATCGGTGTTCTCGTTGGCCCGGTTGCAGTGCTTCGTCGCCGTGGCCGAGGAGCTGCACTTCGGTCGCGCCGCCGAACGCCTGCACATGACCCAGCCGCCACTGTCTCGGCAGCTGCAGCAACTGGAAAGCGAACTGGGCGTTCAGCTGATCGATCGCACCACCCGGACCGTCACCCTGACCCCGGCCGGCGCAGCGTTCCTGCCCGACGCCCGCCGCATCCTGCAACTGGCCGAAGGCGCCGCGCAGACCGTCAAACGCATCCCCGCCGGTGACCTCGGCACCGTCGTCGTCGGCTTCACCGCGGCCTCCGCGCATGCCGTGCTGCCGCGGCTGCTGGCACGGGCCCGCGAGCGGCTGCCCGACGTGAAGCTGGACCTGCGCGAAATGGTGACATCAGCCCAGATCGACGGCCTGATGTCCGGTGAGCTGGACCTCGGGATGGCCCGCCCGCCGCTGAAGCGGCCCGGTCTGGTGTCGCGCCCGCTGCTGCACGAGCAGCTGGTGGTCGCGCTGCCCGCCGAGCACCCGCTGTCGGGCCTGTCGCGGCAGCTGACGCTCAACGACCTCGACGGCCAGGACCTGATCATGTACTCCCCGGTGCAGGCCCGCTACTTCAACGAGCTGCTGATCAGCACATTCACCATCGCCGGCGCCACCCCGCGCTACGTGCAGTACGTCACCCAGGTGCACACCATGCTGGTGCTGGTCCGCTCGGGCATTGGACTGGCGCTGGTGCCGGCGTCCGCGGCCACGCTGCATCCCGAGGGCGTGGTGTTCCGCACGATCGGGGCTTTCCGGGAACGGCCGGTGGAACTGGACGCCGTGTGGCGCGGCGACTCCACCAATCCGGCACTGCTGCGGTTGCTCAAAGACGTTCTGCCGCAGCAGGAGTGGACCACCGACGCGCTCGTCGAAGCGGTCGTCTAGAGCAGCTGCGGAAGCCGGTCGGGAATCACGAACGACGCGGCCGTCGTCACCGGGGCGCCCGGCCGGGTCACGAACGGCACGGTGCGGAAGTCCGCGCGCAGCTCGTCGGGAGTGACCGTCGCACGCAGATAGCCGCGCCGGTTGCTGAAGTACCGGATGTGCGGGTTCTCCGGCAGGATTGCCTCGACATCGGCTCGGGTGTCGGATCCGTCGCCGCCGGAAGTGATCGACGTCGTCACCAACTCGGTGGCCACCGGAGCCGACAGCGGATCCTCCGGGTGCCTGCGGATCTCAGCGGCCCAGTGCGCGTGTACGTCTCCGGTGAGGACCACGCCGTTGCGCACCGCCGAGTCGGCGATACCGGTGATGACGCGGTCCCGCTCGGCGACGTAACCGTCCCACGCATCCGGGTTGACGCCACGCGCCGGGCCGGCGGCGAGCTCCAGCGGCGCGAAGAACACCTGCTGTGCCAGCAGATCCCAGCGAGCCCCCGACTGCGCGAAACCGTCGAGCAGCCAACGCTGTTGGTCTGCGCCGAGCAGGGTGCGGTGCGGGTCGAAGCGCTCCGCGCAGTCACTGCGGTACCGGTCGCCGCACGCCTGATCGGAGCGGTACTGTCGGGTGTCGAGCATGTGAAATGTTGCCAGCGCGCCCCATTCGACGCGGCGGTACAACCGCATGCCGCCGTTCCGGGCCTTCGCGGATGCGCGCAGCGGCATGTTCTCGTAGTACGCCTGCAGCGCCGCCGCCCTGCGTGCAGGGAACCCGGCATCGGGTGTCTTCGGGATGTCACCGGCCCAGTTGTCGGCCAACTCGTGGTCGTCGAACACCACCAGCCACGGGGCCGCGGCGTGCGCCGCCTGCAGGTCGGGATCGGTGCGGTACTGGGCGTGACGCTGGCGGTAGTGCGCCAGCGTCACGGTCTCCGGGCCGGCGTGATCGCGCACCCGCTCTCCGCGGGCGGCGTACTCATAGAGGTAGTCACCCAGGTGCACAACAACATCGGGATGCTCCTCGGCGAGGCGGCGGTATGCGGTGAACCAGCCGTGCTGATAGTTCGAGCACGACGCCGCGCACATCGTCAAGGTCGCGTTCAGGGCATCCGGCGCCGGCGTCGTGCGGGTGCGACCGACCGGCGAGAGATAACCCTCGGCACGGAACCGGTAGAAGTATTCGCCGGCGGGCGGCAGCCCGGCCAACTCGACGTGCACGCTGTGCGCGTCCTCGGGGGCGGCGACGGTGTGACCCCGCTGCAGCGGCCGGGTGAACGCCTCGTCGGCGGCGATCTCCCACTGCACCTCCACGGTACGCGCTGGCATACCGCCCAGGCCGTCGTCGGCCAACGGTCGCGGTGCCAGCCGCGTCCAGATCACGGCACCGTCGGGACTCGGATCCCCCGAAGCCACCCCGAGGGTGAACGGGTCGGCCGGGACGGGTCCGCGGCGGGGTGTTCCGGTGAATCCGAGCAGTGGAGCGGCGGCCAGGCCTGCCGCGCCCTTGAGGACGGTGCGGCGGCTGATATTCGGCGACACGGCGCAGTGTCGGAGAGCGGCCTGTCCAGGCGGTGGCCGGCAGGCGACGGGGGTCTCTCGGCGGCAGGGCCCCTACGGGAACTGTTCGTGAACGCCAGTTGGCCGCGTCTGCGATTTCGGCCCGCTGAGCTGCGCCGCCGCTCTACCATCGACATATTCGCAAAGGAGCATGTCATGGCTAGAGATGACCACAAG
>Ga0208330_1000690_pt1 | contig 13606 bp, 12 predicted proteins | sample DeeseametaMP1896_FD_184180 | JGI IMG/M metagenome (GOLD analysis project Ga0208330, IMG submission 184180) | Marine microbial communities from the Deep Pacific Ocean - MP1896 (SPAdes) | ecosystem: Environmental > Aquatic > Marine > Oceanic | place: East of Hawaii, North Pacific Ocean | collected...
GTCGGCAAGTTCGTCGAGTTCTACGGTGAGGGCGTGGCCGAGGTGCCGCTGGCCAACCGCGCCACGCTGGGCAACATGAGCCCGGAGTTCGGTTCCACCGCAGCGATTTTCCCGATCGACGAGGTCACCATCGACTATCTGCGGCTGACGGGCCGCGACGAGGACCAGCTGGCGCTGGTGGAGGCCTACGCCAAGGCGCAGGGCATGTGGCACGACCCGAGCCGCGAACCCGAGTTCTCCGAGTACCTCGAACTCGATCTGGGCGACGTCGTGCCGTCCATCGCGGGCCCGAAGCGCCCGCAGGACCGGATCGAGCTCTCCGATGCCAAGAACGCGTTCCGCAAGGACATCCACAACTACGTCGAAGAGAACCACCCCGCCCCCGAGACGAAGCTCGACGAGGCCGTCGACGAGTCGTTCCCGGCCAGCGACTCGGTGTCACTGTCCTTCGCCGACGACGACTCCGTCGACGTGGCATCGGCGGCCAACGGTTCCGAGGGTCGTCCCACCAAGCCGGTCAAGGTGACCTCCGCCGACCGCGGCGAATTCGTCCTCGATCACGGTGCGGTGGTCGTCGCAGCCATCACCTCCTGCACCAACACCTCCAACCCGTCGGTGATGCTGGGCGCGGCGCTGCTGGCCCGCAACGCCGTCGAGAAAGGCCTGTCGGCCAAGCCGTGGGTCAAGACCTCGATGGCGCCCGGCTCCCAGGTGGTCAGCGACTACTACGACAAGGCCGGCCTGTGGCCGTACCTGGAGAAGCTGGGCTTCTATCTCGTCGGATACGGCTGCACCACGTGCATCGGCAACACCGGTCCGCTGCCGGAGGAGATCTCCAAGGCCGTCAACGACGAAGACCTCACCGTGACCGCGGTGCTGTCGGGCAACCGTAACTTCGAAGGCCGCATCTCCCCCGATGTGAAGATGAACTACCTCGCCTCCCCGCCGCTGGTGATCGCCTATGCACTGGCCGGAACCATGGACTTCGACTTCGAGGCCGATCCGCTGGGTCAGGACTCCGACGGCAACGACGTCTTCCTCAAGGACATCTGGCCCTCGCCCAAGGACATCTCCGACACCATCGCCTCGGCGATCAACCAGGAGATGTTCACCAAGAACTACGCCGACGTCTTCAAGGGCGACGAGCGGTGGCGCAACCTGCCCACCCCCGAAGGCAAGACCTTCGAGTGGGATTCGGACTCGACGTATGTGCGCAAGCCTCCGTACTTCGACGGTATGCCCGCCGAGCCGGAGCCCGTCTCCGACATCAAGGGCGCCAGAGTGCTGGCCCTGCTTGGCGATTCGGTCACCACAGACCACATCTCGCCAGCGGGCAGCATCAAGAAGGGCACACCGGCGGCGCAGTACCTGGAGGCCAACGGCGTCGAACAGAAGGACTTCAACTCCTACGGATCACGCCGCGGCAACCACGAGGTGATGATCCGCGGGACCTTCGCCAACATCCGGTTGCGCAACCAGTTGCTCGACGACGTCTCCGGTGGTTACACCCGTGACTTCACCCAGGATGGCGGGCCGCAGGCCTTCATCTACGACGCCGCGCAGAACTACGAGAAGGCCGGCATCCCGCTGGTCGTGCTCGGCGGCAAGGAGTACGGATCGGGCTCGTCGCGCGACTGGGCGGCCAAGGGCACCACGCTGCTGGGCGTGCGTGCGGTGATCGCCGAGTCCTTCGAACGGATCCATCGCTCAAACCTGATCGGCATGGGCGTCATCCCGCTGCAGTTCCCCGAGGGCGAGTCGGCGGCGTCGCTCAAGCTCGACGGCACCGAGGTGTTCGACATCGCCGGTATCGAAGAACTCAACAACGGTAAGACGCCCAAGACGGTCAAGGTGACCGCCAAGAAAGAGGACGGGTCGACGGTCGAGTTCGACGGGGTTGTGCGCATCGACACCCCAGGCGAAGCCGACTACTACCGCAACGGCGGCATCCTGCAGTTCGTGCTGCGCAACATGTTGAAGTCCTAGACGGGCGCACCGGAAACATGCCCAGGGTCACCGAGGATCATCTGGCGGCCCGCCGCCGCCAGATCCTCGACGGCGCCCGGCGGTGTTTCGCGGAATACGGTTATGAAAGCGCGACCGTGCGGCGGCTCGAGGAAACCATCGGGCTGTCGCGCGGCGCGATCTTTCACCACTTCCGCGACAAGGACACGCTGTTCATCGAACTCGCCCGCGAGGACGCCGAGCGGATGGCCGACGTCGCTGCCCGCGAGGGGCTGATCCAGGTGATGCGCGACCTGCTCGCCGCGCCGGAGCAGTTCGACTGGCTGGCCACCCGGCTGGAGATCGCGCGCAAACTGCGCAACGACCCTGCGTTCAGCCGCGGCTGGGCGGAGCGGTCAGCGGAGTTGTCGGCCGCCACCGCCGAGCGGCTGCGACGCCAGAAGCAGGCCGGTCGCCTACGCGATGATGTCCCCGGCGACGTTCTGCGCACATATCTCGAACTGGTGCTGGATGGTCTGGTGGCCCGGCTGGCCTCGGGCGACGATCCGGAAAAGCTCAGCGCGGTACTCGATCTGGTCGAGGACTCGGTGCGCCAGCCCTGAACGGTCCTACGTCCGGCGCCGGTGGTTGGGACCGCCGCGACTGCGCATCGTGGTACCCGATTCACGGAGCAGACTGTGGACCGAACCGTACGACCGACCGGTCGACGCCGCCAGGTTCCTGATGCTGGCTCCGCGCTCGTAGGCGCTGCGAAGCTCGGTGAGCAACTGGTCCCTGGACTGGGTGGTTTTCTTCATCAAACGCCTCCCGGGTCTGTGCTCCGACACACATACCCCTCAGTTGGGGGGTTGACACCTGGGGACGGTCAGGCCAATTCGATCAGATCGCGGTATTGCTCCGACCAGAAATCCTCGGTGCCGTCCGGAAGCAGCACCACGCGCTGCGGATCGAGGGCTTCGGCGGCGCCCGGGTCGTGCGTCACCAGCACCACCGCCCCGACGTAGCTGCGCAACGCGTCGAGGACCTGTTCGCGGGAAGCCGGATCGAGGTTGTTCGTCGGCTCGTCCAGCAACAGCACGTTGGCGGTGGACGCGACCAGACCAGCCAGTGCGAGGCGCGTTTTCTCGCCTCCGGACAACGTGCCCGCCGGCTGCTCGAGCTGGGGGCCGGTGAACATGAAGGCACCCAGCAAACCGCGCAGGTCCTGTTCACCGGTGTCCGGCGCGGCGTGGCGGATGTTCTCCCACACCGAGGCGTGGTCGTCGAGGGTGTCGTGCTCCTGCGCGAAGTAACCGATCTTGCAGCCATGCCCCGGTTCCATCACCCCCGCATCGGGGGTCTCCACCCCGGCGAGAAGCCGGAGCAGCGTGGTCTTGCCTGCACCGTTGAGTCCCAGCACGACGACGCGCGACCCGCGGTCGATGGCCAGATCGACGCCCGTGAACACCTCCAGTGAGCCGTAGTTCTTGGTCAATCCCTTGACCACCAGTGGGGTACGTCCGCATGCGGCCGGGGTGGGGAATTTGATCCGCGCCACCTTGTCGGCCACCCGCTCCTCGTCCAGCGCGGCGATCATGCGGTCCGCGCGACGCAGCATGTTCTGTGCGGCAACGGCTTTGGTGGCCTTGGCGCCCATCTTGGCGGCCTGGGTGCGCAGAGCGGCCGCTTTGCGTTCGGCGTTGGCGCGCTCGCGGCGTCGGCGCGCTTCGTCGGTGGCGCGGGCATCGAGGTACTTCTGCCAGCCCATGTTGTACACATCGGCCTCGCCGCGCACCGCGTCGAGGAACCACACCCGGTTGACCACGTCGGCGAGCAACTCGACGTTGTGGCTGATCACCACGAGTCCGCCACTGTGGTTCTGCAGGAACGTGCGCAACCAGCCGATCGAGTCGGCGTCGAGGTGGTTGGTCGGTTCGTCGAGCAGCAGCGTGGTCTGCGAACCGGCCCCGCCGCCGGCACCGTCGCTGGCTGCGAACAGGATCCTCGCCAGCTCCACCCGGCGTCGCTGACCACCCGACAGCGTGCGCAACGGCTGGGTGAGCACCCGCTCGGGCAAGCCGAGGCTGGCGCAGATGCGGCCGGCCTCACTCTCGGCCGCGTAGCCGCCCAGCGCAGCGAAACGTTCCTCGAGTTGGCCGTAGCGGCGGACCGCCTTGTCGCGAGCCGTGTCGTCGGCCACCTCGGCCATCAGCACCTGCTGCTTCTCCAGGTCAGCGAGCAGCGTGTCCAGACCGCGAGCGGACAGCACCCGGTCCCGGGCGAGCATGTCGAGATCGCCTTCGCGGGGATCCTGCGGCAGATAACCGATCTCACCCGACCGGGAGATCGATCCGGCGTAGGGCTCACCTTCGCCGGCCAGGATCCGCATCGTCGTCGTCTTACCGGCGCCGTTGCGGCCCACCAACCCGATCCGGTCACCCGGCTGGACCCGAAGCGCCGATCCCTCGGTGGAGAGCAGTGTGCGCGCCCCGGCGCGGACCTCGAGGTCCGTTGCGGTGATCACGCTGACCCTCCTGTTGCATGTGAATCGACATCGGGCGCACTGCGCACCCGTGACCAGCCCTCCAAGGCTAGTGTGCAGGCCCGACCGGGCGCCAACTCAATTGCCCGGCCGCGGGTTCTTGTCGTCGGTGAACACCGGCGTCCGCTGCTGAGCTCGCGCGGCGACCGCCTCGTCGAAGTTGTCGGTGAGCAACCGGATGTACAGCTGACCCAGACCTTCGGCCTGCATGTGCCCCTCCATGCTGCCTGCGTCGAGACCGCTCCACAATGTGCGCTTGGTCAACTCGATGCCGGGACGCGAGAACGACGCGATCCGCTCCCCCATCTGCACGCAGACATCGAGCAGTTCACCTGGCGCCACGGCTCGCGACACCAACCCGATGCGCTCGGCCTCCTCGGCGTCCAAGTCGCGGCCGGTGAGCATCAACTCGAAGGCGCGTGACGTGCCGATGGCGCGCGGAAGCAGATAGGACAAACCCAACTCACTGGCAGTCAAGCCGTTGTTGATGCCCGCGGCACGGAAATAGGCGTCGACCGAGGCGATCCGGATGTCACAGGCCAGCGCCAGGCACAGACCGCCGCCGATGGCGGCGCCGTTCACCGCGGCGATCACCGGTTGGTGCAGCTTCCGCAATGCCAGGATGACGTCGTCGAGCACCTCCATGGACCGCAGCGCATACGTCGGCCTGGTCAGACCGTCGACGTGCGGCACGGCCCCCGCCGACTTGTGGTCAGCGCCCGAGGAGAACCCGCGCCCGGCCCCGGTCAGCACGATCGCTCGGACGGAGTTGTCGTACGACAGCTCGTCGAGTGCACTCTTCAGCGGCACCATGACGTCGAAGGCCATCGAATTCATGCGCTCGGGCCGGTTGAGCGTCACGAGCGCCACGTGTGCGCTCGGGCGGTCGACGAGGACCAACGGTGCGGGGTTCTGCTGCTCGGTCACGCTCAGCACGCTAGCGGGCGTGCTGGGGCAGGTTATTCCTGCCCGTTCTCCTGCGCGGCCACCGCGGCGTCGATGTCGAACTCCTTGACCTTCTGGACCAGGTCCTCCAACGCGGCCGGGGGCAGGGCGCCGGCCTGGTTGAACACCAGCTTGCCCTTCTTGAAGGCCATCAGCGTCGGGATGGAACGGATGTCGGCCGCGGCTGCGAGCTGCTGCTCGGCCTCGGTGTCGACCTTGGCGAACACGACGTCGGGGTGCTTCTCCGAGGACGCCGCATACGTCGGGGCGAACTGCTTACACGGTCCGCACCACGACGCCCAGAAGTCGACCAGAACGATCTCGTTGTCACTGACGATGTCGTTGAACTGTTCGGCGGTGATGTCTTGAGTAGTCACGTGTCAGTCAACGCCCGCGAACGGTGTGGTGTTCCCCCGTCCACTGCCGGATCCGCAGGCACGTGCCGCACGGCGCCACGGTCGGCCGACGTCGTCAGCGCGGCGTAAGCCCGCAGAGCGGTGGATACCGGCCGGTTCCGGTGCCGAGGCCGGAACCCCCCGCCGCGCAGTCGCTCGGTCCGTCGCCGGGTCAGCTCCTCGGGGCCCACCCGCAGCTCGACGCGGCGCCCGGGGACGTCGATGTCGATCAGGTCGCCGTCCTCGACCAGCGCGATCGCGCCGCCCGCCGCCGCCTCCGGTGACACGTGCCCGATGGACAGGCCCGAGCTGCCGCCGGAGAACCGGCCATCGGTGAGGAGCGCGCAGACCGAGCCCAGACCGCGGCCCTTCAGGAACGACGTGGGGTGCAGCATCTCCTGCATGCCCGGCCCGCCGCGGGGCCCCTCGTATCGCACGACGAGAACATCTCCGGCCTGCACCCGGCCGTTGAGGATGGCCTCGACGGCCTCTTCCTGCGACTCGACCACCACCGCGGCTCCGGAGAAGGTGAGCATGCGCGCATCGACGCCGGCGGTCTTGACCACACAGCCGTCGGGCGCCAGGTTCCCGCGCAGCACCGCCAGGCCCCCGTCTTCGCTGTATGCGTGCGCGGCGTCGCGGATGCATCCCGCGACGGCGTCGATGTCCAGCGATTCGTGCAGCTCCGTCGCGGTGAACGCCGCCGCCGTGCGGCGCCGCCCCGGGGCAGCCCGGAACAGGTCATGCGCCTCGTCGGTGGCGGCGCCGCCGCGGACGTCCCAACGGCCCAGCCACTGCGGCAGCGACCTGGCGTGTACGGCGCACACGTCCCCGGTGAGCCGGCCGGCACGGTCGAGCTCACCCATCAGCGCGGGCATGCCGCCGGCGCGGTGGACGTCCTCGATCAGGTGCGTGCCGTTGGGCGCGACCTTGCACAGACACGGCACGCTGCGCGACACCGCATCGATGTCGTCGAGACCGAAGTCCAGACCGGCTTCGTGGGCGGCGGCCAGCAGGTGCAGAACGGTGTTCGTGGAGCCGCCCATCGCGATGTCGACGGCCATCGCGTTGCCGAACGCGGCGCGGTCGGCGATGCGACGCGGCAGCGCGGTGTCATCGTCGTGGTCGTACCACCGGTGCGCCAGCTCGACCACCAGTGCGCCGGCGCTCTCGTAGAGGGCGCGGCGCGCGACGTGGGTGGCGAGCGTGGTGCCGTTGCCGGGTAGCGCCAGACCCAGCACTTCGACCAGACAGTTCATCGAGTTCGCGGTGAACATGCCGGCACATGATCCGCACGTCGGGCACGCGGCTTCCTCGATCCGGGTCAGGTCGTCGTCGCTGACAGAGGTGTCGGCGGCGGTCGTCATGGTGTCGATCAGGTGCATGCCGGTTTTGCGGGCACCGTCGGTGAGGGTGGTGTGTCCGCCCTCCATGGGGCCGCCCGAGACGAACACCGTCGGGATGTTGCACCGCAACGCCGCCATCAACATGCCCGGTGTGATCTTGTCGCAGTTGGAGATGCACACCAGCGCGTCGGCGCGATGCGCTTCGACCATGTATTCGACGGAGTCGGCGATGAGGTCGCGCGACGGCAGCGAATAGAACGTGCCGGCGTGCCCCATCGCGATGCCGTCGTCGACGGCGACGGTGTTGAATTCGCGCGGGATCCCGCCGGCGGCCTTCACCGCCTCGGACACGATCCGGCCGACGGGCTGCAGATGGGTGTGGCCCGGCACGAATTCGGTGAAACTGTTGGCCACCGCGACCAGGGGTTTGCCGAAGTCGGAGGCCGCAACGCCGGCCGCGCGCAGCAATGCCCGGGCGCCGGCCATGTTGCGGCCGTGGGTGACGGTGCGGGAGCGAAGTTCAGGCATCTGTTCAGCCTTGCGTCTGCGCGGCGCCGCCCGGAAGACGGCGGCGCTGCTGGTAGTGAGAGCACCAGGTCCGAGCGCGGGGGCGGGCGTCTTGCCCGAATACGATGGTCAGCCATGGCGGGACAGTCCGACAGCCGCGCCGAGCTGGCCGCGTTCCTGCGGGCACGCCGCACCGAGATGTCGCGAGACCTGCACGGGCTGCCGGCGCTGCCCCGGGACCGCACGACAGGGTTACGCCGCGAGGAGGTGTCTGCGCTCTGCGGGGTGAGCGTGACCTGGTACACCTGGCTCGAACAGGCTCGACCGATCACGCCGTCGCGGCAGGTGCTGGACGCGATCGCCACGGCACTGCGGCTTTCCGGCCCAGAACACCAGTACCTGCTCAGCCTGGCCGGCTACGCCCCGTCGCCACACCTGCACGCCGACCCCGTCGAACCGGCGCCGGCGCACATCCAGCGCCTGTTGGACGAGCTGACCGGCAGACCCGCCTACGCGCTGGCCGCCGACTGGTCGATCGTGGCGTGGAACCGCGCGTACGCGGCGCTGTACCCCAACGTGGCGACGGTCGATGCCGCCGATCGAAATCTGCTGTGGCTGGTGTTCACCGATCCCGCGGTGCGGGAGCTGGTCGACGACTGGGAGATCACCAGCCGCCGCTTCCTCGCCGAGTTCCGCGCCGAGGCCGGTAACCGGCTGGGCGATCCCGCGATCGTGGCCCTGGTCGATCGCTTGCGGACGGCAAGCCCGGAATTCTGCAGCGGCTGGGATGGTCACCCGGTGGCCGGGTTCGAGTCCCGAGAGCGGGTGTTCCACCGTCGGGGCGCGGGCCGGCTGCGGCTGGAACACCATCAGCTGCGCCCCTCGGACCGCCCGGACCTGCAGCTGGTGGTCTACACCCCGCTGGATGAGACCACCCGGGCACTGCTGCAAGAGCAGTGAGGATTACAGCTGATAGGCCTTGACCCAGTCGACCTTCATCTGTGCGTGGAACGGCGCCGACGGGTCCGGGTCCCCGGTCCACGGGTTGCCGACCGCCACGTTGAGGATCAGGTAGTGGTCCCAGGCCCCGGAGAACGGTGTCCAGTCGCCGCCCAGAGCCTCGTACTGGGCCTGGGTGACGCTGCCGACCTCGACGCCGTCGACGTGCCAGACGATTCGGTCTGCATGCCAGTCCATGCCGTAGTCGTGGAACCCCTGCGACAGATCGATGCCCAGGTCGGCGGCGACGTCGTGCAGTGTGACGTCGACGCTGTTGTCGGTGTCGGCCGGACCGTGGATGTTGCCGGTCCAGACCCGCCGTGACTGCGGGGTGCCCAGCCCGGGGATTTCCACGATGTCGATCTCGCCTTGCCGCGGCCAGTCGAATTCGTGACCCGGTTCGAGGCCCACCGACCAGAACGCCGGCAGGCTGCCCTGCGTGGCCGGCATCTGGATGCGTGCCACCACCCTGGTGCCCACACCGAAGGACTGCTTGCCGTAAGTGACCACGCGCGCCGAGGTGTAGTTGTGCGGTGCGCCGAGCCCGTCGGGCGTGGCCTCCCGCCGGGCGTCGATGACGAGGTTCCCGTCGGCGTCGATGTAGACGTTGTCGCCGTCTGTGTAGTACTGGTTCTCTCCCGCCGGAGCGCCCCAGCGCCCGGTCTGCAGGCCCCAGTACCGCAGTGCCTCGGTCATGTCGGTGAAGTTGCTCTCCCACAGCAACTCTGGGTCGGCCGGCTCCGGAGCGGGCTCAGGCTCTGGAGCGGGCTCAGGCTGCGGTTCGGGTTCCGGTTCGGGAATGACCACGTCGCGGTAGATGCGGGTGCGCACTCCCTGCCACCAGGACTCGATGAAGCGCGGCACAGGAACGGCCAGGAAGTCGGCCCCCAACCCGGTATTGCGAATTCCCAGGGAGTAGAGCATGTCGACGATCATCGAGCCGACCGTGATCCGGGCAGGGGGTGTCGCGGTGACCGACATCGCGGACTGGGCCGAGGCAGCCTCGACGGGTGGGTCCGCCGCGATGCGCTGCGCCTGCGCTGCAGCGGGCGTGTGCTCGACCGGAGCAGACGCGCGGGCGACCGTGTCCCGCAGTTCCTCGCCGCGATCGGTCTCCTTGCGCGTGACCGGGACCGGCACGCTCACCCTGCTGGACTCGTCGGAGCCGGAGTCGTCCCCCCGCGCGGCTCCCGATGCGACCGGTTCTTCTCTGCCAGCGTCTCCCGCGCCAGCACCTCCCGCGCCCGTGTCGTCCGCGCCCGAGGCGGTCCCCTCGTCGGTGTCCTTTCCCGCGCCTGTGTTGTCCTCGCCGGAGAGATCGTCCTCACCCGAGAGGTCGACGGATTCGACGGGGTCGACCGTGTCTCGGTCAGCGTCCGCTGCGTCATCGTCAGAGTCCTCCGAGATCTCCTCGGTCATGTCATCGGGCTCGGCGACGGCGTCGAGATCGTCAAATCCGTCGTCGGACGAATGATCGGTCGCGTCGTCGGACGAATGATCGGTCGCGTCGCCGGAGGCTCTGTCGGTCGCATCGCCGGAGGCTCTGTCGGCCGCATCGTCGGACGTTCTGTCGGTGGCGTCGCCATCCGGTGCATTCGCAGTGGTGGACCTGTGGGACGAACCGCCTTTCTGCGGCGAGGTGCCATCCTGCGAGGACGAGCCGGCCGATGTGCCGGAGTCAGCGGGAGTGGCCGAAGCGGTGGCGGCGGTAGCGGTCAGCATGGCCGCACCGAGTCCGGCAACGAACACGCCGCTGGCCAACCAGTATTTGCCGTTGACGCTCGTCGAGCAATCTGTGTGGCGACTTCGCATGACTCCATCCATCCCTGCTGTCGGCGACAAGAAACAGAAACGAACACGGCGCGGCCGTCAGATCGATGCCGAGCCACAGCGAATACAGAAATCCAGATGCGGACGCCCCCTCGCACACGCATCAGCATCAATGGCGCAGGAAAAGACTCTCTAGAAGAGTCTCTCCGCAAACGGACCTCGCTGCACAGCAAACGATATCCAATAGCGTGACTGCGCGCTTGTTTTCACCCGAAAATTCCACTCCGCAAATTTCCGAACGTTGGCGAGAAAATGTACGGGGGTGGAAGCGACATTCGTAGCGCAACACCAAATGTTTGCCGGTGTGCCGTTCTGCCGAACAGCGATCAGTAATTACATTGCTCTGCAGGGCCTTTTCAGTGGAATTGTCGGCGGTGGGCAGCGGCATCACAATTGCCGAAAGCAGACAGGCAACATCCGGGCTAGCGGTACTCCGGGTTGACGAAGTCGTACCGGCAGCCCGCGTCCCACCCCGCGCGGATGTTGCCGTAGGCCGGCACACCTCCGCTGTGCTTCAGCATCCGGGCCAGATGCATCAGATTCCAGGTCATGAAGGTGGTGTTGCGGTTGGTGAAGTCGTTGGCCGGGCCGCCCGACCCCGGATCGAGGTACGACGGGCCCGGGCCGGCCTCACCGATCCAGCCGGCATCGGCCTGCGGCGGGATCGTGTAACCGATGTGCTGAAGCGTGTACAGCACGTTCTGCGCGCAGTGCTTGACTCCGTCCTCGTTGCCGGTGATCAGGCACCCACCGACCCGGCCGTAGTAGAGATACTGGCCGGCATCGTTGAGCAGGTGCGACCCTCCGTACAGCCGTTCGTGCACCCGCTTCATCACCGAACTGTTGTCGCCCAGCCAGATCGGACCCGCGAGCACGAGGATGTCGGCGGCCAGGACCTACTCGAAGATGGCGGGCCAGTCGTCGCTCGGCCAGCCGTGCTCACGCATGTCCGGCCACACCCCGGTCGCGATGTCGTGGTCGACGGCGCGCACCACCTCGACCGCGACGCCGTGCCGCTCCATGATGGCGGAACTGATGCGGATCAGGCCCTCGGTGTGGCTGATCTCGGGCGACCTCTTGAGCGTGCAGTTGATGAACAAGGCGCGAAGGTCACTGAAATCCGGGTCGATGTCGGTCATGGGGCGTGTCCCTCCAGTTCGGCTCTGCCCTGTTCGAAGAATTCGACGATGTCGGTGACGAGGTCTGCGCCGTCGTGGTCGCTGTGCAATGGATACGCCGCACCGAATGGGGCGTTCCAGAACGGGCCGGTTCGCGGTTTCCAGGGACCCACGTAGGCGTAGGGCGTCGGGTGGTACCCGTCGCCCACCGAAACGCCGTAGTTCACGTCGGCCACGCTCACCGCGACGTCGAAGTGTTCGGGCCAAAGCACCGGCTGCTGCTCCGTGAAGAGCTGGCGCAGAGCCTGGCTGCCGGCATGGTGGCTACGGGCGATCAGGGCCGCGATGCCTTCCTCGACCGCGAGCGTCGTCTCGGCGTCCAGCAGACCGGGAGCTGAATAGACGTCCTCGGGCGCTCCGAAGTCGACCCCCGCGGCCCGGGCCAACTCCCGTGGCGTGCCCGCCAACGGTGCGGACCCGTCGACCCAGTCGAACCGGCCTCCGCGGATGGACAGCGGTGACACGACGCCACCGAAGCCGTCGGCGTAGACCGCCAGCCGGATCGTGCCCGCCGACCGATATTGGGGCCCGGCGATCAGACCTTCCGCCAAGCCGTGCAGCTGGACACGGGTGCGCTCATAGCGCTGGTCGAAACCCTCGGCCACCTCGGCTCCTCTCGCCTCCACCCGAGACAGTGCGGTCGTCGTGGTCGAGCGTTACACGAAAGCCGGGCACGCAGAATGAGATCGTGAAAGGCGTGACTGCGGAAACCCGTAAACCGTCGGTGTTGGTGTTCGATGTCAACGAGACGCTGATCGACATCGACGCGCTGGCCCCGGTATTCGACGGCCTGTTCGGCGACCCGCGGGTGCTGCGGGAATGGTTCGGGCAGCTGGTGATGTACTCGATGACGGTGACCATGTCCGGCACCTACGTGGATTTCGTCACCCTCGGCCGCTCGGTCCTGCGGATGCTCGGGGACGTGCACAGGGTTGCTGTCGGGTCCGACGACCTGGAGCGGCTGGCGCAGAGCATGCGCACGATGCCGGCCCACGCGGACGTCGCCGAAGGTCTCACGACACTGGCTGAGCGGGGCTACCGCCTTGTCACCCTGACGAATTCACCACCGTCGTCCGGGGCCCCGACGCCGCTGGAGCACGCCGGCCTGGCAGCTCACTTCGAGCGGCAGTTCAGTGTCGACACCTTCGGAGTGTTCAAGCCGGCCACCCGGCTCTACACCGGCGTCGCCGCCGAACTCGGGGTGATGCCAGCGGACTGCATGATGGTCGCGGCGCATATCTGGGACACGATGGGGGCCCAAGCCGCCGGGATGAGCGCGGCGTTCATCGCCCGTCCAGGCAACGCCGTGCTCCCCGTCGACTCACTGCCCCGACCCACGCTGGTGGCCGCCGATCTGATCGAGCTGGCCGGCCTGCTGGATTGACCGGGTTCGCTACACCGTGAACCCGAGCGCGCGCAGCTGCTCGCGCCCGTCGTCGGTGATCTTGTCCGGGCCCCACGGCGGGTTCCACACCCAGTTGATCTTGATCTCGTTGACCAGCCCTGCACCCACCAGCGCGGTCCGCGACTGATCCTCGATCACATCGGTCAGCGGACACGCCGCCGACGTCAGCGTCATGTCGATCAACGCGACGGGTCCGCCGTCGCTCTTCTCGACATCGATGCCGTAGACCAGGCCGAGGTCGACGACGTTGATGCCCAGCTCGGGATCGACGACGTCGCGCATGGCCTCCTCGAGCTCGGCCAACAGTTCGTCGTTGGGCAGTGCGGTGTCACTCATGAATTCTCCTCAGCTTCTTCGGCGGCGTCCCCGCCACCGGCCAGTGCCAGTGCTGTGTCCGATGCGCTGGCCTCCGCCAGTGCTGTGTCCGATGCGCTGGCCTCCGCCAGCGCTGTGTCCGATGCGCTGGCCTCCGCCAGCGCTGTGTCCGATGCGCTGGCCTCCGCCAGCGCTGTGTC
>Ga0208330_1000691_pt1 | contig 13588 bp, 11 predicted proteins | sample DeeseametaMP1896_FD_184180 | JGI IMG/M metagenome (GOLD analysis project Ga0208330, IMG submission 184180) | Marine microbial communities from the Deep Pacific Ocean - MP1896 (SPAdes) | ecosystem: Environmental > Aquatic > Marine > Oceanic | place: East of Hawaii, North Pacific Ocean | collected...
TCCCGCGGCGTGCACGAGACGCAGCATCGCCGCCGGCGCCACGAGGAAGGTCGCTTGTAACAGAGCCTCTTCCCGGTCGGCTTCGGTCGCTTGCAGGGCAAAGGCGGCGAAACCGCGTTCATCGTCGCTGATCCGCATCGCACCCGGGGGCAGGACTGTCAGGTCGCGCCAGCCGTGCTGGTGCAAGAGGCGCAACACGTCTTCGAAGGCGCGCAGGCACATTCGTCCCCGCGCGGGGCCAAGCGTCACACAGAGCCTGTTCCAGACCTCTGCCCGGCCCTCCGTTCCGTCCCGCCAGAGCCGCAGCATCGCGATCAGCTGCGCCTCTGCCTGCCGCAGACCGGCCACAGGCACGGGATCGGCGGTGCGGTTTTCGTTGGACAGGGCAAGCGTCATGGCGCGGCTCCGGCAGGATGGATTGCCTTCAAGATGCCGAAGGGCGGAGGGCCCGTCAATCCTTATTGTTTTAGTCGGAATAAGTCCGGCATGGTTTCGCACATGAAAAAGGCACCGCCTGCGCGGTGCCTTTTCAAAGCCGGTAAAAGCTGGCCGTATCAGCCCTGCCCGGTCTCTGCGGCGATCTGCGCGCGGGACTTGCGCGCCCGCTCGGTCGCGGACTTGAGCTGCCCGCAGGCAGCCATGATGTCCTCGCCCCGCGGCGTGCGGATCGGAGAGGCATAGCCGGCCTTGTAAATGATGTCGGCAAAGGCTTCGATCCGCGCCCAGTCAGACCGCTGGTAGGGCGCGCCGGGCCATTCGTTGAAGGGGATCAGGTTGATCTTGGCCGGGATGCCGCTGATCAGCCTGACCAACCGCCGCGCGTCGGCGTCGCTGTCGTTCACGTCCTTCAGCATAACGTATTCGAACGTGATACGCTCGGAATTGCTGAGCTTCGGATATTCGCGCAGGGCGTTCAGCAACGTCTCGATGTTCCAGCGCTTGTTGATCGGCACCAGCTTGTCGCGCACCTCGTCCGTCGTGGCGTGAAAGCTCACCGCCAGCAGGCAGCCGATCTCTTCGGCGGTCTTGGCGATCTCTGGCACCACGCCGCTGGTCGACAGGGTGATGCGGCGGCGCGACAGGGCGATGCCCTCGCCGTCCATGGCGATCTTCATCGCGTCACGCACGTTGTCGAAATTGTAAAGCGGCTCGCCCATGCCCATCAGCACGACGTTGGACAGCAGCCTCGGCCCGCTGTCGCCGGTGCCCGTGCCCGGCTGCGGCCATTCGCCCAGGTCGTCGCGCGCCAGCATGATCTGCCCGACGATTTCGGCCGCGGTCAGGTTGCGCACCAGCTTCTGCGTGCCGGTGTGGCAGAAGGAACAGGTGAGCGTGCAGCCGACCTGGCTCGAGATACACAGCGTGCCGCGGTCGGTTTCGGGGATGTAGACCACCTCGACCTCGTGGCCGCCGGCGATCCGCACCAGGTACTTGCGCGTGCCATCCGACGAGACCTGCCGCGACACGACCTCGGGCAGGGCGATGGTGAAATTCTCGGCAAGCGTGGCGCGAAAATCCTTCGACAGGTTGGTCATGGCACCGAAATCGCGCACGCCCCAGTGATAGAGCCACTGCCAGACCTGCCCAACGCGCATCTTGACCTGCTTGTCGGGCACGCCAACGGCGCGCAACGCCTCGGCCAGCGCCGGGCGGGTGAGGCCGATCAGGTTCAGCGGCCCCTGCTCCATCTTGCGGGGGATCGTCAGAACATCCTGAGTGATCGGTGCGGAAACGCTCATGGTGACTCATCCTTTGTCGAAGCGCGCCTTCTACAGGATTCGCGCGCCCTTGCCAAAAGCAAAAGACCGGAACGATGCGCCGGTCCGGTCTTCTTCGGTTTACAATAACCCTCGGGGGTGTGGGGGCTGGCCCCCACTCCGAAGGTGTCAGCTGGAGCAGCGCTTCTCGGCATCCTCGACCGCGGCGGTAAAGCCCAGCAGCGAAAAGGTGTCCTTCGTGGTCGTCCCGCGCGACGAACGCGCCGTCACCACCGCATCCGCGCCGCGCTTCATCGCGGTGATCAGCTTGGCATCCTCCGCCGGCGTCGCGGGCCAGGCCCATTCGCCTTCGGTGAACAGCTCGAATTCGGTGCCCGAGATGTTGACGTTGACAGTCGATCCGTCGGCGAAGGGATACCCGCCGGTAAAGGCCAGCTGTCCGGTCACGTTGGCACCGGGACGGTAGAAGACCATCAGCAGGATCTCGCCCCGTGTCACCGCCACGACGCGCCCGTCCTTGGTGTTCACGCTTTCCTTGTAGGTGGTCACCGCCCAGCATTCGCGCGGGTCCTGGCCTTCGAAGACCGACCAGTCGGTCATCGCGTCCACACGGTTTGTGCTGGCCTCCTGCGCGACAACAGCCGCAGAGGTCGCGATCAGGGCCGCCAGCGCCCCGGACATCACCCGCCCAAGAAATGAATTCATACGTCCAGCCTCCAGCTGTCCTCAGCCTCAATTGCGTGGTTGCGCCCTTGGTGGTCCGGCTTATGGTGCCGCGCAACCGTTTTTCTGTCGACCTGCTCAAATTAGCCCGAAAGACCGGTCCGATTAAACCCCAATCGGCAGAATATCGCCAAGATGTGAGGACTTCCATGCCGCTCTCTCCCGCCCCCCTTGCTGAAATCCGGCGCGGTTCGATTCCCGAAAGCCTGCACAGCGGGCATGCGGTGATCTGCGATGCCTCCGGTGGCATCCTCGAGGCCTGGGGCGATCCCGACGCGGTGATCCTGCCACGCAGCTCGGCCAAGATGATCCAGGCGCTGCCGCTGATCACCTCCGGCGCCGCGGACCGTTTCGGACTGACCCAGACGCAGCTGGCGCTGGCCTGCGCTTCGCACCAGGGGGCAAAGCTTCACACCGACGCGGTGGCGCGCTGGCTCTCGGACCTGGGACTGGGCGAGGCGGACCTGCGCTGCGGCGCCGAGGTGACACGTGATCGCGACCTGGAGGTCGATATGATCCGGGCAGGCGAGGCCCCCTGCCAGCTGCACAACAACTGCTCGGGCAAACACGCGGGGTTCCTGACCCTGAACCAGTACATGGGCGGCGGTCCAGACTACGTGGCCCCCGATCATCCGGTGCAGGCGGCGGCTCGGGCGGCCTTCGAGGAGGTCACGCAGATGGACAGCCCGGGCTTTGGCATCGACGGCTGTTCCGCGCCCAACTTCGCCACCACGATGCACGGCATGGCGCGCGCCATGGCCTGGTTCGCCAGCGCCCGTAACCGCAGCGACCGGCAAAGCACCGCGGCTGCGACACTGGTCGAGGCGATGTATGCGCACCCCATGCTCGTCGCGGGAGAGGGCCGCGCCTGCACACGACTGATGCAGGCGGTGACCGAGCCCGTAGCGCTCAAGACCGGGGCCGAGGGGTTCTTCGTGGCGATCCTGCCCGACCGCGGCATCGGCGTGGCGGTCAAGGCTGCGGATGGTGCGACCCGCGCGGCGGAATGCGCCATCGCGGCGCTTCTGGTGCGGCTGGGCGCGGCCGAGGCGGCGCACCCGGACGTCGCCGCGTTCCTGAACCCGAAGATCACCAACCGGCGCGGCCTCGATGTCGGCGAAATCCGTGCCGCACCCGGGCTTCTGGCCTGACCGCAGCCAAGTAGCAAAAGTCTTCGAAGACTTTTGCCAAAACCTCTCGAGAGGTTTTGCGCGTCACGCCGCGGCAAACTCCGTGCGCGCATATCCCTGGAGGTAGAGCAGCGCCGTCAGGTCGCCGTGATTCACGCGGATGTCGCACTGCGCCTGAACCGAGGGCTTCGCGTGCAGCGCCACGCCCGTGCCTGCGCGCTGCAACATGCCGAGGTCGTTGGCACCATCCCCCACCGCAAGCACATCTTCGGGTGTGATCCCCAGCCGCGCGGTGATCTCGTCCAGCGCCTGAACCTTTGCCGCGCGCCCTAGGATCGGGCGACCGACCTCTCCGGTCAGGTGGCCGTTTTCCACCAGCAAGGAATTGGCGCGGTGTTCGTCGAAGCCGAGAGTCGCCGCGATCCGGGTCGTGAATGCGGTGAAGCCGCCTGACACCAGCGCCGCGTGAGCGCCGTGCGCCTTCATCGTTGCAAGCAGCACCGGACCGCCGGGCATCAGGGTGATGCGACTCTCCAGAACCTCTGCGATCACGGTCTCGGGCAGCCCTTTGAGCAGCCCGACCCGTTCGGTCAGCGCGCCCTCGAAATCCAGATCGCCGTTCATCGCCCGCGCGGTGATCTCTTTCACCCGGTCGCCGACCCCGGCGGCATCGGCCAGCTCGTCGATGCATTCCTGCCGGATCATCGTGCTGTCCATATCCGCCAGCAACATCTTCTTGCGGCGGCCTTCTATCCTCTGCACCGCCAGATCCACACCCATCGCCTGCAACTCATCCCAGACCTGCCAGAGGTTTCCGGGGACTTCGGCGAGGGCAAAGTCTGCCGCCTCGTCCGGGGCCAGCCACTGCACGTCGCCGCCGCCCCAAGCGTTGCGCAGGGACAGCGCCAGCGCTGGGTCGAGCAGGCCGGGACGGGCGATCAGGGTGGCGATGAACATGGGGCAGGTTTCCGATCGTAGGCGGCGCGTGTCGCGAATTGTCGTTCAAGCGGCGCAATAGCGCGCTTTTCCCGCTTGTGGAACCGCGAATTGGGCCGTAACTCCGGCGGCGGGACACCCCTCCCCAACGAGGGGCGCTTATCTGGAAGGGTAGCATCAATGGCTATGACCAAACCGGCATCGCGGCCGGTCAATCCGCGGTTCTCCTCCGGCCCCTGCGCCAAACCCCCCGTTTTCGACCTTGCGAAACTGTCGGACGCGCCCCTGGGCCGGTCGCACCGTGCCGCCGTGGGCAAGGCAAAGCTCAAGGCCGCCATCGACGGCACGCGCGAGATCCTGGGCATCCCCGACGATTACCGCATCGGCATCGTCCCCGCCTCCGACACCGGCGCGGTGGAAATGGCCATGTGGTCGCTGCTGGGCGCGCGCCCTGCGACGATGGTGGCCTGGGAAAGCTTCGGCGCGGGCTGGGTCACGGATGTGGTCAAGCAGCTCAAGATCGAGGCCGAGGTCAAGACCGCAGACTACGGGCAGATCGTGGACATGGCATCGGTGGATTACGACACCGATGTGGTCTTTACCTGGAACGGCACCACGTCGGGCGTGCGCATGCCGAACGGCGACGCGATCCCGGCGAACCGCGCCGGCCTGACGATCTGCGACGCGACCAGCGCGGCCTTCGCGCAGGACCTGCCCTGGGACAAGCTCGACGTGACCACCTTCTCCTGGCAGAAGGTGCTGGGCGGCGAGGCGGCGCATGGGATGATCGTGCTCAGCCCCCGCGCGGTCGAACGGCTGGAAAGCTACACCCCCGCCTGGCCGCTGCCCAAGATCTTCCGCATGACCAAGGGCGGCAAATTGATCGAGGGCATCTTCGTCGGCGAGACGATCAACACGCCCTCCATGCTCGCGGTCGAGGATTACCTGCTGGCGCTCGACTGGGCGCGCTCGGTCGGCGGGCTTTCGGGCCTGATGGCCCGTGCCGATGCCAATGCGCAGGCGATCTGGGATTTCTGCGACGCGAACGACTGGATCGACAACCTGGCCGAGGATCCGGCGACGCGGTCGAACACCTCGGTCTGCCTCAGGTTCACCGATGCGCGCATCACCGAAGGCCCGGCCTTTGCCAAGGCGGTGGCCAAGCGGCTGGAGTCCGAGGGCGTGGCGCTCGACGTGGGCGCCTATCGCGACGCGCCCGCCGGTCTGCGCATCTGGTGCGGCGGCACGGTCGAGACGGCGGACATCCAGGCGATGCTGCCCTGGCTCGACTGGGCCTTCCAGACCGAGATCGCAGCGCGCGCCGACGCGGCCTGATCACAGATATCCGCCGCCGGGGGCAACGCCGTTTTCCACGAGGAAAACGGACAGGACTTTTCGAAAAGTCCGGGCGCCCGGCGGCCCCCTCTTTCCAGCTTCAAAGGACCACATCATGGCCCCCCGTGTACTCATCTCCGACAAACTCTCCGACGCCGCCGTGCAGATCTTCAAGGATCGCGGCATCGACGTCGATTTTCAGCCCGACCTCGGCAAGGACAAGGACAAGCTGGCCCAGGTGATCGGCCAATACGACGGCCTTGCCATCCGCAGCGCCACCAAGGTGACCGAGAAGATCCTCGCCGCCGCCCCCAACCTCAAGGTCATCGGCCGCGCCGGCATCGGCGTCGACAACGTCGACCGCGAGGCGGCGTCGAAGAAAGGCGTGATCGTCATGAACACGCCCTTCGGCAACATGATCACCACCGCCGAACACGCCATCGCGATGATGTTCGCCGTGGCGCGTCAGATCCCCGAAGCATCGGCTTCGACCCACGCCGGCAAATGGGAGAAGTCCAAGTTCATGGGCGTCGAACTGACCGGCAAGACGCTGGGCGTGATCGGCGCGGGCAACATCGGCGGCATCGTCTGCGACCGCGCGCGCGGGCTCAAGATGAAGGTCGCGGCCTACGATCCCTTCCTGTCCGCCGAGAAGGCCGAAAAGATGGGCGTCGAGAAGGTCGAGCTCGACGATCTTCTAAAGCGTGCCGATTTCATCACCCTGCACGTCCCGCTCACCGACCAGACCCGCAACATCCTGAGCCGCGAGAACCTCGAGAAGACCAAAAAGGGCGTGCGGATCGTCAACTGTGCCCGGGGCGGTTTGGTGGATGAGGCCGCTTTGGCCGATCTGCTGAAATCCGGTCACGTCGCCGGTGCTGCCTTCGACGTCTTCGCGCAGGAACCGGCGACGGAAAACCCGCTCTTCGGTCTGTCCAATGTGGTCTGTACCCCGCATCTGGGCGCCGCCACCACAGAGGCGCAGGAGAACGTCGCCCTCCAGGTGGCCGAACAGATGTCGGATTACCTGCTGACCGGCGCCGTGACCAACGCGCTCAACATGCCCTCGGTCACCGCCGAAGAGGCCAAGGTCATGGGTCCGTGGATCAAGCTCTCCGACCATCTGGGCAGTTTCATCGGCCAGATGACCGACGAGCCGATCAAGGCGATCAACATCCTTTACGACGGCTCGGTCGCGGAGATGAACCTCGCCGCGCTCAACTGTTCGGTCATCGCGGGCATCATGAAGCGCGCCAATCCGGATGTGAACATGGTCAGCGCGCCGGTGATCGCCGAGGAACGCGGCATCAAGATCAGCACCACCAATCAGCACAAGTCCGGCGCCTTCGACGGCTACATCAAGGTGACGGTGGTCACCGCCAAGCGCGAACGGTCGATTGCGGGCACGGTGTTCAGCGACGGCAAGCCGCGCTTCATCCAGATCAAGGGCATCAACATCGATGCCGAGATCGGGGCGCACATGCTCTACACCACCAACGAGGATGTGCCGGGCATCATCGGCGCGCTGGGCATGACCATGGGCGAGAACGGCGTGAACATCGCCAACTTCACCCTCGGCCGGTCGGCGGCCAAGGGCGAGGCCATTGCGCTGCTTTACGTCGATGACGTGGTGCCGCCGGCGGTGATCGGCAAGCTGGAAAAGACGGGCATGTTCCAGCAGGTGAAGCCGCTGCAGTTCGACGTCGCCTGATCTGCGTCCAATCCTGAAAAATCAGCGCGCCGCCCGGTTCGGGCGGCGCTTTTTTTGGTCCGGCACGGTCAGGCGCGCGCGCTCCGCAGCAGTACCGCGAGAAAGGCCAGCATCGCCGCAAGGCTGAGGGTCGATCCGGCCTTGGCCAGCGCGTCGCCCCGGTCCTCGATGGCCATCGCGATGCCGGGCACCAGGATCAGCAGGCCCAGAACCGCCAGAGCGAAGTGCAGCTTTGGCAGCCATCCGCGCGCGGCGCCGGGGACGAGGTGATAGTAGACGGCGAAGATTGCCATGCTGACCCATCCCAGCAGGTTGAGATGCGCATGCGCCGGGGCAAGAGTGTGATCGCCGCTGGCGGACATCTGGATGCCCCAGGCCATGCCGACGATCACCGACACGGTCCCGATCAGCAGGAACGCGAAGGACAGACCTTTCATTCTGCCCGCTCCGCGGACGTCGTGACCGGACGGATCCGATCGCGGGAGGCGGCGCACTGGAAACAGCTGTTATGCGGCTTTTGCGGGCAGTTGCCCGAAAAGTGGGGGGCGCGGAGGTATATGGGCGGTTGCAAGGCCGGGTGTAACATGTCTGGTCTCTCTAATGACGGTCGGGCCGCTCAGCCCGCCAGTGTTTGAAATTGTCGTATCGGAAATCGACAGGGACCATGATAACCCTCTTCGCGATGTTTTGTGCAAGCTTCGATCTGCTGCTCGTCCGGGTTTCGGATGCTCCGCCGCGTGGCGGGATCGCCGCGCCCGGGTCACCGCAGGAGGCGCCATGACCGACGCGCCGATCTTTGCCGTGGGCGACATTCACGGGCAGGCCGGGATGCTGGCCGCCGCGCTGGACCGGATCGCCGCGGACCCGGACGCCGGTGCGCCGGTGGTGTTCCTGGGCGATTACGTGGACCGCGGGCCGGACACCCGCGGCGTGATCGACCTGCTGTGCGAGGGTCAGGCCGCCGGTTTGCCCTGGGTGCTGCTGATGGGCAATCACGACCGCTACATGCGCAATTTCCTCGACGGGCGAGGCCCGCAAAAGCCCGAACGGCTGAGCTGGCTGGACCCGCGCGTTGGCGGCCGTTCGGCGCTTCGGTCCTATGGTGTCGATGTCGGCGAGGCCCGGCCCGAAGCCGACATCCGCGCCGATGCGCTGGAGGCGGTGCCCGCGCGGCACCTGGCGTTCCTGCGGGGGCTGAAAACCTATCACGAAACCGCGGCGCAGATTTTCGTGCACGCGGGCATGCGTCCGGGTGTGCCGCTGGCAAAGCAGGCGGAGCACGACCTGCTCTGGATTCGCGACACGTTCCTCGACGACCCGCGCGACCACGGCAAGCTCGTGGTGCATGGCCATACCGCGCTGGACGGGCCGGTGCATTACGGCAACCGTCTGAACCTCGACGGCGGGGCCGGCTATGGCCGGCCGCTGAGCGCCGCGCGACTCGTGGGACGCCGGGCGTGGCTGCTGTCGGGCAGAGGCCGCATCGCGCTCTGACACCGGGCTCCGGAACCTGCCGAACCCGTTTCCCGGGCAAAAGTTTCGCCAGAAGGTGAAAAAGTAGTCAGGTTTCCTGCCGTACCGGGTGCATTCAATTCCGCGCTGTCAATTTTCCGTGTTACCGTACCCTATTCTGCGGAAGCGCAGCCGCAGTTCGTTGCAAAGGAGAAAACGATGTCCGGAAAATTCGTTGTCGGTTACGACGACAGTTCGCCCGCGCGGCGTGCGCTTGATTTCGCATTGGACAAGGCGGCCAGGCAGGGCGGATCCATCGTGCTGGCCCATGTGATGGAATGGTCGCCCTATACCTTTCTCACGCCCGAAGAGCTCGAGGAGCGGCACGCCCGCCGCAAGCAGGAGATCGCCCGGGCCGAAACCGCGATCATGGGACCGGTCAAGGACAAGCTGGCCAAGGTCGACGTGCCCGTGGAGACCATCATCACCTATGGCCATATCGCCGAGAAACTGTGCGAGATCGCCAAGCAGACCGGGGCGACGCAGATGGTCATCGGTCGGGACGGCAACAGCGCGCTTGTGAGCCGGGTCTTCGGTTCGACCGCCGGGACACTGGTCCAGATTGCCCCGGTGCCCTGCACCATCGTGCCGTGATGCGGATCGTGAGAAAGGACAACTCCATGATTTTCAGACTTTGCGCGGCCTTGGCCGCATATTTCGCCGCGGCCTTGCCGGCGGCGGCCCAGGGCCTCGACCAGGCTATCAACCAGGCCTTTGCCGATTATACCGGCTGGTATGTGAGCCTCATCTTCGCGCCGATCCCAGGCACGAATTTCTCGTGGATCGCCATGTGGCTCGTGGTGGCGGCGCTGATCTTCACCTTCTATTTCGGCTTTATCCAGTTCAAGGGCTTCGTCCACTCGATCAAGCTGGTGAAAGGCGACTATTCCGACCCCAACGACGCCGGTGAAGTGAGCCATTTCCAGGCGCTGGCGACGGCGCTGTCGGGCACGGTCGGCCTGGGTAACATCGCCGGGGTGGCGGTGGCCGTGGGCATCGGCGGGCCGGGCGCGACCTTCTGGATGGTCATCGCGGGCCTCTTCGGCATGGCGACGAAGTTCACCGAATGCACGCTGGGCGTGAAGTACCGCAACGAATATCCCGACGGTACGGTGTCGGGCGGCCCGATGTATTACATGGTCAAGGGCTTTGCCGAGCGCGGGCTCAAGGGCGGCGGCATCTTCGCGGTGCTGTTCTGCATCTTCACCATCCTCGGCGCGCTGGGCGGCGGCAACATGTTCCAAGCCAACCAGGCGCATGCGCAGCTGGCGGGCGTCATCGGCGACTATCCCGGCTGGATCACCGGGGTGTTCCTCGCGGGCATCACCTTTGCGGTGATCGTCGGGGGCCTCAAGTCCATCGCGCGGGTCACCGAGAAGGTCGTGCCGTTCATGGGCATCTTCTATGTCGTCGTGTCGCTGCTCATACTGATCATGAACTACGACATGATCGGCTGGGCCTTCGGTCAGATCTTCGTCGGCGCCTTCACCGGCCTCGGCGTCGTCGGCGGCTTCACCGGTGCGCTGATCCAGGGCTTCCGTCGGGCCGCCTTCTCGAACGAGGCGGGCATCGGCTCGGCGGCCATCGCCCACTCGGCGGTGCGTACCAAGGAACCGGTGACCGAGGGCTATGTCGCCCTGCTCGAGCCGTTCATCGACACGGTGGTGATCTGCACCATGACCGCGCTGGTCATCGTGATCTCGGGCGTGCTGAACGTCGACCCCGAGACCGGTCTTTACATCTGGAACGCCGAGGCGGGCCGGATCTCGACCGAGGGCGAGGTGGTGGGCGTGGCGCTGACTTCTGCGGCCTATGCGCGCGCGCTGCCGTGGTTCCCGGTGCTGCTGGCCGTGGCGGTGGTGCTCTTTGCCTTCTCGACGATGATCAGCTGGTCCTATTACGGCCTCAAGGCCTGGACCTACCTCTTCGGCGAGGGCAAGGCGAAGGAGACCGTGTTCAAGGTGATCTTCTGCGTCTTCATCGTGATCGGGGCTGCGGCGAACCTGGGACCGGTGATCGACTTCTCGGACGCCATGCTGTTCTCGATGGCGATCGTGAACATCATCGCGCTCTACCTGCTGATGCCGATCGTGAAGCGCGAGCTGGGCAGCTACGTGTCGCGGCTGAAGTCCGGCGAGATCAAGAAGTTCAACTGATCGCGCGAGGCGCCGAAAGGAAAGGGCCGGGACAATCCCGGCCCTTTTTCTGTTTCCGACGACGGCCCGTCCGGGCCGGAGGAGTTGCCGCTCCTCGAGCCCTCGCGGGCTTTCGTCGCCTCAGTCCAGCTCTTCCGGCAGCGCGAGGTTGAGGATGATCGACAGCGCCGCCGCGGGCAGCAACCCGCTGGTCAGCAGGATCTGCAGCGTCCCCGGCATGTGCTGCAGCGCGTCAGGCACCAGCTGCAGCCCTAGGCCCACCGACAGCGACACCGCGAAGATCACCATATTGCGGCGGTTCCAGATCACGTCGGACAGCATGTTGACCCCCGCCGCGCAGACCATGCCGAACATGACGATCACGCCGCCGCCCAGCACGTTGATCGGCACCGTCGACACCGCCGCGCCGATCTTGGGCACTAGCCCGCAGAGGATCAGGAACAGCGCCCCGATGGTCACGACGTGACGGCTCATCACGCCGGTCATCGAGATCAGGCCGACGTTCTGGCTGAAGCTGGTGTTGGGCAGACCGCCGAAGATACCCGCGACGGCGGTGCCCAGGCCGTCCGCATAGGTGCCGGTCAGGACCTGCTCGATCACGGGAACAGGCTGGTTCAGATAGTTGGTGGGCGCGATCGCCTCGGAGATCTCCTTGCGGTTCTCGGGATTGGAGGCGTATTGCGTCGCATCGACAATCGACTTCAGAAGGGCACCGTAGGTGTTCGGAAGCTCTTCGGCGAAGGACAACGGGCATGCGAAAGCGCAGCATGGATGTCCTTCCCAGATCTCCTTGGTCAGCAGGTGGATGAAGCCAATGCCTTCCCAAACCGCGCGCTGGTTGAACGGATCGGGCGACAGATAACCGTCGAGGTTCCCGGCGCGCAGGTTCGCGACCATCTCCGGCGGCGGAACGACGCGGATCTGGATGTCGGTGTCGGGATCGAGGCCGTGCTCGGCCACGTAATATCGCAACAGGAAATTGTGCATCGAATATTCGAAAGGAACGCCGAAGGTGAAGCCCTTCCAGTCCTTCGGATCGCGCTTGTCCTTGTGTTCGTTGGACAGCACGATCGCCTGACCGTTGATGTTCTCGACGGCAGGCATGATGTAGGGTTCGGCAACGCTGCCGGCGCCGAGCGTCATGGCGAGAGGCATCGGGGTCAGCATGTGCGAGGCGTCGTATTCGCCATTGAGCGACTTGTCGCGAGCCACCGCCCAGCCGGCCGTCTTGATGACCTGCGCGTTCAGTCCGTGCTTTTCATAAAAACCCATCGGCTGCGCCATGATGATCGGCGTTGCGCAGGTGATCGGCACGAAGCCGATGTTGAGATCGGTCTTCTCCGGTTTGCCGAGCGTATCGAGAATCGCCGCCTTGGCCTTGTCGATCGGGAAGACCGATGCGAGCGCCGCGGCGAAGGTGCCGCCACCGACAAGGCCCATGAAGGAACGCCGCGAGATATCGTTCTGCCCGAACATCGAGCGGACGATGGCGTTCTCGACGACGCGCTCCATCATGTCGTCCGAGGACATGGATTGACCGCCATCGGCGCGATAGCCCTGGCCAGTCGAACAGGTGTCGCAACCGCATCCGGCGCCATGGCGCAGATCGGTCTCGTGTGAAAAAGGATTTCCGAGGCTTTTGGTCATGTGCTCCCCTCAGCGGTGATGTGTTCGGCAGGTTCGCCAAGGAGCGTAGCCCAGGAGTTCCGACCACAAGAAAAGCACAGCGCAAAAAGATTCAGAATTATTTCCGCATGTTTTTCAATGACTTGGCCATATTTTCCGCGATGCACAAATTACGATATTTCATAATTCATGAAATCTCGTAATATCGGCATTGGGAACAAGTGAGGGTCGCGGCATGAACGAGATACGTCCCCTGTCTGCGTCGCGGAACGCGGTGGACGCAACGGCGCTCGCGCTGCTTCCGGAGGCTGCCATCGTCATCGAGACGTTTGACGACCGGATCGTCCATTCCAATCCGAAGGCGCGGCATCTGCTGGCCGGAAGCGCGACCGATGGCGGCCGGTTCTCCGAATATGTCGAGACCGATCTCGCGGACTTCATCGTCTTCCTCGACGAGGTCGCCTATCGCGGCGAAGCATGGACCCGCAAAGTCGCCATCAAACGACAGAACGGCGAAACGGTCAGCGTCGAGATCAGAGGACGGCGGCTCGGACCGGACTCCAGCCTCGTCCTGCTGTTGTTCCTGAACCTGGAAGAGCTGCGCCGCCACGAACGCACGATGGAAGCGGAGCAGTTGCAGCGCGAAGGACTCATGGGATGGCGGCGCGCCCAGGAGTTCTTTTCCGAGCTGGAGTTCCAGAACCAGCTGATTTTGAACGCGGCGGGCGAAGGCATTTATGG
>Ga0208330_1000693_pt1 | contig 13583 bp, 10 predicted proteins | sample DeeseametaMP1896_FD_184180 | JGI IMG/M metagenome (GOLD analysis project Ga0208330, IMG submission 184180) | Marine microbial communities from the Deep Pacific Ocean - MP1896 (SPAdes) | ecosystem: Environmental > Aquatic > Marine > Oceanic | place: East of Hawaii, North Pacific Ocean | collected...
GGAGTGGGCGTCGGGGTTACCACCGGCGTCGGCGTCGGGCTGGGCGTCGGCGTTGCGGTCGGGGCCGGCGTGGGGGTCGGCGTCGAGCTGGGCGTGGGGGACGGGTTGGGGCCACCACTGCTGCTCCCGGTGTCACAACCGCTCAGTCCCAACACCATTGCCGCCGCAACGGCTGCCGCCCAAGGCGTTCTCACCAACATAGCCACTCCCTCAAACCGATCTGAACAGAGTGACGAACGGTCTCATGCTGGCCCTGTCCCGGGCAGCCCCCAACTAGGGGGGTACCCGTCAGCCAGGTGATGCGAGCGGGAAACGCAGGAACCGCAGCGACAGTCCGGCAGCGGCCACGGCAAGACCGGCGATGAATCCCCACCAGATGCCGGCGGGCCCGACCGCCGAGAAAAATGCCAGCCCCACGGCCACCGGCATCCCCACCGCCCAGTAGGCGAGTACGGTGATCGCCATGGGAACCCGGGTGTCATGCAGTCCACGCAGGGCCCCGTTGCTGGTGGCCTGAATACAGTCGAACAGCTGGAACAGCGCGGCGTAACCCAGCAGGCCGACTGCCATCGCCGACACCTCTGGTGCCTGCGTATAGGCCCGCACGATCATGTCGGGATACAGCGCCATCAGTGACGCCGCAGCGACCGCCCACGCAACGCCGAGACCGATGCCCACACGCCCTGCCAGCCGTGCGGCGGCGTCGGCGCCCGCACCGTGGGCCTGGCCGACCCGAACGGTGGTGGCCATGCCGATGGACAGCGGCACCATGAAGCTCATTGCGGCGAAATTGATGGCGATCTGATGTGCCGCCACCGCGACATCACCGAACCGCGCCATCATCAAAGCCCCCACCTGGAACAACCAGGCCTCCGCGGTGAGAATGGCCGCCACCGGGAGTCCCAGCCGCAGCAGGTCGGGGTTGCCCGCACGCAGGGCGGTGGCCAACTGTGCGCCCACAGCCAGTCGATGCAGTGCCGGTAGCGCCCGGTAGACCACCGCGTAGGTCAGCAACATGCCGAAGGACGCCGTTACGCTGGCCCACGCCGCGCCGACCGTGCCCATCTGCGGCAAGCCGAAACGGCCGTACATCAGCAGGTAGTCGCCCCCGGCATTGATCACCAGCCCGACCACCCCGGCAATCAGCGCGACACGGGTATGGCCCAGACCCTCGGCACCGTTGCGCAGGGCGAAGCAGGCGCACAGCGGCAATGTCGCCAGCGATACCACCTGCAGATAGCGCTCGGCCTCGGCCGCAACCGGAGAAGACAGACCCAACCATCCCAGTACAGTGCCGGTGGTCAGCCAGATCGACAGGGCCCAGATCAGGCCGCAGACCATTGCGACACCCAGGGCACCGCCAATGTGCCGCCCCAGCGTGGCGGCATCGGCGCCGGCACCGCGCCGCTGCGCCACCAGCGCGGCCAGGGCCAGAAACAACCCCATGAAGGTCACGAAGCCGAGGAAGAAAACGTTGGAGCCAACCGCCACCGCGGCCAGCGTCTGCGCCGACAACTGCCCGGCAAAGATGGTGTCCACGGTCCCCATGCTCATGAACAGCAACTGGGCCAGAACGATCGGCCAGGCCAGGTGGAGATTGGCCCGGACTTCTCCCAGCAGACGCTGGCGGTGATGCATGTCGGAGCGCCCTCCCGGGCGCGGCATTCAGCCTGCGTTACGGGCGATCCAGGACAGCGCCGCGCGCAACCGGGAGAGTGTGCGCTCCCTGCCCAGCAGCAGCAGTGTCTGGTCAATGGGCGGGGACACCGCCATGCCACAGCAGGCCACGCGGATCGGTTGGGCCACCTGCCCCAACTTGACGCCCAGCTGTTCGCCGACCTGGTGCACCACGCCATGTGCCGCCTCGGCCGACCAGGCTGGCAACGCCTCCAGCCCGTTCACCAGGGCTTCCAGCACCGGAGCTGCGGTGCTGCCGAGATGCTTGGCAGCGTCCTTCTCGTTGTAGCCATCCAGGTCCCGGAAGAAGAAGGCGGATTTCTCGGCCATCTCCGCCAGGGTACGGCAGCGCTCCCGTTGAGACTCGATCACCGCGGCCAACGACGGGCCGTTGGCGGGGTCGATCTCGAGCCTGCGCAGATGCCAGTCGAACTCCGGCGCCACGACATCCATCGGCGCCGTCTTGAGGTACTGGTGATTGACCCAGTACGCCTTCTCCATGTCGAAACGCGCCGGCGAGGACGACACGTGATCGAAATCGAACAGCTGCTCCATCTCCGCACGGGTGAACAACTCCTGGTCGCCGTGACTCCAGCCCAGCCGCACCAGATAGTTGAGCAGGCCATCGGGCAGGAACCCCATGGCCCGGTACTCCATCACGCCGAGGGCGCCGTGGCGCTTCGATAGCTTGGCGCCGTCGCCACCGAGAATCATCGAAACGTGGGCATAGGCCGGCGGTTCGGCCCCCAGCGCCTTGAAGATGTTGATCTGCTTGGGCGTGTTGTTGACGTGATCATCGCCTCGGATGACATGGGTGATGCCCATGTCCATGTCGTCCACCACCACACAGAAGTTATAGGTCGGCGTGCCATCGCCCCGCGCAATGACCAGGTCGTCCAGTTCCGCGTTGGCGAACCGCATGTCGCCCTTGATCAGATCGGCCACCACCACCTCGCCCTCCAGGGGATTGCAGAAGCGGATCACCGGGTTCACGCCCGTCGGCGGGGGCGGCAGGGTTTTGCCGGGCGCTGGGCGCCAACGGCCGTCATACCGCGGCTTCTCCTTGCGCGCCTGTTGCTCGGCACGCATCTGATCCAGCTCTTCCTTGCTGGCATAACAACGATAGGCCGTGCCGGCCTCCAGCATCTGCGCGATCAGGGCCTTGTAACGATCGAACCGCTGGGTCTGGTAGATAACCTCGGCATCGCTGTCGAGGCCCAGCCAGGCCATGCCCTCGAAGATGGCATCCACCGCCGCCTGAGTGCTGCGCTCACGGTCGGTATCCTCGATGCGCAGGACAAATCTGCCCCCATGCCGCCGGGCATACAGATACGAGAACAGTGCCGTACGGGCGCCACCGATATGCAGATATCCGGTGGGGGAAGGGGCGAATCGCGTGACGGTCATGGTGGCGGGGCGGATGAAAACGGCCGCAGATTCTAAACTAACGCTCCACCGCGCCGGCTCACCGCACCATGTCCTGTCTTTTTGTCGACCACCTGACCGTCATCGACTGCGCCTATCTCGACGCAGCGCGGGGACTGGTCGGCGAAAGCTGGATCGTTGACCTGGAACTGGAAGGCGAACTGGATGCGCAGTCGATGGTGCTGGATTTCGGCGAGGTCAAACGCCGCATCAAACGCGCCATCGACGATGGCCCCGACCACACCCTGATCGTGCCCACCGAGGCCCCCGGGCTGCACCTTGACCTGTCCACCGCGGAGTGCCGGCTCACGTTCACCTGCGAGCGGGGCGTCATCCGCCACGAAAGTCCCGGCCTCGCCCTCACGTTGCTGCCCGTGGCGGCGGTCAGTGCCGAGGCGGTGGCGACACACCTCCAGTCGGTGCTGCGTCCGGTGGTACCGACGTCGGTGCAACGCGTCGGGCTGACGCTGCGGCCGGAGGTGATCGAGGGCGCCTACTACCACTATGTTCACGGCCTGAAGAAGCACGACGGCCAATGCCAGCGCATCGCCCACGGACACCGCTCGCGCATCGAGGTGAAGGTGGACGGCGAGCGTGACGGCGCGCTGGAGGCCGCGCTCGCGGAGGCCTGGCGGGACATTTACATCGGCAGTCGCGAAGACCTGCAGCAACAGCGCGACGGCCAGATCGATTTTGCCTACCGCGCCGCCGAGGGTCGCTTCACACTCTCATTGCCGGCGGCACACTGTGACGTCATCGACCACGACAGCACGGTGGAATGCCTGGCCGAGGTACTGCAGGCCCGGGCACGGGCGCTTCGGCCGGGCCGGATCATCGAAGTCCGCGCCTTCGAGGGCGTCCGCAAGGGTGCGGTTGCGCGCTGAGTGCGGATCCGGCCTCAGGGCTGACAGCGGGCGCAGGTGCCCTGCAACTCAACCACCTGCCGCTCGGTGGTAAACCCGCTGGCCCTGGCGCGGGCCCGCAGCAGGCCATTGACGCGCTCGTCTTCCAGCTCCTCGGCGGTGCCACAGTCCGTGCACACGAGGTACAGCCCCTGGTGAGCCTCGCCCGGATGGGCGCAAGGCACATAGGCATGGGTGCTTTCGAGCCGGTGAATGAGGCCGTGGGCCAGCAGAAAATCCAGGGCACGGTAGACCGTGGGAGGCGCAAGGGGCCGGTTCAGGCGCTTCTGCATGGCATCGAGCAATTCATACGCAGAGCGCGGCGCCAACCGCTCCAGCATCACGGCATAGAGGTCGCGGCGCATCGGCGTGAAACGGGCGCCCCGTTGTTGGCAGAAGGCCTCGGCCTCCTCGACCGACAGGGCATGGTGTGGATCCTGCGTCGCCATCATGGCGCTATGGTATTACAATCGCGCCCCCGCGCCCCCGGGGCGCTCCTGTAGCCGCATGGGTTGTCGTCATGGCCGAAGATGTCCGTTTCTTTTCCCGTCTCACCATCGAGCAGGTGGAGGAAGGCCATGAACTCGCACCCAAATTCGACGAACACGGGCTGATCCCCTGTATCACCACGGCCTACGGCACCGGCGAGGTGCTGATGCTGGGCTACATGAACGTCGAGGCGCTGAAGCGGACCATCCTTACCGGCGAGGCGCACTACTGGTCACGCAGCCGCCAGGTGCTCTGGCACAAGGGCGCAACCAGCGGCCTGGTGCAGAAGGTCGAGGAACTGCGCATCGACGATGATCAGGACGCGATCTGGCTGCGGGTTTCGGTCAACGGCGACGCCTCCTGTCACGTCGGCTATCGCTCCTGCTTCTACCGCTCCGTGCCCACAGGCGCCGGCCCGGAAGTGCGCGAACTGAAGTACGAGGAAGACGAGAAGGCCTTCGATCCCAAGGCGGTTTACGGCGACGCGCCCAATCCCACCATTCTCTGAGACCCTCAGGGAATTGCGGGCGCCGTCCAGCGGCGACGATCGTGAAGGCGCCAGCGGGTGACGACCGGCTGCCCCGCCGCCCAACGAAGCAGCAGGGCCCCATCGTCACCACTGACAAAGGTGCGCGCCCCGGAGGCCCGCCACCGGGCCTCCACTTCGGGGTGCGGATGGCCGAAGTGGTGACGCCATCCCGCGGAAAACAGGACAACCTCGGGTTGCACCGCAGCCACCCAGGCCGCCGTCGACGAGGTCCGGCTGCCATGGTGCGGCGCCACCAGCACCGAGGCCTGCAGCACCTCAGGGGCACTTCGGGCCAGCAGTCGACGCTCGGCCGCCGCCTCAATGTCGCCTGCCAGCAACAGGACGCCGTCCTCGCCTTCGACCCGCAGCACGCAGGACGCGTTGTTGTGGGATCGCAGCGGCGCATCCCGCTCGGGATGCAGCACGGTGAATCGCACCCCGTCCCAGGTCCACTGCTGCCCGGACCGACAGGGCTGGTCTGCGATGACGCCGGAGTGCCGATGGACCGGCAGCGCCTGTCGCAGGGCCGCCACCCCACCCGCGTGATCAAGGTCGCCGTGAGACAGCATCAGGTGGTCGACGGCGCGCACCCCCTGCTGGCGCAGGTACGGCACCACCACCATGGCGCCGGCATCAAAACCATCCGGCCAGGCTGGCCCGGCGTCGTACACCAGGGTATGCCCGCGGGTTCGCACCACCGCGGCAAGGCCCTGCCCGACATCCAGCAAGGCCAGACTGAATCCCCGTGAGGGCGCGGTGTCGGTCGGCCACAGCATCGGCAGCAGGCAGATGAGCCCCAACGGACGCAACGGCAGCCCCCGCGGCGCCAGCAGCAGCCCGACACCCAGCATTGCCAGGGCGGCCGCAAGCGGAGACGGCACCCATGGCCACCAGGCGCCCGGAACCCCTTCAGCCAACAGGCTCAGGCCATTCCAGAGTCCCGCCAGCCCCGCGGCCACCCCCTGCAACAGCGGCAGGCCGGCAGCGGGCCACACACTCATCATCAGCACTGCCAGCAGCACGAAGGGTGTCAGCAGCGTGAATGCCGGAACCGCGAGCAGATTGGCCATCGGCGCGAGCACGGTCGCGCCCCCGAAAAATCCAACCGTCATCGGTATCAGCAGCAACCCCAGGCCCAGCTGCAAGCCGACAAAGACCTGCCAGGCCGGCGGGCGCCGCAGCCGCCCCACCGTCAACCACAGAATTCCGGCCACCGCGCCAAAGGACAGCCACAATCCGGGCCTCAGCATCACCACCGGATCGAGCAACAGGACACCGCTCCAGACGCAGGCCAAGGCCCTGAAAGGGTGGCGCCAACGGCCACGCCACGCCAGCAGCAGCGCCAGCCAGACCATCAGCAACGCACGCAGCACCGGTGTTTCCAGCCCGGCGAGCAGGGCGTAGCCGCTGGCGAGCACCGCCGCGCCGAACCCGGCGACATACGGCGTTGGCCAGCGCAGCGCGACAGCTGGCCAGAGGGGCCAGATCAACCGGATCAGGCCGTAGCCCAGCGCCGCCACCAGCGACAGGTGCAAGCCGGAGATCACCAGCAGATGGGTGGTTCCGGTAGCGCGGGCAACCGCCCAGTCATCGTCCCGCAGGCCGCGCCCGTCGCCCAGGCCCAGCGCGGCCACCAGTGGCAGGGCGGGATGACCCTGCAGCGCCTGCGCCACCGGTGCCAGCAGGCGTGCGCGCCACTGGTGCACGCGGACCATCGGCGACGGTGCCAGCGGCTGCGCGCAGGACTGCGCCGAGCGCACACTCGCCACCGCGCCAATGCCCTCCCTGAACAACCAACCTTCGTAGTCGAAGCCACCCGGGTTCCGCGAACCGCGTGGACTGCGCAGCCGCAGCACCCAACGTCGACATTCGCCCACTGCCACGGTCTCGGATGTGCGGTACCAGCTCGCCCGGATACGTTCCGGCACACCGGCAGCGCGTGCCTCGGCGTCCGGCGTCAGCATGAAACGCCAGGTTGCCGTGCCTTCCCCGGTCTGTTGATGCTGCGGCAGGTCCGCCACCACCGCTCGCACCTCGACATCCTCGCCGTGGCGCGCGACCGGCCAGCGATCCGCCAGCCGTTGCTGCACCGCCCATTCGGTCCACCCAGCGCCGGCCAGCAGCAACAACAGCGGCCAGCGCACCCGACGCCAGAGCGCCATCGACAGCAAGGCCGCCGCCAGCCAGAGCGGCAAAGGGTCCGGCCACACCAGAACGGCGCCGCAGCCCAGCGAAAAGGCAGCGACGCGCAGGAAGAACACAGGCGATGGCTAGTCCACTGAACCGGTGACTTCGCGCCCGGATGGCCGCGCCAATCGGGATGCGATGCGAGAAGCAAAGCGCAGCAATAGTGGTTCTATTGCGAGCATTTGCGACGAAGCAGCGCGCCCGAGTGGCATGGTCAGGCGGGGGTGGAATGTCATGGGTTCAGTGGACTAGAGCTGGGTCGGCGCCAACTGTCCGGCATCCAGCCGGAGGACGCGTTCCATGCGTGCGGCCAGCCGCAGGTCGTGGGTGACCACGACCAGGGCGGTTCCCAGCTCGGCATTGAGCGCGAGCATCTGATCAAACACCGCTTCGGCCGTGCGGCTGTCGAGGTTGCCGGTGGGCTCGTCGGCGAGCACGCAGTCGGGGCGCGTGACCAGCGCGCGCGCCACCGCGGCCCGCTGTCGCTCGCCACCCGACAGCTCCCCCGGCTTGTGCCGCAGGCGCTCGCCCAGGCCCACCCGCGACAGCAACTCCGCAGCGGCGGCCTCGGCCTCGGCCACCGGACGACGCCGGATCAGCAGGGGCAGCGCCACATTTTCCAGCGCGGTGAATTCCGGCAGCAGGTGGTGAAACTGATAGACAAACCCCAACCGCCGGTTCCGCAATGCGCCGCGCTGCGCATCGCTGAGCCTGTGCATGGCCTCGCCCGCAACCTGCACCTCGCCCTGACTGAGCGTGTCCAGGCCCCCGAGGCAGTGCAGCAGGGTGGACTTGCCGGCACCGCTGGCACCGACGATGGCGATGCGCTCCCCCCGGCGGATGGTGAGATCCACCCCGTCCAGCACCTTCAGATTGAGGCGGCCGTCATCGAAGACCTTGGTCAGCCCGCGGGCATCGAGAATGATGTCGTCCATGGGCATCACTCGTAGCGCAGCGCTTCGGCCGGCTGCACACGCGACGCCCGCCACGCGGGATACAGCGTGGACAGCAGTCCCAGGCTCAGCGACAGCAGGGCAATCCGCACCACATCCGACTGCTTGAGCTCCGATGGCAGATCGGAGATGTAATAGACATCCGGTGACAGCACGGGCTGCCCCATCAACATCTCCAGGAACGGCACGATGCGTTCGACGTTGAGCGCCAGGGTGACGCCGCCGGCAACACCCAGCAGGGTACCGAAGATCCCGATCAACGCGCCCTGCACCATGAATATGCCCATCACCGAGCGCGGGCTGGCCCCCAATGTTCGCAAGATGGCGATATCCGCCTGCTTGTCCTGCACCACCATCACCAGGGTGCTGACGATATTGAATGCCGCCACCCCGACGATCAGCGACAGGATGATGAACATCACCATCTTCTCGGTGGCCACCGCGCGGAAGAAATTTGCATGCTGGCGGGTCCAGTCACTCACGTAGTAGACACCGGGCAGTTCACCGGCCAGCTCCCGGGAAACACGCGGCGCCTGGAACAGATCGTCCAGCTTGAGCCGCACCCCGGTGACGCGCTGGTCCATGCGCAGCAGGGCCTGCGCATCCGCGAGGTGAATGAACACCATGCCGCGATCGAACTCGTACATGCCCACACGGAAGATGCCGCCCACCGTGAACCGGCGAAAACGTGGCAACAGGCCGGCCGGCGTCACCGACGCCTGCGGAATCATCAGGTCCAGGGTGTCGCCCACACCAATCCCCAGCGCCTGCGCCAGCTCGCGCCCGATCAGCATCTGGTAACTGCCGGGCTGCAACGCGGTAAAGGCGCCCTCCTCCAGCTTGTCGGCAATGTCGGAAACCTGCGGCTCGCGTTCCGGCAACACGCCGCGCAGCAAGGTACCGGACAGCTCGTTGCCGACACGCAGCATGCCCTCGCCTTCAATGTAGGGTGCGACCCCGGCGACTTCCGGGTGGGTCTCGGCGCGTTCCGCGGCGTCCGGCCAGTCGTTGAGCTGGCCGTCCACCGCCGAAATGGTGGCGTGCGAGGCCATGCCCAGGATGCGAACCCGCAACTCGCGTTCGAACCCGTTCATCACCGACAGCACCGTGATCAGCGCCGTCACGCCGATGGCAATCCCCAGCATTGAGGCCGCGGAGATGAACGAAATGAAGTGATTGCGCCGCTTGGCCCGGGTGTAGCGAAGCCCGGCAAACAGCTCGTAGGGATTACGCATGGCGGGCATTAGACCACACCGCCGGGCCGCACAGTTCCGGGGAACCCGCAAGCGAACGCACGGTCTGCACCGGTATGATGAATGCCATGTTGACCCGCGCCACTTTGTCCTGTCTGCTGCTGTGCCTTGCGGGCGCGGCACACGCCACGGAGACGCCCGACGAGCGGGTTGCCACTCCGGTGAGCAGCCTGGTGATACCAGAGATTCCGCCAGCGCCGACGCCGACCGCCCACCCCTCACCGCGTCCCTCCGCCGCGCCAGCTGACCGCCCGCCAGCGCCGACCGCCGCGCCAAGTCCGACGCCAACGCCGTTACCTGAGCCGATTCCCGTCGCCGCGAGCGAGCCTCCGCCCCCCCTTGCGCCCTCCCCCTCTCCTTCCCTATCGCCGACACCGCACGAGGTCACGGCCTCGCCTCTCCCCACCACCGCAACAACGACGGTGGAGGATGACGACACCGTCAGCCCGGCACCCGCCACACCCGACGACTCAACCGGTGCTGACACCGCTGCAACCGACACCCACCCCACGCCGGTGCCGGTCGGGCCGTTCACGCTGCTCGACAGTGAGGTGCCACCGGGCAACCGGCGGCGCCTGTCCTGGTATGCCAGTGACTCCTTCACCGGACTGGCGGAACCCACACCGGTCCTGGTCGCGCACGGTCAACGCGCAGGACCGGTGCTGTGCCTGACGGCCGCAATACACGGCGACGAGGTCAACGGCATCGAGATGGTCCGCAGGGTGCTCTATGGCATTGAGCCCGAGGAGCTGGCCGGGACGGTGATCGGCGTGCCCATCGTCAATCTTCAGGGCTACCGCCAGGGATCGCGTTATCTGCCGGACCGCCGCGATCTCAATCGTCATTTCCCGGGGCACCCGCGTGGCAGCGCCGCGGCCCGCATTGCCTACTCCCTGTTCAATGACATCGTGCGACGGTGCGATGCGCTGGTCGACCTGCACACCGGCTCGTTCCACCGCACCAACCTGCCCCAGGTCCGGGGTGATCTGGGCATCGAGTCCGTGGTCCACCTGACCAAGGGTTTCGGGGCCACCGCGGTTCTCAACAGCGAAGGTCCCGTGGGCTCGCTGCGCCGGGCCGCCACGGACATCGGGATTCCGGCCATCACCCTGGAAGCGGGTGAACCGATGCGGTTCCAGAGCGAGGAGGTCGATCACGGCGTTCGCGCCCTGCGCAGCGTGCTCAATCACATGCAGATGGTGCCCCGCTTCCGCCTGTGGGGCGAGCCCCAGCCGATCTACTATGAATCGGTCTGGCTGCGCGTCAACGACGGCGGCATTCTTACCAGCGTGGTACCGCTGGGGGCCCGGGTGAGCAAGGGTCAGCTGCTCGGCGAGGTGACCGACCCCATCACCAACCGCCGCTCGGAAATCCGTGCGGCATTCCCGGGACGCGTGCTCGGCATGGCGCTCAATCAGTCGGTCATCCCGGGGTTCGCCGCCTACCATGTAGGGGTGGAGCGCAGCGAAGAGGAGCTCGCCCAGCCCGAGGCGCCTGAAGCCCCCGCTGACCACGACACCCCTCCGCGCGAAGACCCGGCGGGCGATGGCGACGACCTGAGCCCCGACGCCCCGGAGCGCGACCCTGAGGCCCCCGTCGACATGCCGGATCCCAACCGGGATGCACCGGAGCCCCCACCACCTCCGGAGCCTGCACCACCGATGCTGGAAACCGACCCCGCTGCCGGCAATCTCGGTGTTGAGGAAGAACGCCCCGAGTGAGGGCGCCGGTATACTGTGCGTTTTCCGCGGTCGGCAGCGCCCGCTTCACGCAAAACGGCTCATGAGCATCCAGATCACCTTCCCGGACGGCAATGTCAAATCCTTTGACGCGCCGGTGACGGGCCTCGATATCGCCCAGGGCATCTCGCCCGGGCTCGCCAAGAAGGCGGTTGTCGTCAACGTCAACGGCGAACTGTGGGACCTGACCCGGCCGATCGACGGGGATGCAAAGATCAGCATCATCACCCGCAATCAGCCGGAGGCCGCCGAGGTCATCCGCCATGATGCGGCACATGTCATGGCACAGGCGGTGCAGGAGCTCTATCCCGGCACCCAGATCACCTTCGGCCCGGCCACCGAGTACGGCTTTTATTACGACTTCGCACGCGCCGAGCCTTTCACCGAGGAGGATCTCGCGAAGATCGAGCAGCGCATGCGCGATATCGTCAAGCGAGACCTGCCCATCGTGCGCGAGGTCTGGCCGCGCGAGAAGGTGGTGTCCTTCTTCCGCGACAGCGGCGAATCCTTCAAGGCTGAGTGGGTCACCGAAGGCATTGCCGCCGACGAGGAAATCAGTATCTACAAGCAGGGCGATACCTGGCTGGACATGTGCCTGGGTCCGCACCTGCCCTCCACCGGCCGCCTGGGCACCGCCTTCAAGCTCACCAAGGTGTCGGGCGCCTATTGGCGAGGGGATCGCAACAATGCGCAGCTGCAGCGCATCTACGGCCTCGCCTTCGCCAGCGACGATGAGTTGAAGGCCCACCTGCGCATGCTGGAAGAGGCCGAGAAGCGCGACCATCGCAAGCTGGGCCGCCAGCTGGACCTGTTCCACCTGCAGGAAGAGGCGCCCGGCTCGGTATTCTGGCACCCCAAGGGCTGGACGCTGTTCCAGAGCCTGATCGGCTTCATGCGCGAGCGTCAGCAGGCGGCGGGGTATCAGGAGATCAACACCCCGGACATGATGGACAAGGCGTTCTGGGAGACTTCCGGCCACTGGCAGAACTACGGCGAGAACATGTTCGCCACTGAGCGCGATGAGGATCGCACACTCTGCCTCAAGCCGATGAACTGCCCCGGCCACGTGCAGGTATTCAACCAGGGGATCCGCTCCTACCGTGATCTTCCGCTGCGCCTGGCGGAGTTCGGCAAGGTGCATCGCTTCGAACCCTCCGGCGCCCTCCACGGGCTGCTGCGCGTGCGCAGCTTCACCCAGGACGACGCCCATGTGTTCTGTGCGCCCGACCAGCTGCAGGCCGAATCGATCGAGGTCTGCCGGCTGATTCTCGACATCTACACGCAGTTCGGGTTTACCGACGTTCGCATCAAACTGTCGACGCGCCCGGAAAAGCGCATCGGCTCGGACGATCTCTGGGATCGTGCCGAGAAGGCGCTGGCCGACGCCCTGACCTCCATGGGTATCGACTACACCCTGTTCCCGGGAGAAGGGGCGTTCTATGGCCCGAAGCTGGAGTTCGTGCTGCGCGATGCCATCGGCCGCGACTGGCAGTGCGGCACCCTGCAGGTGGACTTCAACCTGCCGGGCCGGCTCGATGCCAGCTATATCGGTGAAGATGGCAACCGCCACACACCGGTGATGCTGCACCGCGCCATCTTCGGCTCGCTGGAACGCTTCACCGGCATCCTCATCGAACATCATGCCGGCGCCCTGCCGTTCTGGCTGAGCCCGGTGCAAGCCGTAGTCGCACCGATCGTGTCCGATGCCGATGCCTATGCCTGCGAAGTCAGCGCCACCCTGACGGCGGCCGGCGTTCGCGCCGGCCACGACCTGAGCAACGAGAAAATCAACAAGAAGATCCGTGAACTGGCAATGCAGCGGATTCCGGTGATCGTGGTGGTGGGTCGCAAGGAGGCGGAGGAACGCACGGTCACCTTGCGCTTCCGCGGCGAAGAGCGACAGGAAACGCTGCCGCTCGCCGATGCCATCGAACGCCTCAGGGTACTCCGCTGATGTCGCGCCTGCCCGCCCTGCTGATGTTGATGCTGGCCGGCGCGGCGCAGGCACTGGAGGTGGACGGCCGTTGGACGCAGGGCGGCTTCGTGACCGGACAGGTCGCACCCGGCAGCTCGGTGCGTATCGACGATCAGTCGGTGGTCGTCGACGCCGACGGCCATTTCGCCTTCGGCATCGCCTATGAGGCGCCGCTGGCTGCGGTACTCAGCGTCACCGGCCCCGACGGCACCACGACGCGTCACGAGTACCCGGTATCACCGCGCCAATACCCCGAAAGCCGCATCAATGGCCTTCCGGGCAACATGGTGACGCCCCCGCAGTCCGTGCTGGACCGTATCGCACGCGACAACCGCGAAGTCGGCAAGGCACGTGCGCCTCGACGTGCCAACCGCGACTTCGACGACGGCTTCACATGGCCGGTGCAGGGCCGCATCTCCGGTGAGTATGGGGCCAAGCGCACCCTCAACGGGGG
>Ga0208330_1000701_pt1 | contig 13347 bp, 13 predicted proteins | sample DeeseametaMP1896_FD_184180 | JGI IMG/M metagenome (GOLD analysis project Ga0208330, IMG submission 184180) | Marine microbial communities from the Deep Pacific Ocean - MP1896 (SPAdes) | ecosystem: Environmental > Aquatic > Marine > Oceanic | place: East of Hawaii, North Pacific Ocean | collected...
GACTGTTTTTATATAGGCTTTTGTTCAAAATTAATCCAGCGAAATTAAATTATTTTAAGAATCGTTAGAGTGAAACTTCCATCATTAATAATATTTTAAACTTTTGTCTAGTTGTATTGTATAATTAAATTTGACATATATTAATTATGGAACATTTAATTGAAGGAATAGCATGGTTGCAAGATAAGATCTTATTAAGGGGATTTGTCTTTGGTCTTATTCATGTTGGTATCATGCTTATCGGTTATTATACTGGTTGGAGTATTAACCGATTATTAAAAATTGTTTCTAACGGATTTATTGCAGGTATTGTAGGTGTTGTTATTGCTCATGTCATTGCGGACTATATTGCTGCATCGCTAGATCCAGATATTAGATCAGCAGCTTTAGGTATTGTTATGGGTGGTTTATTACCTCTAATATTTATTCCTTTCCTAGAAAAATATGTAACTAAAAGTGAGCACCATATTGCTATTGGTGACCACGAGGATCTGAAAAAAGACTTAAAGAAAAAACACAATTAAGCAGATTTAATTTTCTTTTCGATAAATTGAGGAATATCCTCTTCGGTAACTATATCCTCTTCCTTGGCATTCTTAGGTTGGAATGCATAAAGAACATGCAAATTACAGTAAGGAAATTTTTCTAGCGGTTTTCGTCCACAAAAATAAAAGTCTTTTTCATAAGGGTGACCAATAGGCCATCTACAGGTATCATCTGTTAGTTCTGTAAGTTTTATTGGATTTTCTGGTTCAAAATTTTTATCTAATAATAAAGATTTAAATCTAGCTTTCCGGCCGAGTTTTTCTTGTTTGATTTCGACGTCATTTTCCAACTTCGCTTTTGGTGTAGTTGAATGTTTTTTTGAAACCGCCCTTGCCTCTAAATTTAATCGGTACGCTTTTCCAATTACAGCATTCCGGGTAGTCCCACCAATCAATGCAGCTATTTGACTAGCTGTATGACCTTTCTTCCAAAGTGCCCTTAGTTTATTTTCTCTTTCAAGTGTCCAACTCATTTTTGTTTCACGTCAATTAAAGCTACAATATATAGTATTTTCAATAAAAAAAACTACCCTATGTGGATATGTTATTAACAAAAACTAAGCAAATGGCCGATCTTTATTTATTGATCTTTTAATATATAAGCTTTCTCCATGGTTGAAATTGAAGAAAAATACGAAATTTACGAAAAAAAATTTGGTTATGTTAACTGGATTGGGTTTTGGACACTGTATAGAAAGGAAGTGCTTAGATTTCTTAAGGTGGTTATTCAAACAATTATTTCTCCACTCGTAACCTCTCTACTTTTTTTAATGGTACTTTCTTTAGCAATAGGCAACGATAGAGGAGAAGCGTTAGGATTTCCGTTTATAACATTTCTTGCTCCTGGGCTTATAGCAATGCAAATAATTCAACAGGCATTTTCCCATACTTCTTCCTCAATTATGATAGGTAAGATTCAAGGAAATATTGTGGATATTTTGTATGCGCCGCTATCTCCAGGTGAAGTTACTTTAGCTACAATTTTAGCCGCATGTACTAGGAGCATTATTATTGTTTTAGTTTCTATAGCGGTTTTTAGTTTAATTATTGATCTAAAATTTTATAATTTTTATTATATTTTTATTTTTACATTTCTAGGTTCTTTTATTTTAGGCGCCGTTGGTTTTGTGGTTGGTTTATGGGCAGATAAGTTTGATAATATGGCCTCAGCTACGAACTTTATTATTGTACCTCTTTCTTTTTTATCAGGCACCTTTTACTCAGTTGAAAAATTGCCAGAAATTTTACAAAAAATAAGTGAATTTAATCCATTTTTCCATATTATTAACGGATATCGCTATGGTCATTTGGGTGTTTCAGACGGATCAATAAAATTTGGCCTGTTTTATCTTATTGTACTAAGCTGTCTTTCGTGGTTTGCGGCATACATTTTATTCAAAAAAGGTTATAAAATTAAATTTTAATTTATTTATGAGTTCTATTCTTGGCACATATGCGAGGAAGGATATTTCTTTTAAAGCAGGAAAAGGAAGCTATGTTTTTGCAGAAAATGGAGACAAATATCTTGATTTTGTACAAGGCATAGCAGTTAATGTTTTAGGTCACTGTCATGAACATTTAGTGAAAGCCATTAAAGAACAATCTGAAAAATTATGGCATGTATCTAATAGTTTTGTGATTTTAGAACAGGAAAGATTAGCTAAAAGATTAACAGATAATACTTTTGCTGATTTTTGTATGTTTCAAAACTCGGGAACGGAAGCTACAGAAGCGAGTATTAAGATTACTAGAAAATATTTTCATAAAATTGGAAAACCAGAAAAAAATAGAATCATAACTTTTCAGGGAGCATTTCACGGCCGTACACTAGCTGCATTGTTTGCGGCAAATAATCCTAAACATACTGAAGGATTTGGCCCAAAAGTAGATGGTTTTGACCAAGTTCCGTTTGCTGATCACGAAGCTATAAAAAGAACTATAAACAAAAATACCGCAGCAATTCTTCTTGAAACCATTCAAGGTGAAGGGGGTATTAAGGTTGTGCCAGACGTTTGCCTAAAAGGTTTAAGAGAGATTTGTGATGAGCACAATCTACTTTTGATTTTAGATGAAGTACAATGTGGAGTAGGAAGAACGGGTAATTTTTTTGCATTTGAAAAATCAGGTATAGTTCCAGATATTGTACCTATTGCTAAAGGAATTGGAGGCGGCTTTCCACTTGGAGCCTGCTTAGTCACAAAAAAAGTATCAGTTGGAATGACACCCGGTACGCACGGAAGTACTTTTGGCGGAAACCCTTTAGCTATGTCCGTAGGCAATGCTGTACTTGATATAATTTTTGGTAAGGATTTTTTAGAGAATGTAAAACAAAAGGGAAAATATTTTGATCAAGGTTTAAATAAGATGAAAGATAAGTATCCTAAAATTATTGCAGAAATAAGAGGCGCGGGCCTAATCAAAGGATTAAAGATGCTAGTTGATAATACTGAATTTATTAAAAGACTCATGAACCATAAAATGCTTGCTATAAAGGCGGAGGAGAACGTTACAAGACTTTTTCCTCCACTTATAGTAAACAACAAAGAACTGGATGAGGCGATTGAAAAGATTGATAAAGTTTGTAAGGAAATGAGTTAGTTGTGAAAAATTTTATAAATATATCGGAAATTCCTAAGGGAGAATTAAAACTTATTCTTGATAACGCAAAGTCAAGAAAAGAAAAAAGATCCAGTATTAGCAAAAATACTATAGACGCTGACGTTCCCCTTGACGGCAAAATTTTGATTATGATCTTTGAAAAACCATCAACGAGAACCAGAATTTCTTTTGATCTAGCAGTTAAGCAATTAGGTGGAAAATCACTAATACTTAACCCTGATGAAATTCATTATGGCAGCGGCAATGAAAGTTTGCAAGATACAGCAAAAATTTTATCTCAGTATGCAGATATTGTAATGCTCAGGACACATGCTCACAAAAATGTTGAGGAGTTTTCTAAATATTTAGACATTCCCATTATTAATGGGTTAACGGACTTGAGCCACCCTTGCCAAATTATGTCCGATGTAATGACCTTTGAAGAATTAAAAGGACCTATTAAAAATAAAAAAATTACTTATCTTGGAGATGGCAACAATGTTGTTTATTCTTTAATTGAGGCCTCAGTTCAATTTGATTTTGAATTATGTATTGCTTGTCCAAAAAGTTGCGAACCTAACAAAAATATTTTGAAATGGGCTAAAAAAAATAATGCAAATATTTCAGTTATTAAAGATCCTTTGAAAGCGGCAAATTCTGCAGATTGTGTTATGACAGATAAATGGATTTCAATGAGTGATAAAATTAATAAAAAGAAAAAGAAAAAAATACTCAAACCTTACCAGGTCAATAAAAAAATCATGAAGCAAGCAAACAAAGATGCAATTTTTATGCATTGTTTACCAGCCAGCAGAGGAGAAGAAGTGATCAATGAAGTAATAGATGGAAAGCAATCAGTTGTTTGGGTAGAAGCATTGAATAGAATTCACATACAAAAAAGCATTATTGAGTGGTGTCTTAAATAAATATTTACTGTAATGGTAAGGGACTATCAGTTTTTTCGTTCATGTAGAGAATTACTGCAACTCTATCATTTTTACTCTTTAATCCTGCAAAAGACATTTTAGTTCCTTTTATCCAATCTCTTGGTTTTATTAAAAAACTATTCATTTCCTCAAATGACCATGTTTTTCCATGTGTAGCCATTGCTTTAGAATATTTATAGTCAGAAACTGAACCAGCTTGTCTACCCAGAACACCCCATAAAGCTGGACCAATTTTATTACCACCACCTTTAGCAATACTGTGACAGGCAGCGCATTTTTTAAAGACCTTCTCTCCATCAGCAACGCTAGCTGAAGCAAGTAATGCCATAATTTCTCCTGATCCAGAACTTAAACTTGCAGAAGTTGTTTCTGTAGTTGTAGTGGTTGATACGCTTGCAACTTGATAGGCTGATTTTTCTGGTTTCTCAACATAAAATATAATGTCAGTAATTTTATTGATTCCCAAAACCAAGATTACAGCCAGTATGATTGAAGCAATAATTTTATTCATTTTAAAAAAGTTTGTAAATTTAGTACAACTTAAATCTAAGATATATCATGACTTCGATTAAAAAAATGAACTTTAACGAGTTTATTTTGCGACGGTTAGACGCATAATTTTATTATTTATGAAAAATACCGCAATAATTATACCCGCTCGTTTAGGGGCAAAAAGATTCAGAAATAAACCTTTAGTAAAAATTAATGGTATACCTATGATTATTCATGTTCTGAATAGAGCAAAAGAGTCACGAGTTGGTGAAGTATTTGTAGCAACACCGGATAGTGAAATTATTGACATTGTTAAAAAAAATGGAGGCCAAGCCATTTTAACCAAACATGATCATCCATCAGGTAGCGATCGAGTTTACGAAGCATACTTGAAACAACTAAAAGATAATGTGAATTTAATAATCAATCTGCAAGGTGATATGCCAAACATAAAACCAAATTCTATTTCAAAGCTAGAAAAACTCATGAGACAAAATGATTGTGATATCGGAACATTAGCTTCTTTTATAAGAAATGCTGATGAGATTACCGATGCCAATATTGTAAAGGTTCTAGTTGATCAAGAGCTGGAAAATGATAGTTTTTCAAATGCAAAAGATTTTTTTCGTATAAAAAAAGATTTAAAAAATGAAAAAATCTACCACCACATAGGAATTTATGCCTTTACAATTGTTGCATTAACAAAGTATGTAAAGCTTTCTAGATCTAAATTTGAAATAAAAAGACATTTAGAACAGATGAGGGCGATGGAGAATAATTTAGTAGTTAAAGTAGGTTTAAGTGACAGCACTCCCTTAGGAGTGGATACAAAAGAAGATCTTAAAAAAGTAACAAAGGAAATGAGTTAAATATGTCAGATCGAATCGCTCTGCAAGGGGAACAAGGATGCTTCTCTCATTTAGCAAGTTTGGAAATATTTCCAAATGCGGAGATAAAATTTTGTTCAACTTTCGAGGAAACTTTCCAGTTGGCTAAGGAGAATCCAAAATATAAGATTGTTATACCCATTGAAAACTCTTTAGCAGGCCGAGTTGCCGATATACATTATTTGATTCCAAAATATAAACTCCAGGTCCATGCTGAGCACTTTCATAAAATCAATCACAATTTGCTTGGTATTAAAGGTTCAAAAATAAAAGACATTGAAACTGTTAGAAGTCATTCCCAAGCAATAGGGCAATGCCAAAAGATAATTTCAGACAACAATTTAAAACCAATAATCTCAGCAGATACCGCAGGGTCAGCAAGATTTATCTTTGAAAAAAAAGATAAAAGCGAGGCAGCGATTGCTTCCGCACTTGCTGCAAAAATTTATGATTTGGAAATATTAAAATCGAATATAGAAGACGAATCTGGAAATGTGACACGATTTTTTATTATGGGAAACGAGTCGAACCACCCTGAATTAAAAGATAAAAAATATATTACAAGTTGTGTATTTAAACTTAAAAGTATTCCCGCTGCATTATACAAGGCGCTTGGTGGGTTCGCGACCAATGGTGTTAATTTATGTAAGTTAGAAAGCTTTTCAGTTAAAAATACATTTGATCAAGTAAACTTTTATATTGATATAGAGGGCCATATAGAGGATCCATCTTTACAAAAAGCACTAGAAGAATTGGGTTTTCACACTCAGAAATTAGATATTTTAGGGGTTTACGAAGCCCATCAATTTAGATTAAAAAATTAATATACAACCTACATTTATGTTGTAGTTCTTATATTTTATATTGATATAATAAAATAGGAGGCTGACAACGGGTGGAATTTATAGAACAACCGGTTCAGGGCGGAAACGCAGCAGACCTCCCTATAGGTTTCAGGTTGTTGCTCAGTCTCCTTATTTAAAATATGGAAAAAACTACATATAAAATTTTGGCACTAAAATATAGACCAAAAAATTTTAAGGAATTAATTGGTCAAGATGTAATGGTGGAAACCTTAGTCAATTCAATCAAATCTAATCGAATCGCACAAGCATTTATGTTAACTGGAGAAAGAGGAACAGGAAAAACTTCTACAGCTAGAATCATTTCTAAATCTTTAACATGTACGGGTAAATTTCTTGAAGGTGTAAAATGCAAAACCGGAGAAATTTGTCATTGTGAAGAGATTACCAATGATAAGCATTTGGATGTTACCGAGTGTGATGCCGCAAGTCGTACAGGTGTGGATGATGTTAGGCAGATAATAGATGCAGCTAGATATAAACCAACAACTGCAAAATATAAAATATATATAATTGACGAGTGTCACATGCTTAGCCGGTCAGCTTGGAATGCTTTGTTGAAAACTCTAGAAGAACCCCCTGATCAGCTAAAATTTATTTTTTGTACTACCGAACCAAAAAAAATTCCACTAACCATCGCAAGTCGCTGCCAAACTTTCCATTTACATAGGGTAAGCATTAAAGTTTTATTTGATCATCTTAAGAAAATTTCAAGAATTGAAAATGGTAAAATATCAGACTCTGCTATTAAACTAATCGCAAAAGCATCTACTGGTAGTGTTAGAGATGCAATTTCACTGCTTGATCGAGCGCTAGTTAACCAACATGTTAGCGAAAAAGAAGTAGATGAGGCTACAGTGAGAAAAATGTTGGGAGTAGCCGATCGATCAAAAATATTAGAACTGTTAAAATTTATATTTGATGGAGATCAAAAACAATCTATTGAGTCTCTAAAACAAATGATAGATGAAGGACTTGATGCAGCTAGCCTAAAAAATGATATACTAGAACTTCTCTACTTTATATTACAAAAAAAAAATCTTGGAGATTTTGAATCAGATTTAACCATATCAGAGTCCGAGCTTGAAATGATTGATGTAATTTCAAAAGATGTGAGAACCGAAACATTGATTCTCTTTTGGCAATTTACCCTAAAGGCACTTGACGAAGATAAGATATTGACCAACCCACTGTTAGGTTTGGAAATGCTTGTTATTAGACTTTTGCATTTAAAGGGAATGCCTACATACGAAGACTTGATTAACAAAAGTATTTCTAGTCAAACTGCTGAGATTTCAACGCAAGAGAAAGTTATAAAAAAAATTTTAAATAAGGAAAGTGAAATAACTCAAATTTCTCAGAACCAAATAAAAAATACAACGCAAACAAAACCTGAATTATCTTTGAATCCAAAAGATGTTGACGATAAAAACATCAAATCTTTTGAGGATTTGATTAAATTGGCATCAGAAAAAAAAGAGATTCACTTAAAACACGATTTAGAAAACAACGTGAATTTAATTCAATTTTCGGAAAGAAAAATTGATATAAGTTTTAATGAAAATCTTGATAAAAACTTTGTTCGCAATTTGTCTGAAAAGTTACTTGAATGGACAGGAAAAAGATGGGTAATAACTTTATCAAAAGAAAAAGGTCAAAGAACTTTTTCGGAACTTAAAAATATTAAAAAAAAGGAATTACTTAATCAAGAAAAAGAAGGTGAAATTTATAAGAAATTTAAAAATATTTTTTCAGATGGGGAATTAGTGAAAGTTTCAAAAAAAGATTGAATTATGGCCGATTTTACAGATTTAATAACACAAGCAAAAAAAATGCAGGAGAAAATGCAGCAAACCCAAGAAGCTCTTAAAAAAATCGAGGTTGAAGGTATATCAGGGGGAAATGCAATAAGAGTAATTATGAATGGGGATGGGGAACTCAAAAAAATTTCTCTTGATGATAATTTATTAAAAGAATCAAAAGAAATAGTAGAGGATCTTATTGTTGCAGCTCATAATGATGCAAAATCTAAGTTGAAGAAAAAAACATCTGAGGAGATTTCAAAAGTTACTGGGGGCGTAAGTTTACCTCCTGGATTTAAACTTCCCTTTTAAGGAATAAAATGGCCGGTACTATTGCTAAAGAAATAGAGGAATTAATTAAAATAATTTCAAAATTACCTGGATTGGGTCCCAAATCAGCTAAAAGAATTGTATTAAAACTTATAAATAATAGAGATGAGTTGGCAAAACCTTTAGTAAATACATTAGCACAAGTTTATAAAAATGTAATTCGTTGTAAAGTTTGTGGGAATCTTAAGTCCGCAAATTCAAATTGCACTTGTTCCAATAAAAATTATGATCAAATTTGTGTAGTAGAAAATATTGCAGACATGTGGGTCATTCAGAGTTCAGGTATTTATAAAGGTCATTACCATATTCTAGGAGGCACTTTGCCCTCTCTGGAAAGCAAAAAGGATGATGGATTGTTAGTTTCTTCATTAGTTACTCGAGTTAGAAAAAATTCAGTTAAAGAGGTAATTTTGGCAACAAGTGCCACCATAGAAGGTCAAACCACAGCGCATTATATTCAGGATAGTCTAAAAGATACAAAAGTGAAGATCTCAAAACTTGCACAGGGGTTACCGGTAGGAGGAGAAATAGAATTTCTAGATGATGGAACTTTATTTTCGGCTTTTAAAAATAGAGGTCCTGTAGTTAGTGACTAGATTTTTTTTAAAAGTCTATTTAAGTGAAGAATGGGTTCTGTATAACCAGATGGTTGATTTCTTCCGTGAAAAACCAATTCACATGCTGCTTTAAATGCAATAGATTTATCGTAGTTACCAGACATAGTTTGATAAGAAGGATATCCTTTTAAAGCGGGATCTTTAGTATTTTGATTATCAACAATTTTAGCCATTTTTTTCATAGTTTTTAATACTTGCTCTTTACTGCAAATTCCATGATGCAGCCAATTAGCAATGTGTTGGGATGAAATTCTCAAAGTTGCCCTATCTTCCATTAAGCCTATGTTGCTAATATCAGGTACTTTAGAACAACCCACTCCTTGGTCGATCCATCTTACTACATAACCTAAGATACCTTGCGCATTATTTTCTAATTCTTTAGAAATTTCTTCCATTGACCAATTTTGTCTATCTGCAATTGGAATTGAAAGAATATTCTCAATCTTTACAGGTGTTCTTTTTTTTAATTCTTTCTGTTTAGAAAAAACATCAACCTGGTGATAATGCAATGCATGAAGTGTTGCAGCAGTTGGTGATGGAACCCAGGCACAGTTAGCTCCAGACTTTGGATGATTAATTTTTTGAACAACCATATCTGCCATTTTATCTGGCGCAGCCCACATTCCTTTTCCAATTTGAGCTATACCAGAAAAACCACATGCTAAACCTACATCAACATTATTATCCTCGTATGCATAAATCCATTTAGAGGATTTCATATCTCCTTTTTTTATCATTGGCCCAGCTTCCATCGATGTATGTATCTCATCACCAGTACGATCTAAAAAACCAGTGTTAATAAAAACAACTCTGTTTTTTACAGCTCTAATACATTCTTTTAAGTTAACTGTAGTTCTTCTCTCTTCATCCATTATTCCAATTTTAATAGTATATTTTTTTAGTCCTAAAACTTCTTCGACTTTTTCGAAAATTAAATCAGTAAACGCGGCTTCATCTGGGCCATGCATTTTTGGTTTTACAATATAAACAGAATTTGTTTTTGAATTTCCTCTTCTTTTAAAATCGTGGATTGCTGCCGTTACCGTAATAAATGCATCCAATAGACCTTCCGGAATTTCAGACCCATCTTTTAATAAAATAGAAGAGTTTGTCATTAAATGACCAACGTTTCTATTCAACATTAAAGCTCTTCCATGTAATTTTATTTCATTAAAATCTGGTTCACCTTTTTTTTCACTTTTAGTGTAAACACGATCAGGATTTAATTTTCTTGTGATTTTTTTTCCACCTTTTTCAAATTCAGTTTGTAGATTACCTTTCATAAGTCCTAGCCAGTTTTTATATCCAAGAACTTTATCTTCCGCATCTACAGCAGCAACAGAATCTTCATGATCCATAATTGTGGTAATGGCAGATTCTAAAATTATATCATGCACTTTTGCCTTGTCTTGATTGCCGTCAGGATTAAAGACTTCAAGCTTATTATCTGGATCAAATATAATATCTATATGGAGATTGTTTTTTTTTAATAGAAGTGAAGATAATTCACCAGATGTACCAGAATATCCAACAAATTGTTTTTCATCTTTAAGTTTTAAACTTAATTTTCCGTTATATACTTTTGGAATTCCCGAAATATCTTTCCAACTACCTTTGAAAAGCGGTACGTTTTCATCTAAAAAGTTTCTAGTGTACTCAATTACTTTTTCCCCCCGTTTTGGGTTATACTTATTTCCACGACTGGCACCATCGGTTTCTGGAATTACATCTGTTCCATATAGAGCATTATATAAACTTCCCCAACGTGCATTTGCGGCGTTCAAAGCATATCTAGCATTCATTACCGGAACCACAAGTTGTGGCCCAGCAATTGTAGAAATTTCACTGTCCACATTTTTAGTTTCAATTTGAAATTTCCCCCCTTCTTTTTTTAAATAGCCAATCTCTACCAGAAAATTTGAATATTCTTTAATATCAATTTTTTCTCCCTTTTTATCTCTGTGCCAAATATCAATTTTTTTTTGCAAATTTTCTCTAAATTCAAGAAGTTTTTTATTTTTTGGAGCAATCTCGTGTGCGTATTTATCTAACCCACTCCAAAAATTTTCTTTAGTAACACCAGTGCCTGGCAAAAGTTCAATATTTACAAAATCTAACAATTCAGAAGCAATTGACAGCTGTCCTAATGAAATATATTTTTTTGCCATATTTCTGTATATTATATATATATTGACAAGATGAAAAGTTATTTAGAATTTGAGCGAAACGTAAAGGTTTTAGAGGATGAGCTTGAGAAATTAAAAGATCCTTTTAACAAAGAAGGAATATCCGAAGTAGACACAACAAAAATATCAGAAATACAAAGTGAGATTGATGTAAAATTGAAATCAACATATGCAAATTTAAATGAGTGGCAGAGAACACAGGTAGCAAGGCACGAGGAAAGACCTAAGGCGAAATTTTTTATAGAAAATTTATTTACAAATTTTATCAATTTATCCGGTGACAGGCGGTTTGCAGAGGACGAGGCTGTACTTGCGGGATTTGCTTTTTTCGATGGCAGATCTGTTTTAGTTATAGGTCAGGAAAAAGGAGAAGATCTTGATAGCAGGCTTAAAAGAAATTTTGGCATGATGAGACCCGAGGGTTATAGAAAATGTATTAGATTAATGAAGCTTGCAAATAAATTTAATATTCCAGTAATATCATTTATTGATACGCCAGGAGCATATCCTGGAATTGGAGCTGAACAGAGGGGACAGGCCGAAGCGATTGCAAGCTCTATAGAATGTTGCATGTCATTAAAAGTTCCGATCATTTCAATCATCATTGGGGAAGGTGGGTCAGGTGGTGCAATCGCTTTAGCTTCAGCAAATAAAGTATTAATGCTTGAGAATGCTATTTATTCTGTTATTTCTCCAGAAGGGTGTGCATCTATATTGTGGAGAGATCCCAGTAAGTCCTTAGAGGCCGCTAAAGCCATGAAATTAACGGCAAACGAGCTATTAAAGATTCGTATTATTGATGAAATAATTCAAGAGCCGATAGGTGGCGCACATAGAAATAAAAAACAAATTATTTCCTCTATTAAAACAGCACTAATAAAGTCTTTAGAAGAATTTAAAAATTACACTAGAGAAGAAATATTTGAACAAAGAAAAAAAAAGTTTTTAAACATTGGAAGGCAAAAAAGTTTTATTACATCCTCAAAAGATGAGATCAGTTTGGTAGAAAAAGACAATTTTTTTGCGTTAGTTAAAAAAAATTGTCTTGAATATAAAAATAAATTGATAATAGCTTTTCTGTTATTTGTAATTGTTGGTTTATTTATAATTTAATAGTTTACAAAGCACCACAACAGTGTTTATATTTTTTTCCTGTAGCAGGGCATTTTTCATTTCTTGATATTTTTTTATTTTTTTTGATTATTAATAAGCACTTTGGATTATTTTCTAAGTTTCTATTGTTAATATTTGAATTTCTACTTATCTCTTTTTCTCGAGGGACAATTTCAATATTATTTAGAAAAGTAATAATATCAATTTTAATTTTATTTAATAAATCTTCAAATAATTTGAATGCTTCCCTTTTAAATTCATCTAAAGGATCTTTGTGTGCATAACTCCTTAAGCCTACCACCTGCCTTAAGTGTTCCAGGTATTGTAAGTGTGATCTCCATAGGAAATCAATAGTTTGTATGAATATTCTTTTTTCAAGCTCTACGTTTGCATCGTCTGTGAGCAGTTTGTTTCTTTTGTTTCTAGATTCATTAAATTTTTCTTTAATAATATTTTCAAACTCTTCTTTTTTTAACTTTGTAATATTTGCCAATTCTTCATCTTTAAATGATCGGCCCAATATAGGCTTTATTTTAGCTTTAAAGGCATTAAGTTGATTTTCTCTTTCATAAATTACTTTTTCATTTGAGAGGTTTTTGTATAAATCTTCTAAAAAGGAATTTATTATTTTGTCAACTTTATTTGATATGAGGATTTCTTTTCTTTGTTCAAAAATTACTTGCCTTTGATCATTCATCACATCATCAAACTTTAATAAAGTTTTTCTTATGTCAAAATTACGAGACTCAACCCTTTGTTGTGCTCTTTCTAAAGCTTTATTTATCCACGGGTGGTCAATCGATTCCCCTTCCTTTAATCCAAATTTTTGCATTATTCCGTCTATAGATTCAGAACCAAATATTCTCATCAAATCATCCTCTAAACTTATATAAAATATAGATTTGCCTGGATCACCTTGTCTTCCTGATCGTCCCCTCAATTGGTTATCAATTCTTCTGCTTTCATG
>Ga0208330_1000705_pt1 | contig 13223 bp, 10 predicted proteins | sample DeeseametaMP1896_FD_184180 | JGI IMG/M metagenome (GOLD analysis project Ga0208330, IMG submission 184180) | Marine microbial communities from the Deep Pacific Ocean - MP1896 (SPAdes) | ecosystem: Environmental > Aquatic > Marine > Oceanic | place: East of Hawaii, North Pacific Ocean | collected...
CGCGACTGGCCCAGCCGGCTCAGCAGGTCGGTGACCGCCCCGGCCACCAGCCAGACACCCAGGAACACGCCGATGGGTCCCATCAGGCTGCGTCCCGTCTGCATCGCCCAGACGAGACCCGCCAATGCCACCGCCAACACCAGCGCGGGGACGAGGCTCCGCAGGGTGCGCCCGACCTTGCCGCGCTTCCAGGCCATCATCGACCCCACGGGCAAAAGCAGACCCAGCAGGATCATGAACGGGGTGAAGGCCATGTCGAAGAACGGCGGCCCGACGCTCAGCTTGCGGTCGAAGGCCATCTCGGCCACCAGCGGCCACATGGTGCCGACGAAGACCACGAAACACGACACCGCCAGCAGGAGGTTGTTGGCCACCACCGCCGATTCCCGGCTCACCGTGCCGAAGACTCCCTTGGCTTGCATGACGCCCGCCCGCGCGGCGTAGAGCGTCAGCGCCCCGCCGGTGAAGAAGACCAGGATCATCAGGATGAACACCCCGCGCTCTGGGTCATTGGCGAAGGCATGGACAGAGGTCAGCACGCCCGACCGAACGATGAAGGTGCCGATCAGCGAAAAGCCGAAGGCCAGGATTGCGAGCAGGATGGTCCAGCTTTTCAGCGCCTCGCGCTTTTCCACGACGATGGCCGAATGCAGCAGTGCTGCGGCCAGAAGCCAGGGCATGAAGCTGGCATTCTCCACCGGGTCCCAGAACCAGAACCCGCCCCAGCCCAATTCGTAATAGGCCCACCAGGACCCGAGACCGATGCCGATGGTCAGGAACACCCAGGCCGCCAGCGTCCAGGGCCGCACCCAGCGGCCCCAGGCGGCGTCGACGCGGCCCTCGATCAGCGCCGCCACGGCGAAGCTGAAGCAGATGCTCAGGCCAACGTAGCCGAGGTAGAGGAACGGCGGATGGAAGGCGAGGCCCGGATCCTGCAGCAAAGGGTTCAGGTCCTGCCCGTCGAAGGGCGGGACGGCGAGCCGCAGGAACGGGTTCGAGGTGAAAAGGATGAAGGCGAAGAAGGCCACGGCGACGGCGGATTGCACCGCCAGCACCCGCGCCTTGAGCGTCGGAGGCAGGTTGCCCCCGAACCACGCCGCCATGGCGCCGAAGAGTGCCAGGATCAGCACCCAGAGCAGCATCGACCCCTCGTGGTTTCCCCAGGTGCCGGAGATCTTATAGAGCATCGGCTTGGCGGAGTGCGAATTCTCGACCACCAGCTTGAGGCTGAAATCCGAGACGATGAAGGCGTGCATCAGCGCCGCGAAGGAAAACGCCGTCAGCAGGAATTGCGCGGTTGCGGCGGGCTCGGCCACGGCCATCCAGCCTTGCCATCGTTTGTGCGCGCCGATCATGGGCACGACCATCTGCACGATGGCGACCGCGAAGGCGAGGATGAGGGCGAAGTGTCCGAGCTCTGTAATCATGCCCGGACTATAGGCGCCGTGACGCGCAGCGCCAATGAGATTCGCCGCGCCACCCCGTTCACGTTGTCGCGGGGGGCTGCCGCATCAGAGCGGCTGCAGACCGTCGCGGAAGCGGCGCATGTTGGCCTGGTAGCCAAGCGCGGACTTGCGCAGCCCCTCGATCGCGGCCTCGTCCAGTTCGCGGACGATCTTGCCGATGCCCATGACAAGGCTGCCGTCGGGGATCTCTTTGCCTTCGGTGATGAGCGCGCCCGCGCCGATCAGGCAGTTGCGGCCGATCTTCGCGCCATTCAGAACCGTGGCCCCCATGCCGATCAGGGTGTTCTCGCCCAGCGTACAGCCGTGCAGCATCGCCTTGTGCCCCACGGTGCAACCGGGCCCGATGGTCAGCGGATAGCCCATGTCGGTATGACAGACGACGTTTTCCTGCAGGTTGCTGCCCGCGCCGACGAGGATTTCCTCGTTGTCGCCGCGCAGGGTGCAGCCGAACCAGACCGACGATCCGGGCTCCATCACCACCCGCCCGATCACATGCGCGCCGGGCGCGATCCAGGTGTCTTCGTCGATCTGCGGCGCGTGGCCGTCCAGGCTATACAGGGTCATAGTCCCCCTCCTCGAATTCGCTTTGAAGGTTGCGCACATGCGCGGTCAGGCCGGGCTGTTGAGACCGCCGCAGCCGGGCGGCGGCAACGATGGATTTCAAACGCGCCTCGGTGTCGTCCAGATCCCCGTTGACAAGCACGAAATCGTAGGAGCCCCAGTGGCTGATCTCGTCCCAGCTTTTCTGCATCCGCTTGGCGATGGTGTCGGCGGTGTCCTGGCCGCGCGCCTCGAGCCGGCGGCGCAATTCGGTGATCGACGGCGGCAGCAGGAAGATCGACAGGGTATGCGGCCCCAAGGCCGAATTCTGGATCTGCTGCGCCCCCTGCCAGTCGATGTCGAAGAGAACGTCGCGGCCCTGGTCGATGGCACCCTGCACCGGGCCGCGCGGCGAGCCGTAGAAATTGCCGAAGACATGGGCATGTTCCAGCATCTGCTCTTCGTTCACCTGCTTCTTGAATGCCGCATCGCTGAGGAAATGATAATGCTCGCCGTCGATCTCGCCCTTGCGTGGCGGCCGGGTCGTGGCCGAGACCGAGAAGACGATCGACGGGTCCCAGTCGCGCAGCCGTCGCGCAAGCGTCGATTTGCCCGCGCCCGAGGGCGAGGACAGGATAATCAGCAGACCGCGGCGCTGGCTCATGGGTTACTCCAGGTTCTGCACCTGCTCGCGCATCCGGTCGATGACCGTCTTGAGCGCGAGACCGGTGGTCGTGAGCGGCGGATAGCCCGCCTTGGAACACAAGGTATTGGCCTCGCGGTTGAATTCCTGCATCAGGAAATCGAGCTTGCGGCCAACCGCGCCCTCGGCGGACAGCAGGCCGCGCGCGGCGGCCACATGGGCGCGCAGGCGGTCGATCTCTTCGGTCACGTCGGATTTCACCGCGATCAGCGCCAGTTCCTGTGCCACGCGCTGCGGATCGGCACCGGCAGCGTTGTCCATCACCGCGGCCAGCTGCCCGCGCAGCCGTTTCGCCTGTTCTGCTTCGCGCTCCTGCGCCTGGGCGGCGGCGTTTTCGGTGAGGATCGCGATCTCGTCCAGCTGGTCGTTCAGCACGGTTTCCAGCGCCGCGCCCTCGGTGCCGCGCATCTTGAGGAAACTCGCCAGCACCGGTTCGAAATCCGCCAGCAGCACCGGGCAGAGCTCCGACAGGTCGGCCTCGGCCCCGCCGCTATCCAGCACGCCGCGCAAGCCCGCGATCTGCGCCGCGGTGGCCGGGGCCAGCGACAGGCCGATCTCCATCGCCTCCGCCTCGATCCGTGTCAGCGCGTCAAGCACGCGCGCCAGCTGCGGTTCCGACAGGCGCAGCGCGCCGTCCTCCGCGCCGCCCTGCAGACGCAGCGCGACGGTGACGTTGCCCCGCGCGACCGCCGCCGTCAGGGCGGCGCGCAGCCCGGCTTCGAGCCCCGGGATGCCCTCGGGCAGCCGCAGACGCAGGTCCAGGCCCTTGCCGTTGACGCTGCGCAGATCCCAGACCCAGCTCAGGCCGTCGTGGCTGCCCTGCCCGGCCGCATATCCGGTCATCGACTGACGCATGGTGTTCCGTCCTCCTGACCGCAGTGCCTAAGCAATGCCGCGCAGCGGTGCAAGCGCCCTGCGCCGGGGCACGCCGTTAACCCTTTGGACCGAATTGAGGCGAAATCTGGCCCCGATCCGGGCTATTAAGAGTTTGGCAAGGATTGTTAAGGCACAGTGAACCGGAGGTCCTTCGGTTCCCTGCCAATCGACAGCAAGGAGAGTCGCGATGGACCTGTTGAACGGGATCGAAAGGAAGACTGTGGTGTCATTGATGGGGCGGGAAAACGATCGGTACCTGGCACCGCTGCGTGAGGTCGAAAGCTACTGGATGGCTCTTTGCGGCGCCGAGGATTTGCCGCTGCGTAGCGAAATCGACCCGCGCGGCATCGAAGGCGCGCTGGAATTCGCCTTTCTCATCGAACGCATCTCGCCGCGCCTCGCCAAGTTGCGGGTGGCCGGGTCGCATCTGACCGACCTGATGGGGATGGAGGTGGCGGGCATGCCGCTGAGCGCGCTTTTCGCCCCCGAAGATCGCGAACGATTGGCCGAGGCCCTGGAATCCCTGTTCTCGGATCCCGCCGTGCTGCGGATCACGCTGCGCGGCGAGTCGGGGTTTGGCAAGCATCCGCTCGAAGCAGAGCTGGCGCTCTTTCCCTTGCGGTCGGACATGGGCGAGGTCAGCCGCGCCTTGGGCTGTCTCGTGACCAAGGGCCGGATCGGGCGAACGCCGCGACGGTTCGAGATTTCCACGGTCCGGGTGTCGCCGACACCGAGCGGCAAGTTGTTTCCGCGCCAAGACCAAACCACGCCGCCCGTCGCGCCTGCGCCTCGCGCGATGGCGGAGGATGCGGCGCCTTTTACAAGGCCCTCGCCGGAGCGACCCATAAGCGGAACGCCCTATCTGCGGGTCGTGGTGTCGAACGACGACTGACACGCCGCACCTTGGCAGCGGCCTGTGCCGTTCGCGTCGTCACTCGGCGGCCAACAAGGTGTCAGCGGAATTGCCCAGTACCTGTTGATATTCGGGCTTCTCGCCCGCATAGGCGAGGATCGCCGCCAGCATGCCGTCCTTCGATCCGCAGTCGAACCGGGTGCCGCTGAACCGGAAGCCGCACAGCCCGACACGTTCGGCGCCGCGCGCAATGGCATCGGTCAACTGGATTTCGCCGCCCGCGCCGGGTTCCTGGGTCTTGAGCTCTTCGAAGATCGAACCGTCCAGCACATAACGCCCGACCACGGCCTGGCGCGACGGCGCATCCGCCGGATCGGGCTTTTCGACCATGCCGTCGGCCATCAGAACCTGACCGTCGCGCCCGGTGACCGACAGGATCCCGTAGCTTTTGACCGCGTCGTCAGCGACTTGCATCGTCGCAACCATGTGACCGTTGGCACCGCTTTCATAAGCCGCGATCATTTCCGAAAGACAGCCCGGTTCGCCGAGGATCAGGTCGTCGGGCAGGATCACCGCAACAGGACCGTCGAGCACATCTTCGGCCGCACAGAGCACCGCATGGCCCAGACCCAGCGGTTCGTGCTGCATGACAAAGCGCACGTCTGCCTCGCCGTCGCTCAGCGCGTTGTCCGACAGATTATCGGCAAGAGCGTCCTTGCCCTTCGCGCGGAGCGCTTCGTCGAGTTCCTCGTCCTCGCGCACATAGCGTTCGATGGCCGACTTGCTGGGATGACTGACGAAGATCATCCGTTCGATCCCCGCAGCGCGCGCCTCGTCGATCGCAAACTGGATCAACGGCCGGTCCAGCACCGGCAGCAGCTCTTTCGGTGTGGCCTTCGTGGCGGGCAGGAAACGGGTCCCGAGGCCGGCGACGGGAAAGATCGCAGTACGAACGGGCTTGCGGGGACTGGAACTCTTCGGATCCATCTTGTGGCACTCCTTGGCGTCATTACGATTGCTGTCGCCGCATCGCGGCATCTGACAAAAAGGTATGAGTTGGCGACCTTTTGTCAAAATATGGTGGTTGGAGGAGAAAGGCCCTCGGGACGCGCATTGTTCCATTTTTATTTTCTTCTATAAAACCCAATGACTTGCCGGAAGCGCCAAAAATCGCTTCGAAAAGCGTCTATGGGGCACGGCGACACGGAAAAAGCCGTTTTACCCCCGTTTTTGCTATGCTGCCGCTGCGAAATCGTGCTTTTGACTGGTAATTCAGCCCATTTTTTGTGCATATCGTGGCTGGGGTGGCCCGGACGCCCCAACGGACGCGGTGATGACTGGACTTGGTGTCCGCGGGGCCTAGCCTCCAGTGAGAGCGTTAACAGCGAGCAACTGCGGACCTGCGCCCGGCTTCGGAGGCGCGCCTGTCGGGCTTGGCGGCGCATATTGGACAGTGAAAAGACATGGACGGACAAGGATTGAACGATCCCCTGCCCTCGCAAAATTATCAATCCGGCGTGGTCGATGCCGCGCCCTACGACAGGATCACCGTGCTCGGCATGGGAAGCTGGGGCACCGCCCTTGCCATGGTCGCCGCGAGCGCCGGGCGCGACGTGCGGCTTTGGGGCCGCCGCCCCGACCTGACGGCCAAGATCGCGGACAGCCGCACCAACCCTGATTACCTGCCGGACGTCAGCCTGCACGACAACATCACCCCCTATTGCGACCTCCAGGCCGCGCTCGACGGCACCGACGCGGTGCTGATCGTCACGCCGTCGCGCACCCTGCGCGAGGTCTGCGCGTCGATCCGGCCGCACCTGCCCGAAGGCGTGCCGCTGGCGCTCTGCTGCAAGGGGATCGAGCGGGGCACCGGCTACCTGCTGTCCTACCTCGTGGAGGAAGAGCTGCCCGGCCACCCGGTCGGCGCGCTCTCCGGGCCGACCTTCGCCAAGGAAACCGCGCTGGGACATCCCACCGCCGCCACCGTCGCCTTTAACTTCAGCTACCGCGACCGCATCAGCCCCGCCGAAAGCCCCGCCGCCCGGCTGGCGGTGTCGATGTCGTCGCCGGTGTTCCGGCCCTACGTGTCGGACGACCTCATCGGGGTCGAGATCGGCGGTGCCGTGAAGAACGTGATCGCCATCGCCTGCGGGATGATGACCGGCGCGGGCTTTGCCGAGAACACCCGTGCGGCCCTGATCACCCGCGGCATCGACGAGATGAAATTCCTGGCCGAGGCCCTAGGCGGACGGCGCGAGACTGTGACGGGCCTCTCGGGCGCTGGCGACCTGACGCTGACCTGTTCCTCGACCACCTCGCGCAACATGTCGCTGGGCGTGCAATTGGGCCGGGGCATCCCGCGGCAGAACTGCTTCGACGGCAAACCGGTGGTGGTCGAAGGCGAGGTGAACGCCGTGTCCGTCGTCGACCTTGCCCGCCGGATCAACGTGCGCATGCCGATCTGCGAAGCCGTACACGCTATCCTTTACGAAGGCGCGGACCTGAACCAGGCGTTTTCGGACCTTTGGGCACGGCCCATCGAATCCGAGCCGCGCGCGCTCGACATCGCGCTGACCCATCCTTCGACACAACAAGGCACCACATGAGCAATGGCACTTCCCGGCCGCCGATGCACGCGCGACGCTTCGTGCTGGCGACCGATCTCGACGGCACGTTTCTGGGCGGTTCGGACGCGGACCGCCGGCGGCTTTACGACTGGATCGAAGACAACCGGCAGACCGTCGGGCTGATCTTCGTCACCGGGCGCGATCCGAAATTCATCGCCGAACTGTGCGACGGAGGAGTGCCCTGGCCGGAATACGTGATCGGCGACGTGGGCACGACCATCGCAAAGGTCGACGACCGGCAAATCACACCGATCGCGGCGCTGGAGCGCGATATCTCTGACACCTGGAACGACGCGGGCAACAGGGTGCGCGCCGCGCTCGACGGCCATCCGGGCCTCGCGCTGCAACCCACGGAGTTCCGCTTCCGTGTCAGTTACGACCTCGACCCCGAGGCGTTCCGGCCCGACGCCCATGACATCGTCGCCGAATTGGGCCACGACAGCCTGGTGTCGGACAACAAGTATTTCGACGTTCTGCCCCGCGGCATCAGCAAGGGCCCGAGCCTGCGCAAGCTGGTGGCGCATCTGGAGATCGAAGAGGACCGGGTGCTGGCGGCGGGTGACACGCTAAACGATCTGTCTATGTTGGTCAGCGGCCTTCCGGCCGTGGCGGTCGGCGGGTCGGAACCCGAACTTCTGTCACACGTTGAAACTGTGCCGACAGTCTACGCGGCGGAAGCGGTCGGGGCCGCCGGTATTCTCGAGGCCATCGCGTACAGACATCAACATCCCGTGCCGAAAGGAGACTGACATGCCCAGCGATCTGGTGATCGTCTACCACCGTCAACCCTATGAAGAGGTGGAGGAAAACGGCAAAACGGTCTTCAAGGAAAACAAGAGCCCCAACGGGATCGTGCCGACCCTCAAGAGCTTTTTCGGCCGTGTCGAGAACGCTGCCTGGGTCGCCTGGAAACAGGCCGAGGACCCCGCCAACCCGCAGTTCGAACGGGTGGTGCAGATCGAGGACAGTTTCGGCAAGTACACGGTTTCACGCCTGCCGCTGACCGCGGAGCAGGTCAGCAGCTTCTACCACGTCACCTCGAAAGAAGCGTTCTGGCCGATCCTGCACGGCTTCAAGGAAAAGTACAATTACGACCCGGTCGACTGGGACACCTTCCGCCATGTGAACCAGGAATTCGCGCAGGCTGCCGCCGCCGAAGCCGACCACGGCGCCGCCGTCTGGGTGCACGACTACAACCTCTGGCTGGTGCCCGGGATCCTGCGCCAGCTGCGCCCCGACCTGCGGATTTCCTTCTTCCATCACACCCCCTTCCCCGCCGCCGACATGTTCAACGTCCTGCCCTGGCGCGGCGAGATCATCGACAGCCTGCTGGCCTGCGACGTTGTGGGGTTTCACATCCCGCGTTATGCCTCGAACTTCGTCTCGGTCGTGCGGTCGCTTCGCGACGTGGGCCAGGTGCCGCGGATCGCGGTCGATCCGGATTTCATCTCCGAAGGCTCGGCCCTGTCGGACCGCACGGTGCCGAAACAGATCGAAACCGAAGAGCGGACCGTCCGGCTGGGCGTGTCTCCGGTGGGCGTCGACACCGGCTACATCCGAAGCGTGGCAGAGCGGCCCGAGACCAGCGAACGCACCGAAAGCTTCCTCAAGGCCATGGGCGGGCGACGGCTGATCCTGTCGGTGGGGCGCACGGACTACACCAAGGGCGGGGCCGAACAGCTTCTGACCTTCGAGCGGCTCTTGGAAAAGCACCCCGAATACCGCGAGACGGTGAAATTGCTGCATGTCTCCGTCTCGGCCAACCGCAACATGACCGCCTACGAGGAAATCCAGCGCGAGATCGAGGAAATCGCCGGGCGTATCAACGGTCGCTTCGCCACCTTCGAGCGGACGCCGGTGTCGCTGATTTCCAACGCCATCCCCTTCACCGACCTGGTGAGCTACTACCGCGCCGCAGATGTGGTCTGGATCACGCCGCTGGCGGACGGCATGAACCTTGTCTGCAAGGAATTCATCGCCGCCCGCAGCGACGAGGACGGCGTGGTGGTGCTGTCGGAATTCGCCGGTGCGGCGATCGAGCTGAGCTCTGCGATCCTGACCAACCCCTATTCGCACAAGAACATGGATCACGCCATCGAAGCCGCACTGACCATGTCCGAGGAAAATCGTCGGATGCGCATGAAGGACCTGCGGCGCGTGGTCGAGAAGTACAACACCAAAGCCTGGGCGCAGGATCAGCTGGCGCTTCTGTCGCCGGAGGATTTCGGCGGCGATACCGAGGCCGCTTGACCGTCGCGCATCGGGACGCGCGTGCCGCGCGTACTGGGGCGCTGCCCCATCGGCGGCAGGGCCGCCTCCCCCGAGGTTTTTGAAACCGGAGAATGAGGGGCGCGGCGCGCGGTTCCCGAAGTCTGAGTCGGGATGTAGGGCGGAATTGTAACCCACCATGCCGAAAGAAAAGCGCCCCGGTTCGACGACCGGGGCGCTTTCGCGTTTTGCGGACCGTGGCTCAGCCGTTGGCGACGGCCTGATCGCTGCGCAGGCTGGTCAGTTCCTCGGCCACCAGGAACGCCAGTTCCAGCGATTGCGACGCGTTGAGGCGCGGGTCGCAGGCGGTGTGGTAGCGGTCGCTCAGGTCCTCGTCGGTGACCGCGCGGACGCCGCCGGTGCATTCGGTCACGTCGTCGCCGGTCATCTCGAAATGCACGCCGCCGGGGATCGTGCCCTCGGCCTTGTGCACGGCGAAGAAGTCGCGCACCTCGCGCAGCACCGCATCGAAGGGCCGGGTCTTGTAGCCCGAGCTGCTCTTGATCGTGTTGCCGTGCATCGGGTCGCAGACCCAGGTGACCTTCGCCCCCTCTTCGTGCACCGCCTTGATCAGCCGCGGCAGGTGTTCGCCGACCTTGCCGGCGCCGAAGCGCGCGATCAGCGTCAGCTTGCCCGCCTCGTTCTCGGGGTTGAGTTTCCGCATCAGGATCTTGAGATCCTCGGCGGTGGTGGTCGGGCCGCACTTGAGCCCCACCGGGTTCAGCACGCCGCGGGCGAATTCCACATGAGCGCCGTCCGGCTGCCGCGTGCGGTCGCCGATCCAGATCATGTGGCCCGAGCCCGCCAGCCACTTGCCGGAGGTGGAATCGAGCCGGCACAGCGCCTCTTCGTATTCCAGCAGCAGCGATTCGTGGCTGGTGTAGAAATCCACCGTCTGCAGGTTGTGGTTGGAGCTGCTTTCGAGCCCAGCCGCCTTCATGAAGTCGAGCGTGTCGGAGATCCGGCTGGCCATCTCGCGGTATTTCTCGGCCTCTTCGCGGTCGGTGAAGCCCAGTGTCCAGGCATGCACCTGGTGCACGTCGGCATAGCCGCCGGTCGAGAAGGCGCGCAGCAGGTTCAGCGTCGCCGCCGCCTGGGTGTAGGCCTGCAGCATCTTCTGCGGATCGGGGATGCGGGCCTCGGGGGTGAAGGCCAGCTCGTTGATGATGTCGCCGCGGTAGCTCGGCAGTTCCTGGCCGTTCACGACCTCGGTCGGCGCCGAGCGCGGCTTGGCGAACTGGCCCGCCATGCGGCCCACCTTGACCACCGGCACCTTGGCGCCAAAGGTCAGGACCATGGCCATCTGCAGCATCACCTTGAAGGTGTCGCGGATGCCGTTGGCGCTGAACTGCTGGAAGGATTCGGCGCAGTCGCCGCCCTGCAGCAGGAACGCCTCGCCGCGCGACGCGGCGCCGAGCGCGGTCTTGAGCTTGCGTGCCTCGCCGGCAAAGACCAGCGGCGGATATTTCGCAAGCTGCGCCTCGACGGCGTTCAGGGCTGCGGTATCCGTATAGTCGGGCATCTGCACCCGAGGCTTGGTGCGCCAGGTCGTCTTTTGCCACTCGGTCATCTGCTGTCTCCGGTCGGTTGGTCACGTCGTTAGCGTTAGCGAGGGCAAGCTATACAAAACCATCGACCCGGTGGCCATATATGAATTAAACGTCGTCTCTTGACGCAAATCGCCATGTCTGGGCAAGTGTCTCCACCGTTGCCGCAGGGCATGTCCGCAAAGGAACACCGCCATGGACGCACAGCGCCAGATCATCGAGGTCGAGGCCACCGGCAAGCCGCGCCGCTTTGTCTTTGTACTGCTGCCCAATTTCACCCTGCTGTGCTTTGCCGCCGCGATGGATGCGCTGCGCATCGCCAACCGCATGGCGAACAAGCCACTCTATTCCTGGGTGGTGACCGGCGAAGGCGGCGACACGGTGGCCTGTTCGGCCGGCACCGAATTCAAGCTGCAGGAGGATCTGCCCGAGCTCATGCGCGACGACACGGTGATGGTCTGCGGCGGGCTCGACGTGCAGAAGGGCACCACCAAGAAGCTGCTGAACTGGCTGCGGCGCGAGGCCCGGCGCGGGCTGCGCATGGGCGGGCTTTGCACCGCCAGCTACACCATGGCCCGGGCCGGGCTGCTGGACGGCAAGAAGGCGACCATTCATTGGGAAAACCAGGACAGCTTTGCCGAGGAATTCGAGGAGGTGAGGCTTACCAAGTCGGTCTTTGTCGTCGACGGCAACCGGATGAGCACCGCGGGCGGCACCTCGTCCATCGACCTGATGCTGACGATCATCGCCGACGATCACGGCGAGGAGCTGGCCAATGCGGTGGCCGATCAGCTGATCTATTCCACCATCCGCACCGATCAGGACACCCAGCGTCTGAGCGTGCCCACCCGGATCGGCGTCCGCCACCCGAAGCTGAGCCAGGTCATCCAGATGATGGAGGCCCATATCGAGGAACCCATCAGCCCCGCCGTGCTGGCCTCGGACGTGGGCATGTCGACCCGGCAGTTGGAACGGCTGTTCCGCCGCTACCTCAACCGCAGCCCCAAGCGCTATTACATGGAGCTGCGCCTGCAGAAGGCGCGGAACCTGCTCATGCAGACCGACATGAGCGTGATCAACGTGGCGCTCGCCTGCGGTTTCGCCAGCCCCTCGCATTTCTCGAAATGCTACCGCGCGCATTACGACACAACGCCCTATCGCGAGCGCGGCAGCCACACCACGCGGCTGTCGATCTGAGCGTTTGGCCCCCCGCGGTTGCCGTGGCATCCCCCCGTTTCAAACCACTTTTCTTTTCCCGGAACCGGGTCTAGGCTTCGCGCCGAACGCATGTTCCAACCAGGGAGACAACCATGAAAAAGATGCTGATGGCCACCGCCGCCACTGCACTGACGGCGACCGCGGCCTTTGCCGCGAGCCATGCCCAGGAAGCCAAGATCGGGGTGATCCTCGGCTTCACCGGCCCGATTGAATCGCTGACGCCGATGATGGCCGCCAGCGCCGAGCTGGCGATGACCGAAGTCAACGACAGCGGTGCCTTTCTCGACGGCGTGACGCTCGCCCCGGTGCGCGCCGACAGCACCTGTGTCGATGCCGCCGCGGCCACCGCCGCCGCCGAACGTCTGGTCACCACCGATGGCGTCGTGGCGATCATGGGCGCCGACTGTTCCGGTGTCACGGGCGCGATCCTGTCCAACGTGGCGCTGGCCAACGGCATCCCGATGGTGTCGCCCTCGGCCACTTCGCCGGCGCTGTCGACCGCCGAGGACAACGGCCTCTTCTTCCGCACCGCGCCGTCCGATGCGCGCCAGGGCGTCGTTCTGGCCAGCCTGCTGGCCGACAAGAGCATCGAGAACGTGGCCGTGACCTACACCAACAACGACTACGGCAAGGGCCTGTCTGACAGCTTCATCGAGGCTTTCGAGGCCAACGGCGGCACCGTCACGCTGAACGCGCCGCACGAGGACAACAAGGCCGACTACTCCGCCGAGATCGGCGCCCTGGCCTCGGCCGGCGGCGACCTGCTGGTGGTGCTGGGCTACTCGGATTCCGGCGGCAAGGGCATGATCCAAGCGGCGCTTGATACCGGCGCCTTCGACACCTTCATGATGGGTGACGGCATGTACGGCGACGCGCTGCTGGCCGATCTGGGCGACGGCATGGAAGGCTCCTTCGGCGCCGTGCCGTGGAGCCAGGGCGAAGGTGCCGAAGCCTTCGCGACGATCACCGAGGCCGCCGGCATCAACGGCGAGTCGTCCTTTACACGCGAAAGCTATGACGCGGCCGCGCTCATCGCGCTGGCGATGATGAAGGGCGGCGAGGCGACGTCCCAGGCGGTTGCGGCCAACTTGCTGGACGTGGCCAACGCGCCGGGCGAGCCGATCC
>Ga0208330_1000707_pt1 | contig 13178 bp, 13 predicted proteins | sample DeeseametaMP1896_FD_184180 | JGI IMG/M metagenome (GOLD analysis project Ga0208330, IMG submission 184180) | Marine microbial communities from the Deep Pacific Ocean - MP1896 (SPAdes) | ecosystem: Environmental > Aquatic > Marine > Oceanic | place: East of Hawaii, North Pacific Ocean | collected...
ACACAAACTGCCAACCGGCGTTCCAGCAGGCCAGGGAAGTGGTCGATTTCCCCGCTCCCCCTTTCCCCGCCAACAAGAGGCCGCGTCCGTTCAGTCCAACTGCGGCTGCGTGGGTGAGTTGAAGTCCATGGTGAGAACCCAGCCAGTGGAGTTGAGTGCGCAGAGGGGCGGCCCATTCGTAGGTTGGAAGGGTGTCCGAGTCCAGAGTCCAGTAGAGACCGATTCTCCGCTCCGTGTGCCAGAGGTTGAGGAGCTTGGAATCCCAGTTGAATGCCACTCTGATCAGCTTGTCCGAGAAACCTTTGACGTCTCCGCGGTGAGTGTAGACGTAGTTGTTGCCCCAGGGTGGAGCTGGAAACCTGGTCGAACCGGTACTGTCGTCCCAGACGTAAAATTGGGCGTCAACCCTGTCACTTGTGGGTTGCCGGAGAGCTAAAGGCTCCGACCATTTTCTTTGAGCCAGAGCCGGTCCAACGTTCAGTTCGATCTGGAGCGGCCCGAGCCGAGCCACCTCTCGACTCGGTCCTTCGACCCGACTGAACGCTTGCAGTGCGTGGTCGAAAAACTCTTCCAGGGTCATGTTAGGGCACGCCTTAGGAAGCGACGGAAGGCCAGCCTGATTCGTCCGCTTCGTGTATGGGGTCGATCAGTAGGAGGTCTTGGAGGTCGGAATACTTTTCCAGGCTCGGCGCCTGATATTCGCCTGCCAGCACCGGAGCCACGCCGGCGTCCTCGGTTCCCTCCACCAAGAGCTCGTCGGCCTTCAAGAGCTCCAAGAAATCCTGGAAATCCCGGCTTGCGGATTCTTGATCAGGATAAGCTTGCCGGATGGCCTCCAGGAGCCTCTCGGGGTCCGCTCCCTGCTGAAAGCAACTCCACAAAGCCGCGCCCGAGCCGCCCAGGGAGAAGTAGTTTCCCGCTTCCATATTCAACAACATCATTTCGCCGTCGATCAGGTCACTCACAACCTGATTCTTGTTTTCTACCCAAACCATAGTTCAAGATTGATACAGAATTCGGGCAGGATGTCCTTCAAGAAGTCCAGCCTGGGATAGTGCCGGGATTCTTGCTGGAGTCTGGGAAGGCCGGCGGGGGTCGAGGAAAAACACTCCTTTGTGACCTCGGTTTCTCAAACTCTCTTTCGATGCGCCACCGAAGAGCCCGACCTCGCCTTGCGACGCTGGAAGGGCTTCACCCAGACCATCGACTTCAAGCAGTTGACCGACCCGGAGAGACGTCTGCTACCGGCTGTCTGGAAGAACCTCTCCTCTAGTTTCAACGAATTTCCGGGAAAGACCACGCTGAAGAACCTCTACCGCCACAGTTGGGCCAAGAATTTACTCCACCAGCGCCTTTGCGAAGAAGCTATCGGGGAGCTTGCCGCACTTGGGATACCGAGCGTCGTCCTCAAGGGGCTGGCTCTCAACATCACAATTTACGACGATATGGGCATCCGTCCCGCCCACGATTTCGATCTTCTGGTACCTTTCGTCCACGCTTCAGCCGCTCTGGAACACTTTCTTCAGCGAGGTTGGGCGCTTAAGGAGAGTCCACCTCGCCCCGAGCTGCGGTTGGGTCAGGCGGTCGCTCTGGGTCGTGGCGAGTTTGAATTTGACCTCCATTGGTTCGCTTTGCGTGAGGCCCGTTTGCCGGACTGGGATGAGGAGCTCTGGAACTCCGCTTCCACGATTCAACTGGGCCGGACCCAAGCTTGTATCTTCTGTCCCGAGCATCAACTGCTGCACTTGATAGTGAACGGCACCAGAGAGCCGGAGAACTGCTACCGCTTCCTCCTCGATCTCCTGATGTTCAGGAAACGTCACGGTTCGACAGTCAATCTAGAGAGAGTGCGCGAACTACTGGCCGAGCGTCACCTCCTTCACCGACTCTCCTACTTGCCTCTGGAAGAGATCGGGTGGACTGAACTGGCGGAGGGGTCAAGCCCCACGCTGCTCGATAGATGCTGGAGTTGGTCCAGTCGCTACCTAAACGACGGCAGGGGTGAATGGGTTTTCGGTTGGTTCCCCTTTTTCGACTACTGGCTCCACTATCGGGGCCGAAGCGAAAGTCCGCTGACATGGCGAGAGTACCTGGTCCACAGATTGGAGTTCACCGACTCTAGAGATTTCTTTTGCCGACTGCTGCTTAAGGCTAAGCGAACTCTTCTCAGCAGTCTGCCCCAGCGACTCGCTGTCCGTGTCGACTCCAGGTTTGGGGAAAGCGATCCGCCCTCTTTCCAGCGACGACTGGAACGGATCCGGCAAATGCTAGCCGGCTCTTTGGCCTTCTGGAAGACGGCGGTGGACTGGGAGCGCGGTGGCTTCTACGGCCAGATCGACTTGCAGGGGAAGCCGATGGAAACGTCCCCCAAGTATGTCATCCAACAAGCCCGACATCTCTGGACCTTCTCTCAACTCTACCGCTACGAGGACGATGGCGATGCGATTTCTGCCATTTGCCACCATCAGTATCGCTTCTTCAGGGATTTCTTCTGGAACTCATCGACCCGTTCTTTTTACGCCGAAGTTGACGCGAAGAACAAGCCGATTTCCGGTCCCGTTCATCTCTATCATCTGTCGTTCTGCCTCTTCGGGTTAGCCAATTATGCGGCCGCCTTCGCTCACGCTGACGAGGGAAAAGATGCTCTCGAAATTGCCATGACGGCCTTTGACGAGATCTGCCGAAAGGCGTGGTGTCCCGAATTCGGTTTCGACGAAACGTGTTACCCGGAGAGATGGTGTCCGAATGGCAAGGAGATCAACACCCAAATGCATCTGCTGGAGGCCGTGGGGGAGCTATTTGAGGCTTCCCAGATTCTCCATCACCCTCAGCTTCCCCGGGTAGAAGAGGTCTTTCGAAAGCAGTTTCACTTGATCTGCTTCAACGCCATCGTGGAGCGGAGCGGGCGCACCTTTTGCTCTGCTGGATACGACAGAGACTGGACTCTGGTGAACGTCGATCGCATCGAGTACGGTCACGATATTGAGGTTGTTTTTCTGGTCTGGCACGCGGCCAAGCGTCTTGGGTTTGCAGATAGGAAAGACGTCCAAGACCAACTTCTCAGGTTGGCCGGAAGCACCACCGAGGCCGCATTCGACCGGAGGCTGGGAAGATGGTTTTATGCCGGCCAGCCGTTGAGTGGTAAAGCCACCGAGAAGATGGCCAATATTTGGACCAACTTCGAGGCTCTGAACGGGCTCTCGACGGCCTACAGGCTCTCCGGCGAGGAAAAGTATCTCAAGGCCTACGATCGAGTGCTTGAATGGCTCGACACCAAACAGTGCAACCCACAGACCGGGGAATGGCTCTACAACGTCGATGGGCGCGGGAGACCGCTTCTCCGCGGAGTTTATGGCGAAGACACCGGAATGATGGCCTTCGACTGGAAATCTAGCTATCATAGCACTCGTGCGTTGCTGGTAAGCAAGCAGTGGTTGATCGACGAGTTGTCGCCTTCCTCATCACCGACGACGCTGTAGAATAGCCGTGACCTTCTCGGCCCAATTCTTCAAGAACAGAGTCCTTTCGTGGCTCTTTCGTACTCTCAAACCGCTCAAATCAGTGCCCAAAGTCGTATCGGAGAGCACCGTATAGGTGTCCGGCGGCAGGAGGCCGTCGGTATCCGTCTCGATGCAGACTCCCCTGACAACTCCGCTTACCAGGGCGGGACGAGAGAGCACCCGGGGGCTGTGCGCGGTGGCGGCTTTGAGGTTTACCGGTTTACCGCTTTGGATGTTGAGCCTGCTGTTGGTGAGGGTCCAGTTCAGGAGCCCTCGAACTGAAAAATCGTTGTCGCTACGAGACTCGACCACCGAATCGTCCATTTCGGGGCAGTACCATGAACTCACGCTAGCGCCGGGATGATGAGTGGGACCCAAAATTTCCAGGTGGCCGGTTCCGAGGTGGTAGGCGAAGCCGTGGTTTTTCAAGTTGCGGGTTCCGTCAAATCCCAAATTGAAAGGCTTAATCCTTCGGCCAAAGGTGCGCTGGTAGGCATCGGTATACTCAAAAACGGGTCTGTTGATACATTTGCCGTTGACCTGAATTGCGATCGGACAGTATCCGCAGCAGACTTCCAGAAGGGCTTTCTCGGCCAGCGTGAGGTTTCGGCAGAAAAACTTCGCGGCTTGGCTGAGGGGAGGAGAGAGAGCATGGCGATACTGCTGGCCCGCCAACGGGCTCCCGAAGACCGGCTTTCGCCCTTCGATCTTCAGCAAATTGACCGCGGAACCGAGCTTTTGCGGAGCTTCGGAACGTTTCGAACCTTCGCGGTTGACCTCCAGAAGGACGGCCTGGTTTCGATTTCGCTGGAGCAGAACGATGCGGTCTGGTGAGAGTCGGTAGAGGGAGTTCAGCGCGCAGGCGAGTTCGACTTCAGGACTGCGAGACTCCTCGGCCTGCCAATTCGACTCCAAGAAGAATCCCCAATCTGCCGCAGCCGCTTCGTCGGTGGCCCGGCCGTCGTGAGCGAAAATCACCTGGCGTCGTCCCACCTCGGCTTTGATCCTGGAAGCTCCCGCAGCAACGGCCCACTGCACCAGCTTCAGGATGTAAGCGTGAGGCTCGGGCAGCAAAAAGCGGCTGAGCTTCTCACGCAGCTTGTCGGGATCGACCGTGAAACTCCCGGAGGAGTCGTACTCCCCCTGGCCTCCGTACGCTTGAAGTAGGAGTTCCAACTCACTTGGCATGAGGGTTTGATTCCCGGCTGGGGTGATTCAACCCTATAGAGTTAGGGTGAGACAGAAAGGAGTTGGAACTTTTTCTCGAATCCCGGCGTCCTTAGAAAAGTTGGAGTTGTTGAGGATGAAAAAGTTTGCATTTCTAATGGGATTTTCGCTGTCGGCCGTGCTCTTGTTTTCGGGTTGCGGCGACAGCGACCAGACGAGCTCACAGGGAGCACTCGGCTCTTCGACCTTCCCCACGGGACTGTCGGGACAGATTATCGATGAGGGAGGGCAGGCACAGGCGGGGGTGCGGGTAATAGCCAACGAGCGCACCAGCGACGCCAAAGTGGAGGGCGTGAGCGGGAGCGATGGACGCTTTCAGCTGAGCCTTCCCGCCGGAGTCTACGACGTCGGGATCGATCGTGCCGGCGACAGTTCCACGGCGACTTGCTTCTACGGTCCGGTCTCGGTGGCCAGTTTTACCAACCAGGACCTGATACTGCGGAGTGCGCGAGGACGAGCCGCTCACGAGGTGTGGGGACAGCTCTATCTCACACCGGGCGTACCGGCGGCCTCCCGGAAGATCAATCTCAGGTCTGGCCACTTTGCCGATCCTGAAGCTCCCGAGGCGGTGTCGGGAGTCACTTCCGGACAGGGATCTTTTTCATTGCTTTTGAGCTCCGAACAGGAGCTGGGTCTTGACCTCGAGGTCTTCAACGGAGCGGGACAGTTCGACGAATTCATCGATATCGGCAAACTCTCCAAGCCTTGCTATCTGGAGTTTTCCACCGAGCTTCCCGTCGCTGCCAACCGGCTTCGCTCGGACCAGGCGGATATCGACTCCGAGGTCGTCCAGGCTCAGGCCTCTCCGCCGGACGGATTTCAGCTCTTCAATCACCTGGAAAGCAAACCCGACCCAATGGGAGGCCCGGCCGAACTGTTGCTGACTCAGGGCCTCCTCCCGGTCAGCTCCTACACCTATCAAATCTTTGACGGCATCATGACTCCGGCCATCCAGCAGCAGTTCGACACCTACCGCGGGCTGGTCGCCTCCGGCCCCCTTCGGGTGGACAAAAACGGTTCGTGGTGGTGGACCTACGCAGTCAATATCAAGCCTGACCAGAAGAGCTACTGGCAGTTCGAGGACCAGACCGGCGACGATTATAGTCTGTCAGTGTATATCACCTCGTACTGGCATAAGGTCAGCTACAACAGTAGCAAACCCGAGATTCAGGGTGTCGCCACTCTCGACCCGACTCAAAACTAGATCAAAAGCCTCAGTCGATGATTTCGGCTTGGCCGTCGGCTTTGAGCCGGGCCAGATTGTCCTTCATTTGGCGAACCTGGTCCGGCGAGTGACCCTGCCAGTTGCTCACTTCGGCGATGATTTTGAGAGGCTCGCGCGAGCGATACGACATACTCGGATTTCCGGGAAACTTCTTGTCCGTCAAGTTCGGATCGTCTTCAATCTCGCCGGTCGGCTCCACAACATAGATACGCTCTCGCCCCTCTCCCTTGGCCAGTTCCGCCCCCCAAATGGCGGCATCCATCGTGGCCGAGAAGTAGGACCAGGACAAGGCGTTGCCCGCATCCAGGAAATTGGATGGAAAGCCCGCCACGATGTGGTCTCCGGGTTTGAGGTCGGCTTTGGTTCCGTGGAAGAACGATTGGGTGAAGACGCTTGCCGAGGCAGATGCAGGCTGCTCTTGAGATGGCTCAGGCCTCTCCGTGGGTTGGTTTTCGGTAAATATTGACAACTGGGCATCGAAGGCTCGCTGGTAGGCCGGACGGGCTCTCGCCCGGGCAATATAGGCAGAAAGTGTCGGATAGTCGTCCAGGATCGGCGTGTCTTCTAGCCGTCGCAGCACGTGGACCATCAGGATGTCGGCCGCGCTGAAGTCGATGTGAAGCCAATCGGCGTCACCCAAAAACGCAGCAAGCTGGTCTAGTCTTCTCCGGATACGCTCTTCCACCATGGCAAATCGTTCTTGCTGCCAAGGCTTGTCGCTTTCAAAATACTCCACGACCTCCCGGTCGACGATCGGTGGCTCCACCGTGTTGAGAGCGGCGAACATCCAAGTGATCGTGCGCCATCGATCATCCGGGTCTTCCGGCAGCAATCCTGGATAGTGCTCGGCTATATGGAGGACGATGGCTCCTGACTCGAACAAGACCAAACCGCCTTCCCAATAGACCGGTATTTGTCCGAATGGGTGGAGGGCGAGATAGTCCGGGTCCTTCAGATCTGTAAGGGACACGGGACGAACATCGTAAGGGACACTCACCTCTTCAAGAGCCCAGCGAACACGCATATCGCGCGCCAATCCCGCGCCCTCGTCGGGCGAATTCTTGAAGACCGTGATGATCGGCTTGCTGCTCATACTCGGTCAGCCGCCTCGAAGTGAGCTATCTGGTCGGCTCTCGCTTTCTTAAAAGCCGGACGCTCGGTCAGACGTTTGGCGTACGCTTCGCTAGCCGGTCTTTCGCCGAAAGCTCGAACGTCCGGCACCCGAAGCACGTCCGCCATCAAAAGGTCGGCCACCGTAAAGCGACCGGCCGCTAACCAATCGCGCTCGCTCAACACAGCCTCAATCTGGTCCAACCGCATCTTCAGCCAACCGGTCAGGGCGTTGTCCGCGTCCCCCGAGATTTTCAGAAACCACCACGGCACGCTCACCATCTCGATGGAGTTCAGAGCGGCGATGGTCCACTGCAGCACCTCCGTTTCGCCCGCCTGGTCCCGAGGCATCAGCCTCTCGCTCTTTCGAGCCAGGTGAAGCAGACACGCACCGCTTTCGAAGACCTCCAGATCTCCGTCGCTCAGAAACGGGACCTGCGCAAACGGCTGTTGCTCAAGATGGTTCGTTGCGCGACCCTCGAACGCTACCGTGCCAACTTTGTAGGGAAGGCCAGCCTCCTCACAAGCCCAGCGAAGCCGCAGGTCCCGCACAAACCCGCGCGGCCCTTCCGGAACCCAATCGAAAGTCCATATCGTCAGCTCTTCAATACTCATCGTGAAGCCTCCACCAAATGTAGGGCTTCGACTGCGGCCAGCCGGGCGGCGAGTCCTCCCAATCTTCTTGCCGACCGTAGGGGGTCAGATCGAGCAATCTGAAGTTGGTATCGAAGACCTCGCCTCCGCGATCGGTTGAGTAGTAGGTCCGATAAACCACACCCTCGTCATCGCGGAGGAAGACGTTGATAGCAAAGCCTTTCCCCGCGCCGAAGTCGTCGGCAAATTTGCGACCCGGGTCGGTGTACCAGGGAGCGGACCAGTCCAGACGGTCTTGAAGCGCCGCGATCTCTTCTTGCGGGGCCGGTGAGGTGAACACGAAAGACGTGTCACGCGCTCGAATGTGATGGATGTTGTGACCGATGTTATCCATCACCATCGAGCATCCCGAGCACGGTTTGGCACCGGGTTCAAGCATGGCGCAGTAGACGATAAGTTGGCGGCGGCCTTCGAAAAGGTCGAGCAGGCTGACTTTGCCATTTGGACCTTCAAACTCGTAGGTGTCCTCGACCCGCACCATCGGCAGGCGGCGCCGTTCGGCGTTCAGGGCGTCGTAGGCTCGGGTGAGTTCTTTCTCTTTTTTGAGGAGAGCAACTCTTGCTTCTTGCCATTCTTTTTCTGAGACGATGTTTGGTAAGGGTTGGTTGGGCATTTGGTACACTCCGGTATAGGGCTTTTATGGTTTAGTCGAATGGGATTCGGGTGGATCGACATCGAGGAGGGACATAAGAGTCTTCATACTTCGTAAGGGATAGAATGGATTTATACCGCATTTGGTATGAATGAGCCGAACCACCGTCGACCGGCTGTTTCGTTTGCTGTCAGGTCTCGAATTCGAAATCGTTGTTCGACCTCGCAACTCCGAGCTAGAGGGAGGCTGGTAAACTCTTGGCCCGCGCCAAAAAGCTTGCAGTATGGATGAACGGCCACCTGGTGGGTTACTGGACCGTAACCGCGGGTGACTACTAACCAATAACCTCTATCGGGAATGTCCTCGCAGTCATAATTCGAGGACTTGGATTTCCGATGTCAAGCGACCTACTACCTAGCGGAATTTAATCTCAGTAACGAACTCTAACCTCTGTTGCAAAAACGCTCGTTTGTGCAATGCCCTCGATCGCCACGAGCCGGACCGAGTCGATCATGGGGGATACGTCCCCCGAACCCGCGTGGGACTTCAGACGAGCTGAAGCCCTCTAAAACCTACCCTGCGGAGCGGTTCAATAAATCCGGGTTCTCAATGAACTGCAGAAGCCTTGCTGCAGAGCTCGTGGGCCGTCGCAATCCTTGTTCCCATCCTTGCACTGTCTTAGTGGACACGAACAAGAACTTAGCGAACTGAGCCTGGCTCATTTCAAGCCGCTCCCGAATCTTTCGAATGTCGTCTGGCTCATAGTCTTTTGGTGGACTTGGAATGTCGAGTTCCGTACTCTTCAAATCCATCTGGCCTCGCTCGTGGCGAACGCCTTCCTCCAGGCCCTCTTTGAGACGCTCAAAAATAGGCTTCCTCATCGCTTTCCTCTCTTTCTCCGGGTCCCGGCCGCAATAGCCTCCGCTCGATATTCCTCAGCCAAGCCGGCCAAGAATTTCCTCTCTTCGGGGGCAAGATCGTCAGCTTCGTCTTTGCTATAGACGTCGAGAAGCAAGAAGCGAGATACTTCTGGAACATAGAGATAGATGATCCGAAGTCCACCTCGAGAACCTTTTCTACGCTTCGTATCTCTCCATCGAACCTCTCTTAGCCCACCACACCCCTGGATGACATCGCCTCTATCAGGCTGCTCTAGAAGTGCCATTTGGAATTCCTGGTAGTCCCAGTCTCCCGCAAAATAGTCGGAGACTAGCTTTGTAAAGGAACGTGTCTCAACAAAGACAGCTTTCACAGGCCCATTGTCCTACATTGTAGGACGATGGGCAAGGTCTGAAGGGGTTGTTCGTGTTCGAATAGGCCCAGAAACCGTTTGCGAAGGGTGTCCAAGATTGTGTCGGCGACCCTATCTTGACAGAAAACGCCGGCGCTCGAGGCGTCAAGTTAGCCTATAGATCGATTGACGATTTCTGGCGGAATAGGTTGTCGTAAAACGAAGCCTCGGAGTATGGAGTTTGAAATCTGGTACTTTTACGACGATCACGGCGGCGTTGGCCATCTTCAAGATAGGGCAGATAAGTATGATGCTTTCCTTCGTCATGTAGAATGGGAACGAACCCAAGGAGGCATGACCGCTGAGATCCTCCATTACTGTGATGCTGAATCATTAGAAGAGGCCACATCTATCTATCGAAAATATCTTGGCTACGACGAGTAAGGTAGGTTCTCCAAAGACCGCTTTGTCGGACCAAGTCACAAGCTGGGCCTAAAAACGCAATCAGTCAAGGTCTTCCTTTACCATGAACTTTAGAAACATTAAGTGCTACGCCAAGCTCCATTCTCAAGAGAGCTTCGTCCCGAATGTCGGAATCACTCAGGTCGCTTCCATCAATGATGCCAAAGATTTGCCAACCTCCATTCGCCTGACCAAGCGCGATGATCAGCCGAAGACCTCGGTCCGTTCTCACGGGAACCATCCTATCGGAATAACCGTCGTTATTGAAATCGTCGTGCAAACCTGAGCCGCTATCCACCGAATCGGGGACAAAGAGTCGCCCCGACACCCAAGCTTCATAGCTTTCCGGACTTAATTGTAAGGCCGCAGACTCAACAACAGGGATGTTGTTTTGTCCGCCTCCGCCCGGATAGGCCAATTCACAAATCTCCTGGTAGGTCTCATATGTAAAGCCAGGGCTTGGCCGCAGTTCTCGTGACAGTGAAATTAGGACTGCGACCAAGCCAATTGCGAACAAACTCAGGAAGAAGTATCTACGGCTCCTGAGTCTCAAACGGTCACTTTTCTCCTTTGCCTCTGTCGTGTGGTACTACCACGTCGGCCGAGGCAAAGCTTGCATTACCAGAAGCATCTTCGGCCTTGAAAGAAATCGTATAGATTCTCCGTTGCCCTGTTCCACTTCTCTCCGCTCGCACAAAGACGCGACCATCCTCTGTGATTTCGTAATCCGGGGATGTATTTCCACTTCCTTGAATATCCTCAGGCTCACTGACCGCAACGCCTACGACTTCTTTTGATGGATTTGGGTCTTGATTGTCTACGACATCCAAGTTGTAGGTGACTTCGACCATCTTGTGATTTGGCGGCCAAATGGTCTCCGGAGTTACCGTGACATTGATAGTTGGCGGTTCATTATCTGATCCGCCGGTAGCAGCGTCCTCGAAAAACTCTTCTAGTACAGCGGTGAAGTCCGCTGTGCTTCCTCCGGGTAAGTAGACATACTTTCCACCGGTGTCTTCTGCCATCTGACTAAAAACATCGCGAGCCGAAAGAATAGATTGAGCCCTGATGGCCCTGGAACTGGTGGATGAAGCTACGCAGTCACCAGTTAGGAGCACATACAAAGTTATGTCGAGCTCATTTAGACGAGCTGTCACTTCCACTGGATTACTCGTTCGAGGCGAGGCATCTGTTACAAGAATCAAACTCTTGGAGGCCCCGGTATCTTTGATCGTTTCAGCTGTCAAACTTACCGCTCCCAGCGAATCCTCTGGACAATCTCCGCCGCCCGATGCCCTCAGACCGAGAACCCAATTCTTAATAGTGTCTTTATCTGCGGTAATTCCATAGGATGCAGAGCTATCTTTAAAGGTGCTTAGGGTCCAATCTGTGACGAGGTCGGCGAACGGACTATCGATAAATGTCGTCAGAGCAACTTTCACAGCGCCGATTTCTCCTCCCATAGACCCTGTTGTATCAATGACAAGTCCGACCGCATTGCCGCAGCGAAGATCTAGAATTTCATCGGAATAGGACGTGTTGTTCCTTACCGTAGCCAGCTTGTTTTCGAAGATCTCTCCTGGAGGCTCAGTGTTGAGGTCGTCCGGACGAAAAGGGTGCAACCCATTACCGGGTGTACCAACAATGACATTTCTCCACTCCACATCACACATTCTTGGGTCACTGTCTTCTGACTTCCAAAGAATGGAGGACACACGGCGCATTGCAGTGTCTACTCCATCGGTCGGTATACCTGAGACCCCTTCAAAAACCGCGAGGTTACCGCCGTTCTGTCCGTTAAAGTTTAGAAGCAAGAAGAAGCCGGGCTGATTCCCACCCACTGAAGGGTCAGCATCTTCAACGGCGTCTAGTCTCATCGTGACCTCAGTTTCTCCGGGGATGCCCCCCTGGGGCCATCCTTGGAATGCAATGGGCGTGTAGGCTCCGCCCGCTGGGGTATATGCAGCAAAGGCGTACCAGTGTCCCCTTACGTGAGCAGCAATCGAATCGGAAGTTATACCGGCGTCGAGCGTGACCAAGTCACGATGCTGAATCCCCAAATAGTTATAGGCAGCCTCACCTCCTTGATCAATCCATTCGAGATCTTCGCTTTTAGGTAGTTTGACACCCGCCCCAATTGTAGTATACGGGTTGTCAGCTGTGCCAAACTTCGTCGGTATACGTCGAAACGCTTGCCCCTCAGAGTCGTCTTCTTGAGACCGTATGACCGAAGAAGAGAGAGCATCGACCTGTTGCTGGCTGCTTGAAGATTGCTGTTCCGGAAAGTTTTGCAATCCCAGGCTATTTGAATACATCTGCTTTCGTTCAAAATTGACCACAATGATATCTGGCTCAGTGAAATCCTCTGAACGTTCCATCGTTCTCTGCAGAGCTTCGATCTGAGCTTGCTTTGCCCTTATAAAATCGCTATCTGTATCGTTTCCAATCGAGGCTATCGACTGGTCGTCTCCGGCGTCTCCGCATCCCGCAAACACCAAGGCCACCGCTAAAAAGAGTAAAAAAAGTAATTGTGATCTCAAAGAAAGACCCTCCCCATTTAAAAGTCAAACATGCAATTCTTCATTGTTTGTGAAGTCCTATGACCAGATGGTCATACTTGATCAACTAATTTGGAGGGCTCCCTGTCGCCGGACTTCGGTTCGCCAAATCTGTTTTTGGCAAACCAGGCTTTGACAGCTCCGAGCCAACCATTTTGTCGGCAGATCCGGCTCTTGTAGCCGCATTCGCTACTCTTCATCGAATCTTATCGGAGGCTACGACCTATTCTGTAGGGGTATCACATATCTGTATCTTCTCAGGTTGGGTAGCCGGAGCGGCTACTTCAGCCCGGGCACACGCTAACAGATTTCCGATACTTTTCTAACGACACGACAATAGTATCTTGCTTACAATCATGAATTGGATAGTCTCGTCTCTTCGAGATTCAACAGAAACATTGATGGAGGTCTGCAAGATGTTTAACGAATTGATTTTTGACGACTCGCTTCTCAGCAAACCGTACTGTCAGTCTTCTGACGCCCTTTCCAAGATGAGAGACTTCGACGAGGATGATTTCTGGGATAGCTGGGATCTCGACGCAGATCCCTTTGAAATAGAGGATCCCTGGAGTGAGCCCTATGCCCATGTCTAAGTTGTTCTACAACCGGGAAAAGAAGA
>Ga0208330_1000710_pt1 | contig 13129 bp, 10 predicted proteins | sample DeeseametaMP1896_FD_184180 | JGI IMG/M metagenome (GOLD analysis project Ga0208330, IMG submission 184180) | Marine microbial communities from the Deep Pacific Ocean - MP1896 (SPAdes) | ecosystem: Environmental > Aquatic > Marine > Oceanic | place: East of Hawaii, North Pacific Ocean | collected...
CGCCGTCGACGAAATCGCTGTCCGCATCCCCGTAGAGCAGGTCGTTGCCACTATCGCCCAGCAGCACGTCGAGCCCGTCACCTCCGGTCAGGTAGTCGCCCCCGGCGCCGCCCTGAAGCGTATCGTTGCCCGGACCGCCGAGCAGATCGTCGAAACCGAACCCGCCCTTGAGCAGGTCCGCGCCGGCCTGACCGTCAAGAAAGTCGCTCCCGAACTGGCCCACAAGCGTGTCGTTGCCGGGGCCGCCGTAAAGCGCATCGTTGCCCGCCCCGCCGCGCAGAGCGTCATTGCCGCCAAGCGCTTCGAAAACATCGTTTCCGGCACCGAGCGTGACATCATCGTCGCCGTCCGTTCCCTGCAGCAAAGGCGGCTCGGGCGGCTCTTCGCCACCGTTGTCACCGCCGCCGTCATCTCCACCAAAACTGACGATGCCCGCCAGAAACGCCAAACCCAAAAGCAATAAGACAGCCATGGAATATCCCCCTGAAATTCACCCAGCGGAAAGAGTGCGGGCGTTCCAATGCCTTAGCGAGTCCAATCTTCCGTTTGTTGCCGGATTGGGGGTAATTCTCTGAATTTGACAGCTTTGTTTCCCGTTTAGGCTGCGCCTTCGTCCATAGCGTGCAACCAAGGGTGTGCGCCGCCGGGCATGGGCGGTCGGAAATAGGCCACCATCCGGCCTTCGGGCGGCGCGTCGGCCCCGTCCTGCCAAGGCGCCACACCGTGCAGCGTCATCCGATGCAGCAGCAGCGCCTCGCCCGGGGCGGCTGGCAGTTCCACGCGCCGGCAGATCTCGAACGCGCGGCGGCGGGCGGCGACATAGGCATCGGTGATGTCGGCGCTGGCCCAGTGCTCTGCCGGGATATCCGCCAGGGCCGCGCGCAGGCCCTCTGCGATGACCCTGTGGCTGCCTTCCCACACGACCAGCGGGCTGGCGCCCGGACCGCAGGCGGTCAACGGCAGGCCGAGGATGAAGGCATGCGGCTCCGCGATCCTGCGGCGGCGGTCCGGGCCGTCCGCGATCAGCCCGTCCACATGCGCCGCGTCGCGCCGCAGCCGGTATCCGAACGCCGCGTCGCTCTCGCCCGCGCGCGGACGCGGATAGCCGGGATAGGTCACCGACAGCTGCGCCGGGTGCAGCGACGGCAGCGGTGCCAGGGCGTCGATCACCGCGCCGCGCAGGGGCGTGCCGTCGATGCTGCCATCTGGAGCCGTGGGCAGCGCGTCCACGCCGACGAACCAGGTGCCCTCGCATTGCAGCCACTCGGCCCGCATCTGCGGGTCCGCGACGACCGCCAGCGCGGCCCGGTGCGCGGCCTCGGCCCAGGCGCGGATCCGCGGGTCGGGCGCGAAGCGCGTCCAGCCCCGCTCGGCCGCCGCCGCTACCATCCGGCGGCCTTGCGCAGCATGTTGAGCGCCACCAGCAGGATGAACCCGGCAAAGATCCGGCGCAGCAGCACCGCGTCCAGCGCATGCGCCAGACGTGCGCCCAGCGGCGCCGTGACCAGGGTCATCGACACCGCCACGGCGAAGGCGGCCAGGTTGACCGTGCCCAGCATGAAGGGCGGACGGCCCGCGGCCGGCACCTCGACCAGCAGGAAGGCCGCGACCGAGGGCACGGCGATCAGCACGCCGAACCCCGCCGCCGTCGCCACCGCCCGGTGCATCGGCACCGAATAAAGCGTCATCAGCGGCACGCCGAAGCTGCCGCCGCCGATGCCCATGAGCACCGACAGGAACCCCACCAGCGGCGACATCACCGCCCGGGTCACACCCTTGGGCATCGCCGGCCCCAGCCGCCAGTCCTTGCGCCCGAACCCGAGGTAGAGCCCGATCCCGAAGGCCACGATCCCGAAAAGCCAGAGCAGCGTCTCGGAGCGCAGCACAGCCGCGACCAGAACGCCCAGCAGCGCGCCGATGCCGATCCCCGGCGCCCAGGCGCGCAGCAGCGGCCAGTCCACCGCGCCGCGCCCGTGATGCGCCATCACCGACCGCACGGAGGTGACGACGATGGCCGCCAGCGAGGTGGCGAGGCAGATCTGCATGAGTTGCGGGCTGTCGTAGCCCAACGTCAGGAAGACGTAGTAGAAGATCGGCACGTGGACGATGCCGCCGCCCACCCCCAGCATGCCCGCGATCAGCCCGGCAAAGGCGCTGCCAGCGACGAGAAGCAGGACAAGCGGGGCGAGGACGGCAGGATCGGGCATCGGTATCTCCGGGTTGTGCGTGCCGGCAGGTAGACAGCGCCCGGCCCGGATTTGCAATGCCCGGTGCCGATCAGGCCGCGTCGCGCCCGGCCTCGGCCACCCGCTCCAGCGCCGCTTCGACCAGTTCCGGACCCGCGCCCGCGCCCGAGGCGCCTTCGGACAGATGCCGGCGCCAGGCCCGCGCACCGGGCCGCCCGGCAAAGAGCCCCAACATATGCCGCGTGATCTGGTGCAGGCGTCCGCCGGCGCTCAGGTGCCGCTCGATATAGGGCAACATGGCCCGCGCCGCCGCCTCGGGACCGGGCTGCGGCGGCGCCGCTCCGAAGATGCGCTCGTCCGCTGTGCCGAGAATATCCCACGGCTGATGATAGGCCGCACGCCCGATCATCACGCCGTCAAGGCCGCCGTCGAGCAGCGCCCTCGCCTCTTCGAGCCGCGCCACGCCGCCGTTGATCGAAATGTGCAGGTTCGGAAACAGCTGCTTCATCCGCTGCACCAGGTCGTAATCGAGCGGCGGGATATCGCGGTTTTCCTTGGGGCTCAGCCCCTGCAACCAGGCCTTACGCGCATGGATCGTGACCCGCTCGCACCCCGCCGCAACGATCCGGGCCAGGAATTCGGGCAGCACCTCTTCAGGGTCCTGGTCGTCGACGCCGATGCGGCACTTGACCGTCACCGGCAGGTCGACCGCGTCCTGCATCGCCCGGACGCACTCCGCCACAAGGGCCGGCTGCCGCATGAGCACGGCGCCGAAGGTGCCCGACTGCACCCGGTCCGAGGGGCAGCCGCAGTTGAGGTTGATCTCGACATACCCCGCCGCCTGCCCCATCCGCGCCGCCTTGGCCAGTTCCGCCGGGTCCGACCCGCCCAGTTGCAGCGCCACGGGATGTTCCGCCGGATCATGCTCCAGCAGATGCACCGCCCCGCCCCGCACCAGCGCCGGCGCCGTCACCATCTCGGTGTACAGCAAGGCATGACGGCTGAGCTGCCGGTGGAAATACCGGCAATGCCGGTCGGTCCAGTCCATCATCGGCGCGACCGCCAAAAGGGGCATATTGAAATTGTTGGATTTTTTATCTTTATCAGCCATTTATCGCTCAATCCTCAAGCCCGTTCCTGTCTCATTTGTTGTAAATCGCGCCCATTTCGGGTATGATTTACAACAAATGTTGTAACTTGGGCCAAATGTTGTAACCCCATGGGTACCATCATCAAGCGAAAGCGCAAAGACGGCACTGTAGCCTGGCTCGCCCAGATCGCCGTTCGGCGGGCTGGAAAAACTGTCTGGCGCGAAAACCGGACCTTCGAGCTGCGCTCGACCGCCGCGGCCTGGATCGAGAAGCGCGAGAAGGACCTCGCCAAGCCCGGCGCCCTCGAAAACCTGCCCATCGGCGAGACCCGCCGCCGCGAAGTGACCCTCGGCGACGCCATCGACAAATATGTGGAAGACAGCGCGAAGGCAATCGGTCGGACCAAGGCGCAGGTGCTGAAAAGCATCAAGGAGTTCGACATCGCGAACAAGCTCTGTGCCCAGATCGACAGCGCCGACATCGTGGCCTTCGCCAAGGAGAAGCTGAATACCGGTGTCTCGCCGCAAACCGTGTCGAACTACCTTTCCCATCTTAGCGCGGTCTTCACAGTGGCCGGCCCGGCCTGGAACTATCCGCTGGACGAGCGCGCGATGCGCAATGCGATGATCGTCGCCAAGAAGCTGGGGCTCACGCAGAAGAGCCGCCACCGCGACCGGCGGCCAACACTGGACGAACTCGACCAGTTGATGGCGCATTTCCTCGATCGCTCGATCCGGCGCCCCTCCTCTGTCCCCATGCATCGCATCATCGCCTTTGCGATCTTCTCGACCCGGCGGCAGGAAGAGATCACCCGGATTAGATGGGCGGATCTCGACAAGGAAGGCAAACGAGTCCTTGTGCGCGACATGAAGAACCCCGGCGAGAAGATCGGCAACGACGTCTGGTGCGACCTGCCCGATCCGGCGCTGGGGATCATCGAGGCGATGCCCAAACACGCGAGCCAAATCTTCCCCTACTCCACCGATGCGATCAGCGCGGCCTTTACACGGGCAACGCAGTTTCTGGGGATCGAGGATCTGCGCTTCCATGACCTGAGGCACGAGGGTGTCTCGCGTTTGTTCGAGATCGGCTACAACGTTCCACACGCAGCTGCTGTTTCCGGCCACCGGTCATGGACGTCGCTCAAGCGCTACACCCACTTGCGCCAAACCGGCGACAAGTTCGCAGACTGGGCCTGGAATGCGGAAGTTACCACGCGGGATCCAAGGCAGCGCAAGAGAACCCCCGCGCGGCCGGGTTCTACAGCCAAACTTCGGACAAGACCGGTTCGACGCCCCGGAGAAGCCACATGAGCATTGTCCCTCAAATTTCTGTAATAAAATACAATTAGTCTTCGGGATATTGCCGCGTGTAGCGCTCCTCCGGCGCGACCCACAGCTCCAGGAATTCCAGCGGATCGAGCGTTCCCATCATGGACCGCGCCAGATCAAGCCGAGAGGACAAGGCCTGGCGCCTATCGGTCTCGACGCCGGCAAGACGCTCCTCCGCCTCGCGAAAGAAGCTTTCAATCGACATGGCGGCGGACCATTTCTGGATCACCTCGGAGAGTTGTTCGCGGCTTTGGGCAAGGGCCTTGTCCGCGTTGCGTCGATCCTCTTCGCGCTTCCAGCGTTCCTGCTGTTCAGCCCATTCGCGTTGCTTGCGGATGGCCGCCGCCTCGGCTTCTGCAGTCTTGGACTTGAGGTCCGGCACGACGGCTTCCAGCTCCTTCACGATCCTCGGGAACATGGACGACAAGTTTCGCTTTGGCGTCTCTTGCCATATCGCCGACCACTCCACGTCCCGGCGCGGCGCGTAGGCGACAAGCCGGAAGCGCCCGGACGGAACATCGTTCTCGGTCGTCCAGGAGTGGACCAGCTGGTGTGGTCTGGCGGCCTTCACGACCGCACTGTCTTCCCGCACATACTTGCCCTTGACGTATCTGAGCGTGACCCGTTCGGACATTTCGACGAGCGCAAGACCGATGGGAACCTCGCCGATATAGGCGACGGTCGGGCGGTGCGGTGCCCAAATCCGTCCGCAGGAATAGCGCCCGTATTTGCGATCCTTCTCCGGAACCTCCCGCTCTTCGATCTGCGCCCGAAACAATGGTTGATCAGGCGGCACGAAGGTCACGCGATACCCTTTCCGCTCGAACGCATCGTAGATCCCATTCGCGAGGTCCAATGCGCGTGGCAGCTGAGCCTCGGACGTCACGATGTCCGGCAGGAGTAGCTTGTAAGGTCGAAGAAACTCGTACTCGTCGATCTTGCGCGTCTTTCGATAATGCGGCTCGACGCCGCGAAGGAGCGGATGCCGGGCATCCTTGCGCTGCCTGCCACGACTTGGTGACGACACCGAAGATCTGGTGGCAGGCGTCACGGGACGCGCGAGCGGCGTATCCGCCGACCAGACAAGCTGATCGCCTGGCTTTGCAGGGGGAAGTGGAGGGCGTGGAGCGGCCTTTCCGACCGCCTTCTTCTGCCAGTAGCCTGCGGGAGGCCGGGGCACAGCCAGCGCCGTACAGACCCGGGCGAGATAGGAACCGGAGACACCGTACTCGGCCGCCAGGTGGCTGATCGGTATCGACCAGACCTCTTCGTAAAGCTCTTCTCTCGTGACTTGTCTGGAGCGGGACACGTGGGTGTTGGTGTCGTCGGGCAACTCTTTTTTTCTCGTAATTTCGGCCCAATGGGACGTTCGCCAATCAGCCCCATACGGTGCCGCCAACTCAGGTTACATCTGTCTGAAATACCGTCTATAATTCCGATATCCGAAGCTCAAGACGCGAAACCAAATGATTACGATCGCAGACAAAATCATGAAGCGCATCCGCGCACAGGGTCGTGGCAAATGGGTGTGCACTTCCCGAGACTTCCCTGATCTTGGCGGCAGGGCTGCGGTCGATCAGGCACTCTCGCGCCGCGCCAAGGCCGCAGACCTGCGACGTGCCTTGCCGGACGGCATCAAGGAGGATCTTGCCCGCAACAGTGCAAGCTTACCTGGCTTGGCCGTTCCCATAGCCCGTAGCCTTGCGGATCGCGGAGAGGTGGCAAGGTCATGACTGGGAGCTTCGAACGTTTTTTTCAGCCCCTGAATGTTGGGAATTTTGCCGACCAGCACAGCCCCGTAGGAGGCTGCACACAGATGAATAGTGAAGGGCCCTAATTTGAAGGATGAGAACGAATTCAAGGCGTGGCTGGAACAAGGCGGAGCGCAAACCGAAGCGGGGCGAAACTCGCGGACCTATGCTGTTCGTACAATAGAGCGCAATCTCGCTGCACTTGGCATGCCCTACCAGAATCTCGAAGAGGCCTGGGAGGCCGATCAGTTCGCAGGGCTCAGAGACCGTCTCAAAGCCATACGTGACGATGCTCGTTCAGGGGGCGAGGACTATCGAATCCTGATGCCCGATTCAAAGAAGCCGCACAATCGGCTGTCGAGTTGGAGCAGTTGGTTGGCGCAATACGGGCGGTTTATTGCGGGCGAGCCGCCGGGCGCCGCAAAGGATGCGGATCGCATTCGCCAACACGCTCTGGAACAATATATCGAGCCAGCCCGTGAAGAAAGTACATCCCATGTCGACGTGCTTGTCCGGGACGTGAATACGGCACTCAATCTGAATGAAGCCTGGCCGAACATTTGTCAGGCTTTGGCGGGCAAGATTTTTCAGGACCTCGCACAGGTCAGCGCTCCGGAACGGATCGGGGCTGATCAAAGCTCGGCCACGGTGTTTCGTTTCAGTTTGGTTGATTCATTCGAAGCGAGACTTCAACGAGCGCTTACGCTCTTTGACATTGAAGGAACGGAGTACAGACCGGCGAAGAACTTCGATCGGAGAACCGGGATATCGAGTTTTCATTATATGCAGCGAGTCGGATCAGATAGCGGTGACGGTGTCATCAAGACGGAGGACATCGTCGAACTCGCGCGTGCATCAATAGTCGAGGGCCTCCCGGCTCGGGTAAAGTTGCTACCAAGAGGAAAGGTCCATTTTCTGACTTATGGAGAGAATGGACCGCTTGTCCGATACGAACTTGATCCCGACATAGCGAAGAAAATTGGTGTGCCTGCCAGTGGCAGCGTTCAACGACCGACAAATCAGGTAGAGAATAGTATGGCCATTGCCCAACAGAATGAGCGCCCCACAGCCACCAATCTTATTCTCTATGGTCCGCCAGGCACAGGGAAGACGTTCAGCACAGCGACTGAGGCTGTCAAGTTGTGTGGGGAGCCTGTGCCAGAAGATCGCGACGATCTGATGGCGGTCTATCAGGGACTGCTCGCCGCAGGGCGGATCGAGTTCGTCACGTTTCACCAGTCGATGGCTTATGAAGAGTTCGTCGAAGGCCGACAGCCGACGACCGGCGCGGACGATGGCGAGGACACATCCTCGGGTGGGTTCCGGTTGGAAACCGTGCCGGGCATTTTCCGTCGCATCGCACGACGTGCGGAGGTGAGCAGAGGAACGGTCAGTTCTGAAACAAAGCTTTCGCTCGAAGGCCGACGTGTTTTCAAGATGTCGATAGGCGCAAAGTATCTGCCCGAAGACGCACCTCTCTTTGAGGAAGCAATCGAGAAGAATTGCGCGATCTTTGGGTTCTACGATTTTGATCTTTCGGATCCCCGATTTGACACACGAGAGGCAATCCACGCTGCTGCGGAGGCACGGCGTAAGGAAGACCCAGAGGCATTTGTTTCTCAGCCAGCCTCAATGATGACCAACCTTTTTCGGAACAGCCTGAAAGTCGGCGACGTACTAATCGTGACCAAGGGAAATCTGCTTGTCCGCGCAATCGGTATCGTCGAAGGAGATTACGAGTTTAGACCGATAGAGGGGCGTGCTGGGGACTATGCCCATCGCCGCGCAGTGAATTGGCTTTGGGTTGATCGGGATGGCATAGAAGCGAGCGATGTTGCCAAAGTAGGCCTCGTTCAGCGAACGATCTATGAAATAGACAAGTCCTCGCTCAACGTGCCGGCCCTTGAACGCTACATGAACAGCCAGCGGAACGAGGGGCCATCTGATCCCGAACCTTTCGTCCTGATCATCGACGAGATCAACCGCGCCAATATCTCCAAGGTTTTCGGCGAGCTGATTACGCTCTTGGAATCGGACAAGCGTCTCGGTCAGGCGAACCAGCTGAAGGTGCGCCTTCCCTATTCCGGGGACGAGTTTGGTGTTCCGTCGAACCTGCATATTGTCGGGACGATGAATACGGCAGACCGCTCCATCGCCCTGCTCGATACGGCGCTGCGGCGGCGGTTCACATTCCGCGAAATCATGCCCAATCCGGCCGTTCTGAAGGAGGCTGCGGCCCGCACAGGTATCGATCTGCCGACCCTTCTGACGATCATCAATGAACGGATCGAGTACCTCTATGACCGTGACCACCAGATCGGCCATGCCTATTTCACCGGCTGCGACACCCGAGCGGATGTGGACGAGGTCATGCGGCACAAGGTGATTCCGCTGCTGGCCGAGTATTTCTTCGAAGACTGGGGCAAGATCGCTGCGGTTCTGGGCGATCTGGATACGCATGACGGGCCGATAGAGGGCGGCTTTCTGAACAGGTCCGTCCTGAAGGCACCGCCGGGGCTCGACAATGGTGAAGCGATGCCGCGCTTCCGGTGGGACGTGCGCGAAGACGGCTTCAATTACGCGCGGCTGCTCGGTTCATGATCCGCCGCACGCTCCGCGAATGGCAGCGCATCGGCTACGGGGATGACGACACGACCATCCCGCCCGCCGAGGCTGATCGCATTGCCGCCATGGCGGCGCGCTCGAGCTTCGCGGGGCGTGGCGGCGAAGGCGTGCTCGAACACGGCCGCAAGGGGTTGCGGGCGCGCGGCGTGGTCGGCGTGATTGCCGCCCCGGGCTGTCAGCTGGAGATCCTCCCGAAGATCGAGGGCCTGGGAGAACACGAGACCACGGACGAAGCCCTTCGCCGCCGCCTGATCCACATGCTGGCGGTTGTTCACGATCTGCGGATCGATGCCGGATCGTTGGCCCATCTCGGATGGCAGAAGGACACCATCCTGGAATTGTTGATCCGGCTGTTTTGTGCGCGCCTCATGGAAGCGGTGCGCATGGGACTGCCGCGCCGGTATGTGGATCACGCAGACGACCTCCCTGCCCTGCGCGGCAGGCTCGATGTCACCCGGCAGTTTTCACGCCATGCAGTGGCGCCGCAAAAGCTGGCCTGTCGCTATGACGACTTGTCCTTTGACATTGCGCTCAACCAGGTGATGCGCGCCGCCGTGACCCGTTTGCAGCGTGTGGCTCAGGCCCCCGACAATCAGCGGATCCTGCGCGAGTTGGGCTTCGCCTATGCGGACGTGACCCAGATTCTTATCCCTGCGCTGCGATGGGACCAAATCATCCTGGATCGGACCAATCAGCGGTGGCGCGAGCTTCTTTCCTTCGCGCGGCTCCTGCTTAGGGATCGGCATCAGCAGACCAGTGCCGGGGCTACGGATGGTCATGCGCTCTTGTTCGAGATGAATGCCTTGTTCGAGCAATACGTTGCCAGACTGGTCACCCGTGCTCTGGCCGGAAGCGAATACCGTGTCGCAGCGCAGGGCGGGCACCGTGACTGCCTGTTCGAAGCGGGTACGGGGCGGTTTCGGACCAAACCTGACCTCATCATCCGGCACGGGGATCGAACCGTCCTCGTCATCGACACCAAATGGAAACGGATGGCACCGCGCATCGACGACCCGAAGCAGGGTGTCAGCCAGTCCGATGTGTATCAATTGATGGCCTATAGCCAGCTCTACCGCTGCCCGGAGGTCATGCTGCTCTATCCACACCACGGTGATTTGCCGCCCGAGCCGATTTCGACCCGCTACGCAATCGCCAGCGACGGCGCCGAAGAGACCCTCCAGGTTGCGACCCTGGACGTCACCGGCCCTGCACATGCGCATATCGAAGCCCTGAAACACCTGTTGGCGCGGACCTTGCCTGCCGCGGTCGCAGCCTGAGCTCTTCTGAGGCAAGATACTCGCGTGGCAGCGACGTCTGGTGTGACCCGTCCGTCCCGAGAAAAACAATAGCGCCGCTCGGAAGACACCGGTCCGTCAGAAAACCTCATCGTCAATCGTGAGCCCGCACGCTAGAGGCGCCCGGCGATCCGGAGCGCATTGGCCTCGACGAGCTCCGCAGTCTGCGCGACATATCCTGCTGTTGCACCCGGCAAGGCTGCGACCTCTTCGGTGACCTGGACGCGGTTGGCCACCAGACGATCGACGAGCTCCTGCACACGGTTCCGGACATCGGTCGGACGATAGCCGATCTCGCTGGCGATCGTCTCCCAATGCCGGCCTGCGATGCTATCGGCCGTACGCTTCTTGCCGGCGATGTTCTGGGCGAAGGCCTGGACCACATGGGGCCAGGCCAGCACCGAGGAAACATCGTAGAGGGGCGCGAGACGGGGCGGCTTGGCAAGCGGCAGGATCAGCGAATAGTTCTTCGCATGCGCGTCGGTGTTCGCGACGATAATGTTGAAGATGACCTGATCGAGCAAGGCCAGCGCATCGCGCGCGCTGACATGCCGCCCGGTCTCGAGAAGGGTTTTCAGATCGAGGCCAGTCAGCGTGCCGCGCTCGTATTTCCGGCCCGGGGGCAGGCCGTTGGCCTGCGCGAAATCCTCCTGGTGGAGGCGCACCAGCTGGCCCTGGCGACCGAGCCTTCGGTCATAGCGCAGGACAGCGATCGCGCTGCGACCCTCGGCTTGCAGGATGGTCGCCTGCGCGGCCTCTTGCCCCACGGCCGCGGCCATCCGAAGGCACCAGACCTCATTCTCGGTGATGCCGGGCAGGTTGGGGTTGTCCGGCTTCACGATCAGGGTCGAGGGCGCGCCGTGCAGGGGGACGGCCAGGACATCGCCCGGTTCGGGCAGGCGCAGCACCGGCCTACCATCGGGATCGAGCACCGCCAGCGCGGATTTCTTCTGGCCGCCGGCCAGCGATTGCCGCACGCCCTCCTCCCCGACGAGAAACGGTCGGCTGCCGAGATCCTCGAAATGGCGATCGAGCGCCGCGGGGGGGGTGTCGATGCCATAGAGATCGGTGAGCGGGCGATAGGCCCAACGGCTGCGGTCGGAGGCCAGCCCGAAAGACAGCGCACCGGCCGTATCGCCGCCGATCCGTTCGAGCATGGCCAGCGCATCCGCCTGATCGAGGCCAAGGGAGCGGGTAAGGCTGCGGAGTTGTTCCTCTTCCGGCAAGAGGTTCGCGAGCCAGGGCGAGATGATTTCGGAAGTGTACGGGGCCGCGCGCAGAGGCATCGTGACCGACAGGGGAAAAGCGCCCGTCGTCTGCCGCCAGCGGTCCGCGTAGCGCAGCGAGAGCGCGCCATCTGCGGCCACCTCGACATCGGCCACGTGCAGCGCATCGAACCAGACCGGCACGGATCGCGTCACAGGTAGTCCCCGAGATCGTAGCCTTCCGCGGGGACGTCACCACCGGTGCTGGCGGCGTCTGCGGGATCCTCCAGCAAGGTCCTGATCGGCACCCGAAGCGCCGCCGCGATCTTCGCCAGCGTCGTCAGCCGGGCATCGCGCTTGCCCGTCTCGATCAGCGACAACGCGGGCGCGCTGATCCCGGTGAGGCGGGCAAACTGCTCGAGCGTAAGGTCCTGATCCGCACGCAGCGCCCGGAGGCGTCGCCCGACATCGGCGAGCAGGTTCGGTTCGATCTCCATGGTCATCGCGATATGACTTACCCTTTTCGGTAAATATACCGGTGGATGTCCGGGATTTCAAGCCATCTTATCCTTATCGGTAAAATGGCGTCAGTCTTGCCAAAAACAGACGGTTTATTACCGCATTCGATAAGAAGGATGGTGTCGGTCAGGCCTCCCCACGGCCCAATGGCGCCTTAGCCGTCCCGCGCGGTGCGCGCCGCGCCTTAGCAAATCCGCGATCCGTTGCGATGAAGCGCTCGAGCATGGGGACCACCAGCTTCTTCGGTTCGATCGGCCCCTGCCCCGCCTCTTGGCCGAGGATTTCCCCATAGGCGATCAGGTCCCGATGGAGTTCTGCGGGCAATTCCACGGTCAGCTTCACAGGCTTGTCGTCCGGGATCGGACCGAGTTTCAGCTTGGTCATGTCAACCTCCGGATGGCGCGAAGACGAGATCGCGCGTGACGATCACGCGGACGGGGAAGCCCGGGCGGATGGTGAGGGTCGGTGGGACCTCCAGCTGGCGCTGGACGATGCGCTGCCCGGCCTCGTTGATCGTGTCGAGGGCCCCGTCGCGGAGGGCACGCGCGAGGCGGTCTTCCTCGTCGAGGGAAAGCTCCGCGCCGACGGCGAGCAAGGTTGAAAGCCCTGCTCCGCGCAAGATGCTGCCCCAGTGATTGTCGACGCGGTCCTCGAGACCGGCATAGCCCGCGGTATCGGCGCCGGGCTGGCGTTCCAGCACGAGGGAGCGTCCATCGGGGAAGATTAGCCGCGTCCAGACCAGGAGCACACGACGTTGGCCAACGGTGACGCTGTCGTCGTAGGCCCCGACCAGGCGGGTGCCCTGCGGAATCAGGAGCAGGCTGCCCGTGGGGCTATCATAGACATTTTGGGTGACCTGCGCAGTGATCTGGCCGGGCAGGTCGGAGCGGATGCCGGTGATCAGTGCGGCCGGGATGACGGAGCCGGCCTGCAGCAGCCAGGGCGATGCCGGGGGCTGGACGCGGTCGGGCGCGACCGTTCGGCGGTCTATTGGCCCGGTGAGAAAGGTCTGACGTGGATCGGTCTCCGGGGTAGCGGCCAAACCGCTCCCCGGCGCCGTAGGCGGCAACTGGAACCCTGTGGACGCGGGCGCTCCGGGCCGCGTCTGGAAGAAGAGATCGCTGAC
>Ga0208330_1000711_pt1 | contig 13123 bp, 11 predicted proteins | sample DeeseametaMP1896_FD_184180 | JGI IMG/M metagenome (GOLD analysis project Ga0208330, IMG submission 184180) | Marine microbial communities from the Deep Pacific Ocean - MP1896 (SPAdes) | ecosystem: Environmental > Aquatic > Marine > Oceanic | place: East of Hawaii, North Pacific Ocean | collected...
TGGCGTTCGGCGCGCTGGCACTGCTGCCGCTGTACACCCCGCACTTCCTGGACACCCCGGGCATCAGCTTCGGCGGCACGATGGCGCAGTTCGCGATGGTGGCGATCATCGCCATCGGCCTCAACGTCGTGGTCGGGCAGGCGGGGCTGCTCGATCTGGGGTACGTCGGCTTCTACGCCGTCGGCGCCTACACCGTCGCGTTGCTGACCAGCCCCGAGAGTCCTTGGAACCAGGTCGGCGTGTCGAAGTTTTTCAGCACCGACTGGGCGTGGCTGGCGTGTGTGCCGATCGCCATGGCGATCACGGCGCTGACCGGTTTGATTCTGGGCACGCCCACGCTGCGGCTGCGCGGTGACTACCTGGCCATCGTCACGCTCGGGTTCGGCGAGATCATCCGTCTGATGGCCGACAACCTCTCCGACATCACCAACGGCCCGCGCGGACTCAATCAGGTTGCCTACCCCCGCCTCGGTACGTCCGAAGAGCTCCCCAACGGCGTGTTCTCCAGCGCCAACTCCTCGGGCGACGCCAACTACGGCACATGGTGGTTCTGGCTGGGTCTGGCGTTGATCGTCGGCATCTTGCTGCTCGTCGGCAATCTGGAGCGCAGCCGGGTCGGGCGGGCCTGGATCGCGGTGCGCGAGGACGAGGACGCCGCCGAGATCATGGGTGTGCCGACGTTCCGGTTCAAGCTGTGGGCGTTCGTGATCGGCGCCGCGGTGGGTGGGTTGTCGGGCGCGTTGTACGCGGGTCAGGTGCAGTACGTCGCGCCGCCGACGTTCAACATCATCAACTCGATGCTGTTCCTGTGCGCGGTGGTGCTGGGCGGGCAGGGCAACAAACTCGGGGTGGTGTTCGGTGCTTTCGTGATCGTGTACCTGCCCAACCGGTTGCTCGGCGTGGAACTGTTCGGCATCAACCTCGGTGACCTGAAGTATCTGTTCTTCGGGCTGGCGCTGGTGGTGCTGATGATCTTCCGGCCCCAGGGCTTGTTCCCGGTGCGTGCCCAACTGCTGGCCTACGGCAAGAGCGCGCGCAAGCTGTTGCGCGGCGCGGACGAGCAGGCACCGGTATGACCGACCCGCATCCGGACCCCGAACAGGCGGCGCTGCACCGCGACGTGCACGCCGCCGCGGGCGAAGTGCTGTTGCGCACCGAGGAACTGACGGTCAAGTTCGGCGGATTGACCGCGCTGGACTCGCTGACCTTCGACATCCGGCGCGGGGAGATCCTCGGGCTCATCGGCCCCAACGGTGCGGGCAAGACGACCTGCTTCAACGCCATCACCGGTGTGTACCGGCCGACATCGGGCACGGTGCTGTTCGACGGCGCCCCGCTGGGCACCGTCAAACGCCACCAGATCACCCGCAAGGGCATCGCGCGCACGTTCCAGAACATCCGGTTGTGGGGCGAGATGACCGCGCTGGAGAACGTGGTCGTTGGTACCGACGCCCGGCACAAGACGTCGGTACCCGGTGCGTTGTTCCGCAGCGCACGCCACCGCCGCGAAGAGCGCGACGCGATCGAACGTGCCACGGCCCTGCTGCAATTCGTCGGTATCGCCCACCGCGGCGAGGAGAAGGCCAAGAACCTGCCCTACGGCGACCAACGCCGCCTCGAGATCGCCCGCGCGCTGGCCACCGAGCCGAAGCTGCTCTGTCTCGACGAGCCCGCCGCCGGCTTCAACCCGAGCGAGAAGTCCGCGTTGATCGACTTGATCCGCAAGATCCGCGACGACGGCTACACCGTGCTGCTGATCGAACACGACATGAGGTTGGTGATGGGCGTGACCGACCGGATCGTCGTGCTGGAGTTCGGCCGCAAGATCGCCGACGGTCTGCCCGCCGACATCCGTGAGGATCCCGCGGTCGTCGCCGCCTACCTGGGGGTACCTGATGACGAACTCCACTGAGACGACGCGCCGGGTGTTGCTGGAGGTGCGTGACGTCGTCGCGCACTACGGACGGATCCAGGCGCTGCACGGAGTGTCGCTGGTGGTGCACGAAGGCGAGCTGGTCACGCTGCTGGGTTCCAACGGCGCCGGGAAAACCACCATCATGCGTGCCATTTCGGGTCTGCTGCCGCTGACGTCGGGATCGGTGTGGTTCGACGGCCGTGACGTCTCGCGGGTCAAGGCGCATCGTCGCGTCTCAGACGGGTTGATCCAGGCGCCTGAGGGGCGGGGCGTGTTTCCCGGTATGACCGTGACCGAGAATCTCGAAATGGGTTGCTACGGTCGCAAATTCGAGTCTCGCGCCGCGCACCGGGAACGTCAGGACTGGGTGTTCGAGACGTTCCCGCGACTGGCTGAACGCCGAAACCAGATGGGCGGCACGCTGTCCGGGGGAGAACAGCAGATGTTGGCGATCGGCCGCGCGTTGATGGCGAGGCCCAAGGTGCTGCTGCTCGACGAGCCCTCGATGGGTTTGGCGCCGATGGTGATCTCCCAGATCTTCAAGATCATCGCCGAGATCAACTCGACCGGCACCACGGTGCTGCTCGTCGAGCAGAACGCCCAGCAGGCGTTGAGCCGCTCAGACCGGGCCTACATCCTCGAAACGGGGGAGATCACCCGCACCGGAGATGCGCGGGACCTATTGGCGGACGACAGCATTCGCGCCGCCTACCTCGGCGTGGCGTAACCCTCCCCGAAGTCCCGCGAGCGCGCGGGTCTGCGCGCCTCTGCTCGGCGTGTCGCGGCATTCTGCGCGCCCTCGTCGCCGCCGAGTGCGCTCAATCGATACGGAAGCGCTTGATTCGGGCCGTGGTGCCGGCGACCAACGTGATCCGGGCGCGCGGCAGGCCGAGGTGTTCGGCGAGCACGCGCAGCACTGCCGCGTTGGCCTTGCCGTCGACCGCCCGTTCGCGCACATAGATGGTCAGCACGCCGTCGGGCCCGGTCTGCACGAGAGGTCCCTTCGCGCTGCCGGGCTTCACCCGCACGGTGACGACGTCGCCCACAGGCTGCATTGCACCGCGAGGGAGCGCGAAATGCACGCCGTGCGGGGCGTGTCGCCGGACAAACACGCACACTCGCGGTGCGACCCGCCCAGCGCGTCCCGGCCCGATTGCGCGCTCAGCGCGCCCCGGCCCTATTGCGCGCTCAGCGCGTCCCGGCCCTATTGCGCGCTCAGCGCGCCACCACGACCGAGGAGCCGTGCCCGAACAGGCCCTGGTTGGCGGTGATGCCGACGGTGGCGCCCTCGACCTGGCGGCCGGTGGCCTGGCCCTTGAGCTGCCAGGTCAGTTCGCACACCTGGGCGATGGCCTGGGCGGGGATCGCCTCGCCGAACGAGGCCAGCCCGCCGGAGGGGTTCACCGGAACCCGACCGCCCACGGCGGTGGCGCCGCTGCGCAGCAGTTGCTCGGCTTCGCCTTTGGGGCACAGGCCGAGATGTTCGTACCAGTCGAGTTCCAGCGCGGTGGACAGGTCGTAGACCTCGGCCAGGCTGAGGTCTTCGGGTCCGATGCCGGCTTCGGCATAGGCGGCGTCGAGGATCTGGTCCTTGAAGACCCGTTCGGGAGCGTTGACCACGGCGGTGGAATCGGTGGCGATGTCGGGCAGCTCGGGCAGGTGCTGGGGATACTGCGGGGATTGCAGGCTCACCGCGCGCACCGACGGCACGCCGGCGACCGATCCGAGGTGTTTCTCGGCGAAGCTCTTGCTGGCCACGATCAGTGCGGCCGCGCCGTCGGAGGTGGCGCAGATGTCCAGCAGCCGCAGCGGGTCCGAGACGACGGGGCTGGCCAGCACGTCCTCGACAGTGGCTTCCTTGCGGTAGCGGGCGTTGGGGTTGTTGAGGCCGTGGCGCGCGTTTTTGACCTTGACCTGGGCGAAATCGTCCAGCGTGGCGCCGTAGAGGTCCATGCGCCGGCGTGCGAGCAGGGCGAAGTAGACGGTGTTGGTGGCCCCGATCAGGTGGAAGCGCTGCCAGTCGGGGTCGTTGCGGCGTTCCCCGCCGACGGGGGCGAAGAAGCCTTTGGGGGTGGTGTCGGCGCCGATGACCAGCGCGACGTCGCAGAGGCCGGCCAGGATCTGGGCGCGCGCGCTCTGCAAAGCCTGCGATCCGCTGGCGCACGCGGCGTAGCTGGAGGTGACCGGGACCCCGTTCCAGCCCAGCTTCTGGGCAAAGGTCGCGCCCGCTACGAAACCGGGATAGCCGTTGCGGATGGTGTCCGCGCCGGCAACGAGTTGGATCTGGCGCCAGTCCAGGCCGGCCTCGGCCAGCGCGGCGCGGGCGGCGACGACGCCGTACTCGGTGAAGTCGCGTCCCCATTTGCCCCACGGGTGCATGCCCGCACCCAGGATGTACACCGGTTCGGGAGTCGTCATCGCGCTGAACCTTCCTTGCTCGGTGCGCCGGCGATCTTCCAGGCGTGGACGATGCGTTCCACCTTGTCGTCGTCCACGTAGAGCGGCATCGTGGTCAATTCCATCTCCATGCCGACCTTCAAATCGGCGGCCAGCGTGCCCTCGACGACCTTGCCGAGCACGATCAGCCCTTCGTCGGCCAGCTCGACGGCCGCGACCGCGAACGGCTCGAACGGATCCGGTGACGGGTAGGGCGGGGGTGGCGCATAGCGGTTCTCGGTGTAGCTCCAGAGCTTCCCGCGCCGCGACAACGGCACCTGAGCCAGATCGTCACCGTCGCACGCGGGGTTGGGGCAGTTGTTGCTGCGGGGCGGAAACACGAAGGTCCCGCACTTGTTGCACTTGCCGCCGATCAGGTACGCATCACCGGATCCGTCCGTGGCGAACCAGCCGTCGACCGCAGGTTGAGTAGAAGCTGACACGCGGTCAGCGTACCCAGTCCGACCCGGATACTGAAACGTGTTCCAGTTCAGTCCGCCGCAGCGTCGAGCAGGATGCGCAGTAGCTCGTCCGGCTTGTCCCGCATTAGGTCGTGCTTGCCATCGAGCAGATGGATCTGCCAGGCCGGATCGTCGCGGACCCGCTCGTAGGACGGTCGCATCGGCGACTCGCCAGGCCAGTCCAGTGCGTAGACAAGCGTTCGCCGGAATCGGGAATGGTCACGAAGCAGCCGCAGGGGCTGCATCAGGGTTGCCAGCGGATGGGAGGTGGCGCGCGGGTCGAAGAACGGCAGTGGCGGCACCCCGAAGCCGGTGTTGTCGACCTTGACGTACCACGCATGCTCTGCCTCGTCCACGATGTCCCAGCAGGCCTCGCCGTCCTGCGGGACGACCGCGTCGACGAACACCATTGACGTGATCCGCTCGGGGATGCGGTCGGCGACACCGGTGATCACCATGCCGCCGTAGCTGTGCCCGACGAGCACGAGGTCGTCCTTGGGCGCGTAGGCCTCAACCGCCGCAAGGACGTCGGTGATGTGGGTGTCGAGATTCACGGCGCCGGCCAGCAAGTGTGCCCGTTCCGCCACGCCCGTCAGGGTCACGGCGAGCACTCGGTGTCCAGCCGACCGTAGGGAGTGCGCAAGGCCATCGAAACACCATGCACCGTGGCACATTCCGGGGACGAGGATGAATGCGGTCATGTTTCCTCCTGTGGCGTCACATCCACGGTGACCCAGCACCCTCCATAAGTCCAATACATCCTTGTTCTATAATCCATAATCATTGCTTATGGATCTTCGTCAGCTCGAGTACTTCGTGGCCGTCGTCGAAGAGCGCAGCTTCACTCGGGCCGCCGCGCGTGAACGGGTCGCGCAGCCCGCTGTCAGCGCCCAGATCCGCAGGTTGGAGCGCACCGTCGGTCAGCCGTTGCTGCACCGCACCAGCCGGGAGATCGGACTGACCCAGGCCGGGTGGGCGCTACTGCCGCACGCCCGTGCCGCGCTGGCTGCCGTCAGGGACGGTCGGGCGGCGGTCGACGAGATCGCCGGTGTGGTGAGTGGTGAGGTGGCGATAGGGACTGTCACGTCACACCCTTTCGACATCGCGCGTCTGCTGGCTGACTTCCATGCCCACCACCCGGCTGTCGAGATCGCTCTGACGACGGCGACATCCGACGAACTGTTGGTCGAACTTCGCGACGGTCGACTCGACGCGGTGATCGCGTCGGTCGCCGTCGACGACGACCCGCCCGACTTGAACTTCGCGATGATCACCGAGGAGGTGATCGAGGCGGCGGTAGCCTCCGGCCATCCGCTTGCCGGTCGGAAGTCGCTGCGGCTCAGCGACTTGGCGTCTCATCCGGTCATCTCGCTGCCGAGCGGCACCGGCCTGCGGAGCCGGCTGCAGGACGCGTGCGCGGGCGCCGGCGTGGTCCCGAGGATTGCTTTCGAGGCGACCAGCCCCCAGGAGCTTGCAGAACTCGCCGTCCACGGCCTCGGCGTAGCCATCCTGCCGCAGTCGATGACGCGGGCTCACCCCCAGCTGCAGACCCTGCGAATAGTGCCGGCGCTGCGTGGCCGGCTGGTATGGGCATGGCGTCGTGGCGTCAACGATCCGGCGGCACGCCTGATCTGTGAGCGTGCGCTCCAGATGATTGGGGAGCGTGGGTTGGTGTCGTAGCCGGTGCCTAGAGTGAACGCGTGAGCCCAGCCAAGACCGCAGCGGAGACGAAGGCCGGCCAGACGTCAGACTCCAAGCCGACGCTGATGTTGCTCGACGGCAACTCTCTGGCGTTCCGGGCGTTCTATGCGCTGCCTGCGGAGAACTTCAAGACCCAAGGCGGGCTGACCACCAACGCCGTGTACGGCTTCACCGCGATGCTGATCAATCTGTTGCGTGACGAGCAACCGAGCCACATCGCCGCGGCGTTCGACGTCTCGCGCCAGACCTTCCGCCTCGAGAAGTACCCCGAGTACAAGGCGGGCCGGTCGGCGACCCCGGATGAATTCCGCGGCCAGATCGACATCACCAAGGAGGTGCTCGGCGCGCTGGGCATCACGGTCCTCGCCGAGCCCGGGTTCGAGGCCGACGACGTCATCGCCACGCTGGCCACCCAGGCGCAGGGGGAGGGGTACCGCGTGCTGGTGGTCACCGGCGACCGTGACTCCCTGCAACTGGTCAACGACGACGTCACCGTGCTGTACCCCCGCAAGGGAGTCAGCGAGCTGACCCGGTTCACCCCGGACGCGGTGGTGGAGAAGTACGGCCTCACCCCGACGCAGTACCCGGACTTCGCGGCGTTGCGGGGCGACCCGAGTGACAACCTGCCCGGCATTCCCGGGGTGGGCGAGAAGACGGCGACGAAGTGGATCGCCGAATACGGCTCGCTGCAGGGTCTGGTCGACAACGTCGACAAGGTCAAGGGCAAGGTCGGCGACAACCTGCGCGCGCATCTGTCCAGCGTCGTGCTCAATCGCGAGCTCACCGACCTGGTTCGCGACGTCCCGCTGGCGCAGACCCCGGACACATTGCGGATGCTCCCGTGGAACCGTGACCAGATCCATCGCCTCTTCGACGACCTCGAGTTCCGGGTCCTGCGTGACCGGCTGTTCGACACGCTGGCGTCAGCTGACCCGGAGGTCGACGAGGGCTTCGATGTCCGCGGCGGCGCGCTCGAGCAGGGAACGCTGGCCGAGTGGTTGGCTCAGTACGACCGCGGCGAGCGCTTTGGCCTGGCCGTCGTCGGTAATCATCTCGCCTTCGACAGCGACGCCACCGCGCTCGCCCTGGTCGCCCCCGACGGTGACGGTCGTTATCTCGACACCGCCACATTGCACCCCGACGACGAGGCGGCGCTGGCGTCCTGGTTGGCCGACTCCGCGGTGCCGAAGGCCCTGCACGAAGCCAAGCTGGCGATGCACGACGTGCAGGGCCGGGGTTGGACGTTGGCCGGGGTCACCTCGGACACCGCGCTGGCGGCCTACCTGGTTCGGCCAGGACAACGCAGCTTCGCCCTCGACGATCTCTCGCTGCGCTACCTCAAGCGTGAGTTGCGCGCGGAAAACCCCGAACAGCAACAGCTTTCGCTGCTGGATGACAGTGACGGCGTCGACGACCAGGCGGTTCAGACGCTGCTGTTGCGCGCCAACGCGGTGCGCGACCTGGCCGACGCACTCGACGAGGAGTTGGAGCGCATCGACTCCTCGGCGCTGCTGGGCAGCATGGAATTGCCGGTGCAGTGCGTGCTGGCCGAACTCGAGACCGCCGGCATCGCGGTGGACCTGCAGAAGCTCTCAGCGCTGCAAAGTGAGTTCGGCGATCAGATCCGCGACGCCGCGGAGGCGGCCTACGCGGTCATCGGCAAGCAGATCAACCTGGGCTCGCCCAAGCAGCTGCAGGTGGTGCTGTTCGACGAGTTGGAGATGCCCAAGACGAAACGCACCAAGACCGGATACACCACCGACGCCGACGCGTTGCAGAGTCTTTTCGAGAAGACCGGACACCCGTTCCTGCAGCACCTGCTGGCCCACCGGGACGCGACCCGGCTGAAGGTGACAGTCGACGGGTTGCTCAACGCGGTGGCTTCCGACGGGCGAATCCACACCACGTTCAATCAGACGATTGCGGCCACCGGGCGGTTGTCGTCGACGGAGCCGAACCTGCAGAACATCCCGATCCGCACCGAGGCCGGCAGGCGGATCCGGGACGCCTTCGTCGTCGGCGGTGACTCGACCTACACCGAATTGATGACCGCCGATTACAGCCAGATCGAGATGCGCATCATGGCGCACCTGTCCGGGGACGAGGGCTTGATCGAGGCGTTCAACACCGGCGAGGACCTGCACTCGTTCGTCGCCTCGCGGGCCTTCTCCGTTCCCCTCGACGAGGTCACCGCCGAACTGCGGCGTCGGGTCAAGGCGATGTCCTACGGCCTGGCCTACGGATTGAGTGCCTATGGGCTGGCCCAACAGCTCAAGATCTCCTCGGAAGAGGCCAAGGTGCAGATGGAGCAGTACTTCGACCGGTTCGGTGGGGTGCGCGACTATCTGCGTGACGTGGTCGACCAGGCCCGAAAGGACGGCTACACCTCGACGGTGTTCGGCCGCAGGCGTTACCTGCCCGAACTCGACAGCAGCAACCGCAACGTCCGCGAGGCCGCCGAGCGGGCTGCGCTCAACGCACCGATCCAGGGCAGCGCTGCCGACATCATCAAGGTCGCCATGATCAACGTCGACAAGGCCGTCAGAGACGCCGGACTGGCGTCGCGGATGTTGCTGCAGGTCCACGACGAGTTGCTGTTCGAAGTCGCCGACGGCGAGCGGGACACCCTCGATGCGCTGGTTCGGGAACACATGGGCAACGCGTACCCGCTGACGGTGCCGCTGGAGGTGTCGGTGGGCTACGGGCCGAGCTGGGACTCCGCGGCCCACTGAGGATGCAGGAGGCGACGGACCGCATACAGTTCCTGGCCCGGCTGGGGGCTGCGATGGCCAGCGCGAGCTACCCGGTGACGTTCATCCGGCAGACGCTCGAGCGGGTGTCCGCCGGATACGGCCAACACAACGAGGTCGTGGCCTTGCCCAACAACGTTCAGGTGGTGGGACCGACGTTCCGCGAGGGGACGCCGGTGGCCTCCGCCAGTGTCGGTTCCGCTCTGCGGTTCGACCAGACCTTCCCGCTGGCTCAGCTCGTGACCCGGACCATCGAAGGCCGGGTGTCGCCCGCCGACGGCCAGCGTGACCTGAACCGGATCGTCGCGCGGCGCCGCCCGTACCCAGCGTGGGTCACCGTGATCGGTTACGGCGTGTTCTCTGCCGGGCTCGCCCTGGTGATGGAACCCACCGTCCTCAATCTCATGGCGGCCACGGTGCTCGGTTTCATGGTCGGGGTCATGTGGACCGTCACCGAACGAGTGCCGGCGGTCGCACCTGTGACACCGGTGCTGGCCGCGGTGCTGGTGGCGGGGCTGTGCATCGTGGGCGCGCAGTATCTGAGCCTCGACCATGTCGGGCTGCGCGCGCTGATTCCGCCCCTGGCAGTGTTCCTGCCAGGACTGGCCATCACGGTCTCGGTGATCGAGCTGGCCGCCGGTGATGTCATCTCCGGCGCCAGCAGGCTCGTCGCAGGCTTCATGCAACTCGCCCAACTCACCTTCGGGATCTTCATCGCGAGCCACATGCTCGGCTTCGACGACGCTCAGCTGACCTCGCAGGCCGTGAACAAGCTCGGCCCGTGGGCGCCCTGGCTCGGGGTCGGCGTCTTCGTCGTCGGCATCATGTTGTTCCTGGCGCCCCCGTTGGCCTTCCTGCCCTGGCTGGCGGTGCTGGCATACACCGCCTACGTCGCGCAGTATCTCGGTGATCTGCTGTTGGGCGGCTACACCAGCGGATTCTTCGGGGCCCTGGCCCTGACAGTCGCGGCGCTGCTGATCGCGCGGCGTCGGGACTCGCCGCCCGCCGTGGCAATGGTCGTCCCCGGCTTCTGGCTCCTGGTGCCGGGATCGCTAGGGCTGATCGGGGTGGCGGAGTTGTTCGGAGCCGACGGCGATTCGGCGTTGCCGGCCACGCTGATCTCGATGATCGCCATTGCGTTCGGGGTGCAGGCGGGGCTGGTGAGCTGGCAGCTGATCCGCCGACGTCGACCGCGTCACTGACGCCCGGTTGTCGCCGACGTCGACAGCTCGCGGCCGGGGTGATCGTGTATGTGCAGGATCAACTCGCGCGGCCCGGTGGGTAGCCGCCAATGAAACGTGATGGCCGCCAACCGAAGCACCGTGGCGACTGCCGAGCCCACCACCACCGCCAGCCACTGATGACCGACGTGGTCGATCGCGACGTAGAGCACCGCCCCCAGCATCGCCGGCGCGGCGTACATGTCGTCGGGTCCCAGCACCATCGGTACCTCGCGCGCCACCACGTCGCGCATCGCGCTTCCCGCGACTGCAGAGATCACGCCCAGCACCGCGGCAGCGAACCAGCTGGCCCCGTGATCGGCCGCGATCGCCGCGCCCGAGGTCGCGAAGAACCCCATGCCGACCGCGTCCAGCACCAGCACGAGCTGGTTGAGCTGGATCACCCATTTGGCGAAGACCGTGGTCAATGCCGACGCTGCCAGGCAGACGGTGATGTCCTGCCAGTGTTGGATCGACGCCGGTGGCGCCAGATCCAGCAGCATGTCCCGCAGGACGACGCCGCCGATTCCGCTCAGCACCGCCAGTGTGGCGATACCGAACAGATCAAACCCTTTGCGCACTCCGACGACCGCCCCCGAGGTCGCCAGCACGGCGATACCGACGTAGTTGACGACGTGTTGGATCACGACCCGCACGCTAGGGCGCAAAACTGGCGGCTACCTTCGAGGCGGCTGAGAACCCGGCAGCTGGAGACCGGCGTGGTAGCCCGCCATCTGCCTCAGTGCGGGCGAGGCGGCGCGGGCGGCGTAGACGGCGTAGGTCTCGTCGACGAGTAAGGCGGCGACACGGTGATCGCCGAACCCGCGGTCGATGCGGTCGCGCACGAACGCCAGTTCCACGACCTGCTGGGCGAATCGCTTCACCGATTCACCGGCCGGCTTCCCGCCGAACCGGGTGGCTTCGGCGATCGCTTTCTTGCGGGTGGCGATGGTGCCCAGCCAGCTGGCTTCGTTGGCAGTCACGACACCGGCGGCCACCATGCCGGGCAGTTTGGCGGCCACGATGCGTTGTTCGCGCCGCCGATTGTGCAGCGCCAGCGCGACGGTCGCCCCGAAAACCGGCATCATCCACAGCACGTACACCGCGAAGTAGCCCTGGGGGCCCAGCAGCGCCGAGCCGTTCCACATCGCATGCAACAGCACCGCTCCGACGTAGCCGGCCACGATGCAGCCGATCTTGGCGATGGTGCTGCGCCGGTGCAGCGCGAACCAGACGCCGAGCGCGAACAGCGTGGTGAACAGGGAGTGCGCGAAGGGCGCCATCACCAGGCGCAGAGCCGCGGTGGCCAGCGAGTCGGCCAGCGACTCACCGTCGGCGATGTAGAGGATGTCCTCCAGCCAAGCGAATCCCGCCCCGACGAGGCCGGCGTAGACCAGGCAGTCGGTCAACGAGTTCATCTCGTTGCGGCGGGCACCGGTCATCATGAGCAGCAAGAACAAACCCTTGGCCGCTTCCTCGGTGACCGGCGCGGCCAGAACCAGCGTGAGTGCGCTCGGTGTCGCCTCGTCGGTGGCCGGCGCCCCTGCGCTGAACCAGACCTCCAGCACGATCTGCAGCACCGCAGACATCAGCACGGCGACCGACGTCCCCCACAGGAACGCGAACAGGAGCAGCCGCGGCGGTTCGGGCTCCCACCTGTCGAGCCACAGATAGGCCAGCACCACGACGGCCATCGCGGCGCTGGACAACACGAACCCGACCGCGGTGCCGGCCGGGTTCACCGCCGTCAGCAGGATCACCAGCAGGCCGGCCAACGTGCCCAGTGTGATCAGTACGCCGATCGGTGCGCCGACGCTGCGTACTCGCCGCACGAACGGCGCCCCCGGAGGTGTGCCAGGATGGACGGGTCCGCCGTGGGCGCCGGGGAAAGACACCCGAGCAGCGTATCGACCAGCGGCGACGTGCGCTGGCGGCTGGGTCGCTGTCCACCTGCGGTGTCAGCGCCGAGGCGACCAGGTTTGTTCGGGCTGCACCCCGTCGAGTAAACTCGTCGCGTACCTGTGTGCAAGATCTCAGGTCACGCAACAACCACAATTGTCCCTACGATCGAACCTGTCCGGAGCAACCCACCATATGCCAAGTCCCTCCGTCACCTCGCCGCAAGTAGCCGTCAACGACATCGGCTCGAGCGAGGACTTTCTCGCCGCCATCGACAAAACCATCAAATACTTCAACGATGGCGACATCGTCGAGGGAACGATCGTCAAGGTTGACCGTGACGAAGTCCTTCTCGACATCGGCTACAAGACCGAAGGCGTCATCCCTTCTCGTGAGCTGTCCATCAAGCACGACGTCGACCCCAACGAGGTTGTGTCCGTCGGCGATGAGGTCGAAGCTCTGGTCCTCACCAAGGAGGACAAAGAAGGCCGCCTGATCCTGTCCAAGAAGCGCGCCCAGTACGAGCGCGCCTGGGGCACCATCGAAGAGCTCAAGGAAAAAGACGAGGCCGTCAAGGGCACCGTCATCGAGGTCGTCAAGGGCGGCCTGATCCTCGACATCGGGCTGCGCGGCTTCCTGCCTGCCTCGCTGGTCGAGATGCGTCGTGTCCGCGATCTGCAGCCGTACATCGGCAAGGAGATCGAGGCCAAGATCATCGAGCTCGACAAGAACCGCAACAAC
>Ga0208330_1000712_pt1 | contig 13111 bp, 14 predicted proteins | sample DeeseametaMP1896_FD_184180 | JGI IMG/M metagenome (GOLD analysis project Ga0208330, IMG submission 184180) | Marine microbial communities from the Deep Pacific Ocean - MP1896 (SPAdes) | ecosystem: Environmental > Aquatic > Marine > Oceanic | place: East of Hawaii, North Pacific Ocean | collected...
CGGGATGTAACGGTAGAAGGCTCCAGCGTTATTGGAGCAACGGGTGCCGCATGGACGTGGGATGCCGCAAACAAATGTCGGATCGTGCAGCCGCAGCTCGGGTTCACGGAGATCCTCGACGGAACATTTCTTGGCAGCAACGTGACCATTGTCCGCGGATCGGTCAGCGAAACCACTCTTATTGGACGCGACGTGATAATGGCTCATGGCACCAAGATAGGGCATGGCACAACAATTGGTGATCAATGCCATTTTGCAAACAACGTCTCTATTGCTGGAAATGTCGATATAGGGCCCCGCTGTTTCGTAGGCTCGGGGGCAGTTGTCCGGCCTGGAGTTTATGTTGCGGAAAAGACCGTTATCGGCGCGGGGGCCGTTGTGGTGGGCGACACAAAAGGACATGGCGAAGTACTTACGGGCGTGCCTGCAAAGCCGCATGTAGTCTCGAGCGGGCGTCTTTCAGGCGTGCCAGATATCTCAAGAATGTGAAGGAGAATCCGATGATCCAAACCAGCTTTATCGATAAAAGTGCTCAGATTGGAGCAGGGGTACATGTCGGCAATTTCTGTGTTATCGGCCCGGACGTCATCCTGGAGGATGGCGTTTTACTAGAGGACTACTCCTGTGTCGGAGCCGGGAGTATAGTCGGTCCGCGTACTCGACTTGGCACGTATACCAAGGTTGGGCGGGGTGTGCGTATTGGCGCCGATTGTTCGTTTACGGCATTCTGCGAAATTCGCGATAGCTGCCAACTTGGCAGTCGGATCATTATGGGAAGTCGCGGCACTCTGTCGGCAGGAACCACCGTTGAGGACGACGTCATAATGAAATACGCCTTCGTCGTTACCGATACACCGGACCTTACAGCGAACGACCGAAAGATAGTCGGAACGCTCAAGCGGGGTTCACGCTTTGGTGCGAGTGTGGTCATTATGCCTGGCCTAACGATAGGCGAGAATGCGGAGATTGGGGCCTGTTCTCTAGTCCGCACGGATGTGCCCGACAACGAAGTTTGGTTTGGCATGCCTGCTAGGTTCTATCGCAAATAGCCCCCTAACTGCGGCGGTATGCAGCGGTCGTGGCATTTGCAGGCTCTGCCATCCTAGAGCTTCGAATGTGAAGATTTTTGACTGAACTGAGAAGATCGACGACTTAGATACTTTGGGCGCGCAAATTTGGGGGCCAATGTTGTGCTTATCGACGGTTGCGGTCTCGTACAATTATCCTTAATGAAGGCGCGTTTACTTTGATGGTGTTCATAGTCCACTGAGGAACGGCCTGTAAAAGATGAGGGTTTCTCCAATCGTTGTCGACTTTCCATCAAGAAAAATGTGTAACGTCGCGCAATGAAGAGTTGCGTAATATATTTCATGAAGAAAGTTTCTTGGGGGAGAATGCAACGGAGGCATCCTGGTTTGATTTTCTCAAAGAGATTTAATATCGCGTCGGAGGCTCTCGTGATCACTGATGAGCCGCAATATCGGATGCATGAGAGATTTGTTGAAGTGTGCGAGTATTGTCGAGGGAAATCGCAATGATCTGCCGGATGGGCTGAGAGTGAAGTGTAGTAGTGAAAAAGCAGCTTCTTTCAGATAAAGATATTTTAATGGTTGTCGATCACGAGCCTGAAGTTGTTGTAATGACCGCATTGATTAATATAAAAGTTATGAGGAAGCTTAAGTGCCGCTTGTGCGATCTTAAAATTTAAAAAGCTTTCTGCGCAATTTGTTAAATTTCCCCATTACACCAATTTCTATTGGCATGATATTTTCATATGGGTCCAGATCAGATAATCTTTCATAGTAACCACGAAGATTTGAGTTCTCCATTATTTGCTTAAAATAAATCTTAAGCCAGTTCCTTCCTTTGACCCTATCCATTGCATATATGTCCAGCGCCCCACCTATGTCACAGATTCGAAGTTGTGGGTGGTCCGAGAGTAATTTGTTTGATAGCCAGAAAACGAATGACCCCCCCGACTGAGTTAGTATTAAAGGGCTGAGGCCGTTCTTATCGATACTTTTTTTGCACGCGGCTGTAACTTCATCATAAATCTGGTATCTTACATCTTGCACGTCAAAGTCGGGGATTTTGAAATATTCGACATCTTCGAGCAATAGCCTCTTTGAAATATCATTGAAAGCTTCAGGGCCTATCATTATTATTTTTTCATGTTTAACTGCGGAAAATAATTTGTTCAGATCTCCCGATATCGCCCATCGCTTAAATTGCATTCCGTCATCGAAATGGCATGTGTCGGGGAAAGCTTCGATAATTTTTCTCAGCCGTTTGAGTAAACGTTGATCATCGTCTTTTCCGGTGTGATAGATCCTTTCATCATGTGTTGGATATCCTTTAAATGCAATGGCTATTCGCGACCTCGAAATGAAATCACTATCGCTAATTGCTGCTAAGACATCATCAATGTAGCATTCAGAAAAATTGTCGATTCGACCTCTAATGTGGCGGCCCATTCGTATTGATAAGCTTCTTATCTCATCCTGGTTGAGATGAGATAGCGGTTCTAGCGATGATATTGCGTTCTCGAGTTCCTCCAAAAAATTTAAAGTATCCCAAAAACCATGCGGCAATCGCACGGCATTAAATGTGGTGGCTGATGTTATGTCGCCAATGAATTGATCTATTGAGTTCGAAGTTATTGTTAATTTTTTGTTTTCGACAACAATTTCGTTTACAAATTGACGTGAAAACTTTTTCGCGTATCTTTTGTTTAATGTTATCTCTCGGTTACTGTAAAGGTCTGCGCGTTCATGCTCAGACATAATATGCCCAAGTTCTTTCGGCAATTGCAATCTAATTTTTTCATAAGCCGAGTGAGTAATCTCTTCAATCTCGGCAGCCTTATCTAATTTGATCGCGTTTTCAAGGCCGTCAGCTAACTCTGTTCGAATTAGCACTGGGTCGATGCCCGCTTTAGGTGCGAATCCGTTTGTAATGCCGATGCTTCGAAAGTGCTCCTCCGGAGTCATGCTAGTTAGCTCCAGATGTCGACGGTAGTGTGCGCGATAAAATGATGAATCTACCGTCAAGGGAGGAAAAATAAGATGGAGAGGGTTCATCAGTTTTTAAAATCCTTATTGGTGTGGTGCATTTAAGTTTTTCTTCGCGAGTAATTGTTGACTTATGTGGGGCCCTGCTTGCTGATGCGGTCCACGTTTTTCGGGTGAGTTATTTGCCGATTTGTGTTTGGCTGTGAATTTATTGAGTGATATATGACAAAGAAGCCTTTGTATGTTACGCGCCCGATACTCCCGCCGTTGGATGAGTTTATGCCATATCTCCAAGATATTTGGTCTAGCGGAATAGTAACGAATGGTGGGCAGATGCACGCAGAGCTCGAAGCTACACTCTCCAGATTCTTGAGCGTTCCCCAAGTTTCGCTCTTTTGCAATGGGACCATCGCGCTTGTGGCAGCGCTGAAGGTATTGGGATTGACCGGTGAGGTGATCACAACACCCTTCTCCTTCGTGGCAACAACCCACGCGCTGAAATGGAATGGTCTGGAGCCTGTCTTCGCTGACATTGACCCGGTCACGCTGAATCTGAATCCCGCGCGCATTGAGGAGAAGATTACATCTCGTACCTCAGCCATCTTGGCGGTCCACTGCTACGGAAATCCTTGCGACGTAGACGCAATCGACTCTATCGCCAAGCGTCATGGACTGAAAGTAATTTACGACGCGGCGCACGCGTTCGGAGTGGACTGCCATTGCGGCTCGGTGCTCAGCCATGGGGATCTGTCCGTACTCAGTTTCCATGCCACTAAGGTGTTCTCCACACTTGAAGGAGGCGCAATCATATCCCCGGACGCGGACATGAAGGGCCGCATAGACCGATCAAAGAACTTCGGAATTGTATCGGAGGTTGAGGTCGAGAGCGTGGGTATCAATGGCAAGATGAATGAGGTGCAGGCGGCCTTCGGACTGCTCCAACTAAGACGATTCGACTCAGCAATTGCCGCGCGTGCCATCATCGCGGCTAGATATGACGCTGAACTGGCGAACGTCGAAGGAATCGATCCCGTAGCTTCAACCGGCCAGATGAAAGCGAACCACGCATACTATCCAGTTCGGGTCGGCGCGAAGTTTCCGTTGAGCCGGGATGGTCTCTATGAGGCTCTCAAGGCTCAGGGAATATTCGCAAGGCGCTACTTTTATCCACTGATCTCCAGCCTTCCGATGTATTGCCATCTGCCCTCGGCAACTCAGGAACATCTTCCTGCTGCTCATTCTGCGTCCGAAGAGATTCTTTGCCTGCCGATCTATCCGGATATGTCTGAAGCAGATCAGCGAAGGGTTATCAGCGCGATTGTGCTGGCCGAAAAGTCTGCATAGGCACATGTAACGCGTGAAACCTAAAGGAGCGATGGCTTTGGAGAAAACATTCATACTGGGTCTCGGGTGCCAAAAGGGCGGCACGACGTGGTTGTATAAATACCTATCCGCCAGCGGCAACGCCGATTTTGGCGAGCTCAAAGAGTACCATGTGTGGAATGCACTGGACCCCGAAAATGATGAGGCTCGTGAGCGTTATCTTATGGTGGGGCGGGTAAAGCTCAGAAATCGTATCCTCTCGAAAATCCGTAAGATTTTGGGGATAAGACGGAAGGGCCCTGTAGTGAGATATGAGCTCCAAAGGCAAGAAGATAATTACTTCAATTATTTCTCTAAATTGCTCCGTGCAGATGTTTCGGTCACGGGAGACATAACGCCAAACTATTCAAGCCTTTCTGTAGATACTTTAAGAAAAATCCGTTCACGGTTTCTTGAACGCGGGATTCGTACCCGCGCTGTTTTTTTGATGCGCGACCCTGTGGAACGGGCGATTTCGGCTGCGTGCATGCTTCGCCGTATGAAGCTAGTCATCGGTGGCCACGATTTGTCTGCTCTTCCGCTGGAAGATGCTATTTGGGCCTATGCGCAGACCAGCCATTCGTGCTTTACCGGACGTTACGACCAATCCGTTGAAAGATTCGACGCGGTCTTCGAGTCAGATGAGATTTATTATGGATTCTATGAAACGATGTTTTCGGAAGAGAACGTGCAGAGTATATCTGATTTTTGCGGGGTTGAGCCCCGTCCGGATTTCGTGAATCAGAGTTTCAACAGTGCACCTGAGAAAGCGGATATATCTTCCGAAACGAGAGCCCGATTGCGTGTTCATTTTTCGAATGTATACGCGTACTGTCACCAAAAATTCCCTGAGACGCGTCAAATTTGGAACTGATTCGGGACAGTCTTTGAAGTTCTAGGGTTTCGTTCCCATGAAAAATATATGTTGAATAAGTTGTACATATGTGCGGCACCTCAAGTCGTCCCGAGCCCAAAAAACGTCACAGTACGAGGGAAATAGATGGATTATCGTGCTGAAATTGACGGATTAAGAGCTGTTGCCGTGATTTCGGTCATCTTGTTTCATGCTGGATTTCCATTTTTCGGTGGCGGATTCGTTGGGGTAGATGTATTTTTTTGTGATCAGCGGATACTTAATAACCACAATTATTTGTTCAGAAATGAATGAGGGTCGATTTTCCCTCGTCAAATTTTATGAAAGACGAGCAAGGCGAATTCTGCCCGCTCTCTTTCTGATCATGCTGATCGCAGTTGCGTTTGCTTGGTTCTGGTTAATGCCAAGTGACATGAAGGATTTTTCGCAGAGCGTTCTCGCCACGTCTCTTTTCTCGTCCAATATACTATTTTGGCAAGAATCCAGCTACTGGGATCCTGCTAGTGAATACAAGCCACTACTACATACTTGGAGCCTGGCAGTTGAAGAGCAGTATTACGTAATTGTCCCGCTCTTCTTGATGCTGCTGTGGCGCTTCGGAAGGCTCTGGGTAATCGGCACATTCCTGTTCGTGGCGGCAACCAGCCTTGCAGTTGCGCAGTGGGCTGCTACGCACCACCCCAGCGCAGCATTTTATCTTTTGCCGACTAGAGGATGGGAGCTGGCCATAGGTGCTGGAATCGCATTTTATACCTTTTACCGCAAGCCGGCGGTCTGTGCCCCAACTGCTGGTTTTCTTTCATTTGGCAGGATCGCGTGTGAGTCAGCTGGCGTGCTGGGGCTTGTTCTCATGGCCTACGCAATCTTTTGCTTTGACGAAGACACGCCGTTTCCGGGGGTTCATGCGCTCGTGCCAACTCTGGGCGCAGGGCTTGTTATTTTGTTTGCCTCCGAAAAGACGCTGGTCGGCAGGATGTTGAGTCTTCGGCCATTTGTATTTATAGGTTTGATTAGCTACAGTGCGTACCTCTGGCATCAGCCTATCTTCGTTTTTACGCGGTTTATCGTTTTTCCTGAGCCAGATTACTGGGTCTTCTCTGTTGCTACCGTCGTTACGTTGGCGCTCGCGTACTTGACTTGGCGTTTTGTCGAAAGCCCATTTCGCAACAAAAATAAATTTTCCAGGAAGGAAGTATTTGTCCTTTCGGTGGTTGGGTCGCTAACTCTTGCTGGTGTTGGAGCATTTGGGCACGTCAGCGACGGATTCAAAGGCCGAAGTTGGTATCGGGAGTTATCCCAATTTAGTTATCAGCCTGACAACAGAATATTGCAGAAGGAAAGCTGGCATCTCCTTCGGGAGCTGACGGGAAGCGATCGGTACGGCGTTGAGAGTAATTTGCACGATAGTAAACTCTGGTTTGATATGAATGATCAGCGAGAGAAGATCCTTCTCGTTGGTAATTCTCACTCGAAAGATCTCTATAACGTTCTAATCAACAGCGTTACGACTTCGAAATCGTTCCAGGTGGCAAGATACGGTGTAAATATTCGGATGCTGAGTTCAATGTCAGCCCCGTTGTACTCCTCTCAGAATTTTGTTAACGCTGATATAATTATCATTGTGTCTCGTTACAGTCGCGAGGATGTTTCCTCTCTCGAACGTGTTGTTAAAAACATTCTCGAAAGTGGCAAAAGGGTTGTTCTTGTGAAAACTATAGTTGAATTTGAGGTCAGCGCTGGCAAAACAATTGCAGATATACTTCTTCAGCGTCGGCTTTTGAGTGAAATATCGAAAGGCAGGGTCACTAGTGAAGAGGCCGCTATGATCATTAATGAATCTTATTTTGATCAGTTCATTAATGGGGCTCGTTGCGGTGACTGTGAGGAATCGGACAAGCAAATAGAGGCGATATCGAAAAAATATCGTGAGGTTGTTGTTCTTGATCGAATGGATTATGCTTGCAATTCGTCCGATTTTGTTTGTTATGCAATAAATGGAAAGTTAGAGAAATATTACTATGATTATGGTCACCACACGCTGCAGGGCGCTACGTTCTTCGGTGCTCGTGTTGATCGTGTTGGGTGGCTTGATCGGTTGAAGTAGTTCTGTTGTTCGTTTATTGCTCAGTTGGTTTTTCTGTCGGTATCGATTGTTTTGCGGGCGGTTTGTGTCAGGTTCTGAATATATTATGAGTAGAGGCATGATTTTGGCCGGCGGAGCTGGCACCCGGCTGTATCCCATCACTCGCGGCGTGAGCAAACAGCTCACCCCGGTGTACGACAAGCCGATGATCTACTACCCGCTGTCCGTGCTGATGCTGGCCGGCATTCGCGAGGTGCTGGTCATCACCACGCCGCAGGACCAGGCTGCCTTCCAGCACCTGCTGGGCGATGGCAGCGATTGGGGCCTTAACCTGCAGTACGCCGTGCAGCCCAGCCCGGATGGTCTGGCACAGGCCTTCCTGATTGGCGAGTCGTTTCTGGCGGGCCAGCCCGCCTGCCTGATCTTGGGGGATAACCTCTTTTTCGGCCACGGCCTGCCTGAGATGCTGCGCCGTGCTGCTGCCCGCGATCGTGGCGCCACCCTATTCGGCTACTACGTGCGCGATCCCGAGCGCTACGGTGTGGTGCAGTTTGATGCACAGGGCAGGGCGGTGGACATCGAGGAGAAGCCCACGCAGCCCAAGTCGCACTACGCGGTCACCGGCCTCTACTTCTACGATGCCGACGTGGTGGACATCGCCCGCAATGTTCAGCCCTCCGCGCGGGGGGAACTGGAAATTACCGACATCAATCGCGCCTACCTGCAGCGCGGTGACCTGCAGGTAGAGCTGATGGGCCGCGGCTTTGCCTGGCTGGATACCGGCACCCACGATGCCCTGCTGGAGGCCGGCAATTTTGTTCGCACTGTGCAGGAACGCCAGGGCCTGCAGATCTGCTGCCCGGAAGAGATTGCCTACCGCCGGGGCTGGATCGACGCCGCCCAGGTGGCCCGCCTGGCCGAGCCCCTGCGCAAATCGCGCTATGGCCAGTATCTGCTGGACCTCATTCGGTAACGGTTAGCATGGCTGATCTGCAGCCGTTTGATTAGCGCCTTCACTACGCCCTCGGCAATGGTTGTCAGTTGACAACCATTGCGCCCCTCGCCAAACTAGACATGAGTCGTTCACCGCACCCCAAAAAGGAAGTTGAGGCAGCGCTGAAGCACGCCGAGGCCCAAGGCTGGCGAGTCGACGCTGGCGGCAGTCATGCATGGGGCCGGATCTATTGCCCCTACAACGATGATGACTGTCGCTGTGGTGAGTTCTGTATTGCGAGCGTGTGGAGTACGCCCAAGAACCCGGCGAGCCACGCCAGTGCGCTGCGGAGGGTGGTCGACAAGTGCGTCGTACACCGTCAGATGTTTAGAGGTGATGAGTGATGGAATTTATCTTCACGCTGAAGTACCAGTTGGCCGTGCCGCATGATGATGTCGACACATTGCTGGAGCGTCTCGCGGAAGCCGGTTGCGACGATGCGCTGGTGGGCATTGGGTTGCCTGGGCGTCTAGCGCTCGAATTTTCTCGGGAAGCGCACTCCGCACAGGATGCTGTGCTCAGCGCGCTGGCAGATGTGAAGACGGCAATACCTTCTGCACGTTTGATCGAAGCCTCGCCCGATTGGGTCGGGCTGAGCGATGTGGGAGAGGTTCTGGGTATCTCGCGTCAGGCGATTCGCAAGTTGATGATGTCGCATCGCGGAAGCTTTCCGTTGCCCATCCATGAAGGCAGTGCATCCATCTGGCACTTGGCGGAGGTGCTTGCGTGGTTCAGCCAGCGCGGTGGCTATCAGATCGATGATGCGGTGCTGGAGGTGTCGAAAGTGACACTGGCTGTGAACGTTATGAAGGAAGCGTGCCGCCATCCGATGACGGAGAACTCGGGGATGGAGTTGTTGACGGCATGAATCAATTGTCTCGTTCCGGGGGTGTCGGGTGATGTCTGCCATCACCTTCACGGAAATCGGCATTGCTGCCGCCGCCCGATGACCATTTTCGAAACTTCATTGCCCGGCGTACTGCGCATTGAACCCCGCGTGTACGGGGATGCCCGTGGTTTCTTCGTGGAAACCTATCGCGCCGAGCAATTCCTGCAGCGCGAACTGAAACTGCAGTTCGTACAGGACAACCAGTCCCGCTCCCGCAAGGGCGTGCTGCGCGGCCTGCACTACCAGCTACAACAACCGCAAGGAAAGCTGGTGCGCGTGTCGCGCGGCAGCGTCTACGACGTGGCCGTGGACGTGCGCCGCGGCTCACCGCACTTCGGCAAAGCCTATGGCTGTGTGCTGGATGATGTCGCCCATCATCAGCTCTACATCCCCCCCGGCTTTGCCCATGGCTTTCTGGTGCTGTCCGACGAAGCCGACTTCGTCTACAAGTGCACCGACTACTATCACCCGGCCTCCGAAGCCGGCATCCGCTTCGATGACCCGGCGCTGGGTATTGATTGGCCCAAGCTGGACGTGCCCTATGCGCTGTCCGACAAGGATCGGGCGCTGCCAGTGCTGGCCCAACAAGCGGTGTTGCCGTCGTTCGCGTAACGCGTTCGCTCACGCTCTTCCCTATGCATATTCCCCGTAACGTGTTGGTTACCGGCGCTGCCGGTTTCATTGGCAGCAACTTCGTGCATCACCTGCTGGCGCAGGACGCCGCCGTGCAGGTGGTCTCACTGGATGCGCTCACCTACGCCGGCAACCGCCAGAACCTTGAAGGCCTGCCGGATGCGTCCCGCCATGTCTTCGTCCACGGCGATATCTGCGATGCTGCCCTGGTGGATCGTCTGCTGCGTGAACACCGCATCGATACCGTCGTCCACTTTGCGGCCGAATCCCACGTGGACCGCTCCATCAGCGGCCCCGGCGAGTTCGTCCGCACCAATGTGACCGGCACCTTTACCCTGCTGCAGGCCTGCCGCCAGTACTGGCAAGTCGAAGCTGCCCTGGGCGCTGCCAGCGTGCGCTTTCATCACATCTCCACCGACGAGGTGTTCGGCACCCTGGGGCCGGATGACCCGGCCTTCACCGAAAGCACCCCCTACGCCCCCAATTCACCGTATTCCGCCAGCAAAGCCGCTTCCGATCACCTGGTGCGGGCCTGGTTCCATACCTATGGGCTACCGGTGGTGACGACCAACTGCAGCAACAATTTCGGTCCCCGCCAGCATGGCGAAAAGCTGATTCCCACGATTATTCGTAGCTGCCTGAATGGGCAGCCGATTCCCGTGTATGGCGATGGCAGCAATGTGCGGGACTGGCTGTATGTCACCGACCACTGCGTCGGCATTGAGGCGGTGCTGCGTAGTGGCCGGCTGGGTGAGTGCTACAACATCGGCGGCGGCAACGAGCAGCACAACCTGGATGTGGTGCGCCTGATCTGCAAGGTGATGGACACCGAGCGGCCCGCCGGTGCGCCCCACGAGCGGCTCATCACGTTCGTCACCGACCGCCCCGGCCATGATTGGCGCTATGCCATCGACGCCACCAAGATCCAGCAGGAACTGGGCTGGGTGCGGGCGCAGCGGTTTGAGGGGGAGATTGGGGAGACGGTGCGGTGGTATTTACAGCAGAGTGATGAGTGATGAGTGATGAGTGATGAGTGATGAGTGGTGAGGGATGAGCGATGAGGGGGCAGCGGTGATACGGTGGCATGATTGCTAGTGGGAGTGTGTCATGTGGGCGATTCGGCATAGGACTGCCTCTTGCGGATGAACGACGCAGAGCGGGCCATCCAAGCAGATGCCCTGCAGTATGCGAGGGCAAACAGGAATAGGATTGCCCGGCAGTTGACCAATCCTGATATTTTTGTACCCGAGGAGTGCCCAGTCTCTGTCTTCATGGCGGGTTCGCCAGGCGCCGGCAAAACGGAGGCTTCGCTAGAGCTCATCTCGGAGTACGAAAGGCTTGGTGCCGAACGCGTTCTTCGCATCGACCCGGATGAGCTTCGCTGCCAGTTTCCCGGCTACGATGGAGCAAACTCGTGGCTGTTTCAGGGGGCAGTCAGCCTGCTTGTTGAGCGGATTCACGATCTCGCGCTCAGGCAGAGCCAGAGCTTCCTCCTGGACGGGACCCTTTCCAGCTACGAGGTGGCTGCTGGCAACGTCCGGAGATCAGTGAAGCGCGGACGCCTTGTCCAAGTTTTGTATGTATATCAGGATCCTCGGTTGGCCTGGGCTTTCGTCACGGCACGGGAGCGTTCTGAAGGACGACGAATCTTGCAGGAAACCTTTGTAGATCAATATTTTGCGGCCAGAGAAGTCGTGAATCGTCTGAAGCAGGACTTTGGCAAGGGTATTCGGGTGGATCTTCTGCTGAAGAACAACGATGGGTCTCATCGTATGTACAAAGCGGGTGTGGACCGTATTGACAACCATGTACCCGAAAAATACTCACGGACCGATGTTGAGCGGTTGATCGGTGGTCTGTAACATCTAGTAGCCATGTTTCACATCAAGCCAAACAAGATTCCGTCGACATCCTTCTCGAACTTCATCCGCAATGCTTCAGCTGCGGAGAAGAAGCGTGTGTATGCGGGAGTGTTGCAGCGCGCTACTGAGCGTCAGAACAAGGTGCTCACCGAACAGCAGTCGCGGGAGACGGGTAGCTAGGCCTGCCTCTCGAAGCGCCTCGCGGCGGGTCTTTGAATCAAGCCTGGAGTGTTTCAGTTGTCGTCATCCCCGTCGCGATTGGACATTCAGATGCCGATCGCCCCTTGTTCGAACGCTCGCTCGTCGACCACGAGCGACACGTAGCGCTCAATCCTTTCGATGGCGTTTAACATGTGCCCGAGGTAGTCATCTACCCGAAGGCACTTGTTCACAGCGGAACCGCCTCGCTGAGAACCTGTTGGCGTATCGACGGTGGTAGGTCGTGCGGTGTCTTGATATCGACTGGTACTCCGAGAAGCCGGTGCGCTTCCAGCTCCAAGGCCGCAAGCTTCAATAGCGTTGTGGCGGGGCCATGGTCAACCAGAAGGTCAAGGTCACTTAGATCGCTATCGTTCCCATGCACAACCGATCCGAACACACGGGGATTAGTCACCGCATGACGGAGCGACAACTCGCGCAGAGCGTCGCGGTTCAGCAGAAGGGCTTCCGACGGTCTCATGAAGTGACCGTAGCATGGCTTTGTGGCCGCGACTCCGAACGCAAGGACAGGGCTGAGTGAACAAGAGAGTGCTGAGAAACTTCAGTGCTGAGTGGTGAGTGCTGAGTGGCGCGTCATCAAGGATGGGCGCTGCGGCGAAGGATACTTTCAGCCCATTTATTGAGGCTGGTGCCTGCTGCGGCTGCTGCCTTCAGCGCGGCAGCGTGTATGGCGGGGTCGATCCGGAGCATTAGCTTGCCAGAGGCCGGCTTATCAGGCGCCTGGCTGAGCTGTTCGCAGGCCAAGATGTAGTCATCAATTGATTCATGGAATGCGCGCTCGACCTCGGCCACTGAGTCGGCGTGAAAAGTGATCAGATCGTCGATGCCAACCACCCGGCCGACCAGCACGCGGTCTTCCGCATCAAACTCGATGACAGCAGCGTAGCCGCGGTAGGTGAGGTTGGGTTTCACGAGCTGACTCCAAGCTTTTCAAGATACTCACGAGCGGCCAGCACCCGGTACCGCAGGGCTGACCGCCTCGGGTGCGGACGGTGAAAATAGGCCCGCCGCCCGTTGTTCTCAAACATGACGGACGATCCCTTTCCTTCGATGACCCGACACCCCAAGTAGATCAACAATGCTTCTATGTAATGACCCAGTGATTTTCTGCTCAGGTGTTACTTTGAGAAGGAGCACCCATGAGTGGCGAATTGATGGACGAAGAGATCAAGCGTTGGACGGCA
>Ga0208330_1000717_pt1 | contig 13020 bp, 9 predicted proteins | sample DeeseametaMP1896_FD_184180 | JGI IMG/M metagenome (GOLD analysis project Ga0208330, IMG submission 184180) | Marine microbial communities from the Deep Pacific Ocean - MP1896 (SPAdes) | ecosystem: Environmental > Aquatic > Marine > Oceanic | place: East of Hawaii, North Pacific Ocean | collected...
TCAGACAAGGTGTAGAGCGTCTGACTGGTGGCATCCGTTGCGATCACCGACCGCAGCGGTGCGTTGTAGTAAACCGGCGCGAAGCTGGTGCAGCCGCCTTCACTGCCATCGGCCACCGGCGGGCAGGCATCGCCGCCTCCGGTCTGCTTGTGATCGACGCGCAGTTGCTCGGTGATGACGCCCGCGGTGTCGATATCCCAGGTGATGAAACCGGAGAACGCGCGCGACTCGGCAGGCGAGCCGATCTGCGCGGGGATGCTCAGCAGACCGGTCGTATCCGTGGCGGGCGCGTAGGTGAAGGCCAACGGTTCGTATTCGGCCAGCGAGTAGGCGTAATCATCCGGCTCGATGGCTGGTGTCGCGGCGGCGATGCGAGTGGGGTTGGTCAGGTCCGACACGTCGAATAGCTGCAGCTGAAACGCGTTGCCGGTGCCGACACCACCCTCTCCGCCTTCGCGGCCGATGGTGAGCAGCACATCGTCCGATATGGGGTGGATGTACGACGAAAAGCCCGGGATCTCCACTTCGCCCAGCAATATCGGGTCCGTCGGGTCGGAGAGGTCGAAGGTGAACAGCGGGTCGGTCTGCCGGAAGGTGACGACATAGCCGACATCGCCGACGAACCGCGCGGAGAACACGCGCTCGTCGTTGCCAAATCCGGTCACGTGGCCGACCTGGGTCAGCGCGTTGTCGTCGAGGCGCAGCACGGTCACATCGTTGGTCGGCACGCTGGCCTCGGCCGGACAGGTCTCGTTCGGATTCACGCTGTTGCAGCTATCCGACCGCGAGGTGGCCAGACGCAGGTGGCCGCCGCTTTCGCTCATCGCATAGCGATTCAGCAGCCAGCCATCGACAACACCCGCTCCTTTGGGCACGGCCGGTCCACTGTCGCTGATCTCGAAGCGATGAACCAAGGTCTGGTCGACCTGGAACGGGGCAAAGAACCAGCCATTGCTGGTTTGCGCCAGATACAGGTTGTCGGCCGAGGCGTAGACCATCCAGGCATTGTTCACCGCACCAATCGCCGCAGCGTTGCTGCCGTCCATGTCGATGCTGGTCATCGTCAGCGTGGCCATGGCCGTCGCGACCTCCGGCCGGTACAGCGCGGCGCAGTCCATGGGTGTCAGCGGCGCATCGACCGCAGTGGCAGTGTTGGGTACCAGCTCGGCGAGTGGCGCATTGTTCGCTTCGGCCTGGGCCAGCGCGAGCAATTCCGCACGCTGCTCATCGGCGCGCTCGGCATCACCGGCGGCCTCGGCTTCGAACCAGGCGTTAACCCCACTGTTGAAAGCATCGCTGGAATAAAGCGCATCCAGACCGGTGAAGTAGTGGCTGGCAATCAGGTGAATGCGTGTACCGATGCGCCGTGAGCTGAGGTAGTAGCCATCGACCCGATACTGGCCGAGGTGGGCGGGCTGCGCTGCGTCTGACACGTCGTAAAAATCCAGCCGGGTGCCAACGCTGTCGCCGACGACTGTCGTCAGCCGCTGCGCCACCGGATCGAGGTACTGGCCGTGGAGATAGGCAGACGCGCCAAGGTCGATGCGGCCGACCTCATGGCTGACCGCTGCAGGCACGGCATCGATGACACGAACGCTGCCGGTTTCGCGGTGCATGGCGTAAATGATTCCACGCGCGCTGTCGGTCTCGATCAGATCGGCTTCGTCGACACCGACTTCCTGCGTGTTGGTATCGGTGAAATCCGGCGCGCTGACACCCCCGGTTGCGTCGCCTTCGGCGGCAACCGGGACCGGCCCGCCATCGGCGTAGTAGTACACCGGGCTGAGCGCACGCTCGACAAAACTCTCGGCGGCGAAGCCGCGCCAGTCGGCGCAGCTCGACACGGCCTTGAGCTGCAATTGGGCGCTAGGCGTGCGCTTGGCAATCAGCTCCGAGCCCGCCTCGCCACCCCCGGACCCGCCGCAGGCCGCTAATAAGGTTGTGGCCGCGACCAAAGCCCAGATCGTCATTGTCTGTTGGTTCATTGCAGGTCTCCCGTGGAGCCTTCGCCCCAGTTCGCAATTACAAGTGTGGTTTGACTATCGTCTGCGCGGCGGCCTATGCCGCTCACCCGCCCGCGGCTGCCGTCTGCGTCATAGATGGCGTGGATCAGGACATCGCGCTGCTCGTAGCTGCCCATGTCGACCGAGTCGTACTCGAAGCTGCCGCCCAGCGCATCGGCATCCAATCGCTGTGTAAAGCTGGTCTCGTTGGCCTGGAATGCCACCAGATTCGCGCTGAAACTCTCGTCAAAGCGGCCGTCGTCCGTGGTGAACTGGACCGATACCGGAATCAGCACGTAGTCCGGACAGCCGGCGCTGGGGGTGTCGTCTGCCGGTTCGATGTCGACAAGCAGCACGTCGCCGCCGGTGTCCGTCACGGTCAGCGTCAGGCCGGTTTCATCGGTTGATCCGGTCGAATCCGAGAAGTCCAGCAGGCTGCGATCGGTCCCTGCAGCCAGGTTTAGCGCCTGTCTTGGCGTGAAGCCCATCGGCGTCATCGCATCCCGATCGACACTCTGCTGCGCGCGCTCAACACAACCTTGCAGGCCCGCACCGCTGGCGACGTCTGCGGGTGGCTCGCCGCCAACCGGACCTTCGCTACCGGATTGCCCGCCTGCACAGCCGAACAGGGCGGTCATGGCCAATACCTGCAACAGCGGGGCAGTCGGTAGGCGTAGGCGCATCCAAGGTCTCCTCACAAACTCGGTTGCGTCCATTATTCGCCGATCAATCCGCTGTATCTACCGCTAAATTGCACATATCATCTGGCGTTACTGCGATTTCATGTGCATTTTCGCTATATGCCACAAAGCTTCGATACCCAATCCGTTAGCCGCGAACTGCTTCGCAGCTGGCGCGGCAAGCGGTCGCAGATCGCGCAGTCCCGGCGCCTGGGGTACAGCAGCAATGTCGCCTATGCCTGGGAATCCGGGCGACGCTTTCCAACCGCGGTCGAGGCCCTGCGCAGCGCCGCGCTCGGCGGGCGTAGCGCCGAAGATATCTGGGTCGCCTTTCACGGCAATCGCCCGGCCTGGCTGGATCACGTCGCCCCCGACACAGCGGAAGGTGTCGTCGCCGCGCTTAGCGACCTGCGCGGACGCACCCCCATCGATGAAATTGCGGAGCGGGCCGGGCTTAGCCGTTTCGCGGTGTCTCGAGCGCTATCGGGACAGACCCTGCCCCGGTTGCCGACATTTCTCGCGTTGGTGGAAGCCCTGAGCCTGCGGCTGCTCGACTGGCTGGCCGCTGCGGCGCCCATCGCCGACCTGCCCAGCATCGCACCGGCGTGGTCGCAGCTCGAGGCCCAACGGCGTGCGGCTTATGCCCTGCCCTGGACGCAAGCCGTGCTGCGCGCGATCGAACTCACCGAGTACCAGCAACTCCCGGCACACCAACCGGGCTGGATCGCCGCGCGCATTGGCCTGCCGGACTCGGTGGAACGTGACTGCCTGGACGCGCTAGCCGCCGGCGGTCAGATCCGCTGGAACGGTCGGCACTGGCAAGTCGATGGCAGTGAAGCGCTGGACACCCGGCGTGACCGGGCACTAGGCGTGCGCAACAAGCAATTCTGGGCGCAAACCGGACTCGATCAACTGGCGAAGCAATCCGATGGTTTGTTCTCGTACAACGTGTTTTCCGTGTCTGAGCGCGACCTGGAACGGCTGCGACGGCTGCATCTGGCCTACTTCCGGCAGCTGCGCTCGGTGATCGCGGAATCAACCCCGTCCGAGCGCGTGGTTGTCGCCAACGTGCAATTGTTTGCGCTGGATGCCGGCACGCTGGGGCCGGAGCCTGCGGATGTCGCGACCTCCGATGATTCGCCGCTGTCGTGACGACACCTTAAGCTGCATCGCCATGTTCACCGCACCGGAATCCGCTCGATGATCGAAGGCCTTGCCAACCATCCGTTCTGGCTGGGCGTACTCGGCAGTACCGCAGCGGGCGCCTGCACGGCGGTGGGCGCGGCGGGGGTGTTCGCGATCCAGCGGCTGTCACCAAAACTGGAGGACGTGCTGCTCAGCGCGGCCGCCGGCATCATGCTGGCGGCGTCATTCTTTTCGCTGATTCTCCCTGGCCTGGAGATGGCGGCTGCGACCACCGGCAGCGAAACTGCGGCATCGCTCATCGTCATCGGCGGCATCTTGCTGGGCGCGATCGGCTTGTGGCTGCTGCACGAACATGTGCCGCATGAGCATTTCGTGATGGGGCGCGAAGGACCGGATCAGCTAGAGATCAAGCGGATCTGGCTGTTCGTGATCGCCATCACGCTGCACAACCTGCCGGAAGGCATGGCCGTGGGCGTGGGCTTTGCGACCGGAGACCCTGGCAACGGGATGGGTCTGGCGGTGGGCATCGGGATGCAGAACATTCCCGAGGGTCTGGCGGTAGCGGTGTCGCTGCTGGCCATCGGCTATACCCGCGCCGCCGCCTGCGCCTGGGGGGCACTCACCGGCTTGGCCGAGCCGCTGGGCGGCCTGATCGGCGCCGCGGCCGGGAGCCTGGCGGAGCTGGCGCTGCCAGCGGTACTCGGCGCGGCAGCGGGCGCCATGCTTTACATCATCAGTGACGAGATCATTCCGGAGACGCACCGCCGTGGCTTCGAGACGCCGGCCACGTTCGCCTTGATGACAGGCATGGTGGTCATGATGTTTCTGGATACCACGCTGGGCTGAGCCCAATACCGTCTTACTCCGGCCGGCCGTGTTCCTTGAGCTTGCGGGTCAAGGTGTTGCGGCCCCAGCCGAGCAGCCGGGCAGCTTCCTGCTTATGCCCTTGGCTGTGCGCGAGAGCGACATCCATCAGGGTCTGTTCCAGCTTGACCAAGGCATCCTGCGCGATCCCGACCGAACCATCGCCCAACACCTGCTGCGCCCAATGCGCAAGCTGCGCATCCCACTCGCCGCTGGGCTTGGCCGGCGATGATTCGGGCGCGGCATCCTGCCCGTCAGCGCCCCCACGGATCGATGTGGACGGTGTCGCGCCGAGGATCTCCGGCGGCAGGTCGTCGGCATGGATGTCCTGCCCTGGCGCCATCACGGTCATCCAGCGGCATACATTCTCGGCCTGGCGCACGTTGCCAGGCCAATCGAATTCCTGGAGCCGCGCCATGGCATCGGCCAGGATGCGCTTGGGCTCGACATCCAGTTCACGTGCTGCGCGCGCCATGAAGTGCGTCATCAACAACGGCAGGTCGGTCTTGCGCTCGCGCAGCGGCGGAATGCGCACACGAATGACATTGAGACGGTGATAGAGGTCTTCGCGAAATTTGCCGGCGTCAACGGCGGTTTCCAGATCCTGGTTGGTGGCGGCAATCACCCTCACATCAACACGTACCGGAATGTGGCCACCCACCCGATAGAACTCGCCGTCGGATAACACGCGCAGCAGTCGGGTCTGCAGGTCGGCGGGCATGTCGCCGATCTCATCCAGGAACAAGGTGCCGCCATGGGCCTGCTCGAATCGACCGCGGCGCAAGGCCGTCGCGCCGGTGAAAGCGCCTTTCTCGTGGCCGAAAAACTCGGATTCCATCAAATCTTTCGGAATCGCCGCGGTATTGACCGCAATAAACGGTTTTCCCGCACGCGGGCTGTGTTCGTGGAGCGCCCGTGCGACCAGTTCCTTACCCGTACCCGACTCGCCGGTGATCATGACCGTGATCTGCGAACGGGTCAGCCGGCCGATGGCGCGAAACACTTCCTGCATGGCCGGCGCTTCGCCGACGATGATGGCGTCGCGTTGCTCGGCATCCAGGCCACCCGGCTGTGACTCGCCGGCGATACGGGCGGCGCGTTGCACGAGCTCGACCGCGTCGTCCACATCGAACGGCTTGGGCAGATACTCGAATGCCCCCTTGCGATAAGCCGCAACCGCGCTATCGAGATCGGAATGCGCCGTCATGATGATGATGGGCAAATCCGGTGCAATCGCCTTGACCCGCTCCAGCAGCTTCAACCCGTCGATGCCGGGCATGCGGATGTCGGTCAGCAACACATCGGGCATGTCCGACTCGAGCTCATCCAGCATCTCGACGCCGCCAGGAAAACTCTTCACGTCTACATCATGCGCACCAAGAGCGCGTTGCAGCACCCAGCGAATTGACTCGTCATCGTCGACTATCCATGCCTTCACGTGTCCCGGCCCTCCGACGATATCGGGAGAAATACGGAGAACACCGTACGACCTCGCCGACTGCTGCATTCGATGAATCCCCCATGGTTTTGGACCAGGTACTGAGCAATTGACAGGCCAAGTCCCGTTCCGTCAGCTCTGGAAGTCACCAGGGGGTAGAAAATCTTGTCGACCATGTCCTGCTCAATGCCCGGCCCGTTGTCCTCGATATCGACCTGGGCAACCAGGCGATGGCGCATGGCGCCAATCGTGAACTGACGGCGCGCGCGAGACCGAATGTAAATCGTGCCGCAGCGCACCGCGGTCGAGCCCAAGGCCTGTACCGCGTTGCGCAAGATGTTCAGGAACACCTGAATCAGCTGCTCCCGATCGCCGAATACGTTCGGCAGGCTCGGGTCGTAATCACGCACGATATCGATGTCGTGCAGCCGGTCGATTTCCACGAGCTGGCGCACGTGTTCCAGCACTTCATGGATGTTGAGCTCGGTCGGGTGCGGACGCCGCGATGGCCCCAGCATCTGGTCGACCAGACGCTGCAAACGATCCGCTTCGCGGATGATGATCCGGGTGAACTCCGTCAGCCCCTGATCCGGCAGCTCGCGCTCCAACAGCTGCGCCGCGCCGCGCAGCCCACCCAACGGATTTTTGATCTCGTGGGCCAATCCGCGAACGATTTCACGATTGAGCTTTTGATGAGCCAGAGTCTGCTCATCGCGCGAAATGCGCATATGGCGGTCCAAACGAAAGAATTCCAGCAACAACAGCGCACGTCGCTTGGAATCCGCCAACGGCGAAAACGTGCAATCGACGACGAGCGGGTCTTCCCCGTTGCGCTTGAGCGTGAGTTCGCGCTCGATCATCGGCGCGCCGAACTCGATTACCTCCTGGCAACGCGAGACCAATGGAGCCAGATGAGGAACGCCCGACGCGACCGGCTCACCCAGTACATGACGCGCGCCCACGCCGAACAGTATTTCGGCAGCCGCGTTGATGAATACGACGCGTAAGTCCTCGTCCAGACAGACAACGGCCGTACTTAGACCATCGAGGATCGTGCCCAGTTTTGGGGAGTTTGCACCACGCAATAACATGAGGAGACCCAAGCAATGAATACGCCATGGTGGCGCGGCAGGACTATCGCACCAGTGTAGTGCGATCCAAGCGCGAGGCCGAGCGTGGCTTGAGGGGAGCCGGGCTGCTAATCCGGTCTAGCGATTCACGGACGGCGGCTTCATAAACACCGAACGGGTCTCGGTTTGACCGATCTGCCGGCCGCTCTTGTCGAGCACCACGACCTGTACGGAATGAGTGCCACGGAACACCTCCGTCAGGGTCCGGCTCGTCGAGGTCGTAGGACCGCCCGAAGGCTTGCCGTCAACAAAGTACTGCAGGGAATGCCCCTGCTTGGTGCGAAGCGGCGGCGTTAGACGCACCGAAACGGTGAGCGTGTGGCTGGGATCGCGAATGGTTTCCTCCGGCCGCGGCCGCAGCATTTCGACGACCTCGTAGCGCAGTGGCGCGGCATTGGAATCCGACCGTGTTGGCGGCTCCGGCGTCTGCGGCACGCGCGCTGCGTCGTAGGTTTGCACGCCACCGAGATCGAGCTGCTCTGCCTGAGACCCATACTGCGGCGGCGGCTCGTCGGTGTAATGCACCCGGCCGTCTTCATCGACGTAGCGATAGATGTCACCAGCCATGACAGGAAAGCTGATGAGACCGAAAATGAACAGACTGAAAATTCGCTTGATCATGCCGCTTTGACCCGTTCCGCGCTTGGGGATTCCACCACAGGAATCATACTCAGAACTCGCCCGAATGATCCCACGGGCAATGCCGCGAACGCTGCGACCAACAACAAGAAAGCCCCGACAAACCACGTCGGGGCTTTCGTTCAACGACCAGCTGAGACCAGGCGACAACGCGCCCGGCCAGATGTGTTCGCCTAGAGCGAGTAGTACATCTGGAATTCCACGGGATGCGTGGTCATCTTCAGCATGGTGACTTCCTCGTTCTTCAGTTCGATGTACGCATCGATGAGGTCATCCGTGAACACGCCGCCGGCCGTCAGGAATGCACGGTCGTTATCCAGCGCTTCCAGGGCCTGCTCCAGGCTGTAAGCCACCTGCGGGATCGCGGCTTCCTCTTCCGGCGGCAGGTCGTACAGATCCTTGTCCATCGGGTCGCCGGGGTGGATCTTGTTCTGGATGCCGTCCAGGCCAGCCATCAGCATTGCGGCGAACGCGAAGTAAGGGTTTGCGGTCGAGTCCGGGAAGCGGACCTCGATGCGGCGCCCCTTCGGGTTGGCGATGTAGGGGATACGAATCGACGCGGACCGGTTACGGGCCGAATAGGCCAGCAGGGTCGGCGCTTCGAAACCCTTGACCAGGCGCTTGTAGCTATTGGTCGAGGCATTCGCGAAGGCGTTGATGGCCTTGGCGTGCTTGATGATGCCGCCGATGTAGTAGATCGCCGTTTCGGACAGGCCGCCGACGCCATCGCCGGAGAACAGGTTCACGCCATCCTTGGAGATGGACTGGTGAACATGCATGCCGTTGCCGTTATCGCCAACCAGCGGCTTGGGCATGAAGGTCGCGGTCTTGCCGTAGGCATGGGCGACGTTCTGGATCGCGTACTTCAGCGCCAGCACTTCGTCGGCCTTCTTCACCAAGGTGTTGAACTTGACACCAATTTCGCACTGACCGGCCGTGGCCACCTCATGGTGATGCACTTCGGTCGGGATGCCCATGTCCTCCAGCGCGAGACACATGGCCGAACGCATGTCCTGCAGCGAGTCCACCGGAGGAACCGGGAAGTAACCGCCCTTCACGCCCGGACGGTGACCCATGTTGCCGTCCACGTAGGTCTTGGCCGAGTTCCAGCTCGATTCTTCGGAATCGATGGAATAGAACGCACCCTGCATTTCGGCGCCGTACTTCACGTCGTCGAACACGAAAAACTCGTTCTCGGGGCCGAAGAATGCCGTGTCACCGATACCGGTGGACTTCATGTAGGCCTCGGCGCGCTTGGCCAGGGAGCGCGGATCGCGCTCGTAACCCTGCATGGTCGAGGGCTCAACGACATCGCAGCGGATGATCAGCGTTGCCTCTTCGAAGAAGGGGTCCATGACTGCCGATTCGGGGTCCGGCATCAGGATCATGTCGGACTCATTGATGCCCTTCCATCCCGCGATGGAGGACCCGTCAAACATTTTTCCGCCTTCAAGTTCGTCGGCATCCACGGTGTGCGAAGGCACCGTGACGTGCTGCTCCTTGCCGCGCGTATCGGCAAAGCGGTAGTCGACAAACTTGACGTCTTCGTCCTTGATGAGCTTGAGAACGTCTTCGGCTTTCATCCACCCTCTCCAACAATGTTTATGTAAGTGCAGGCGCTGGGCTTCCCCTGTGCGCGCCTGGGGTTCGAAGAAAAGCAGCATCTATGCCAACGGGCTTGGCGATTCGGCGCACAGACCGGAGCCCGCGCCGTTATACTCGCGCGCTTCCAATCGCTTTGAATCACCCCCGTCGCATGCAACGGCTGACCTTTCAGGACCTGATCCTACGCCTCCAGAACTACTGGGCAACCCGGGGCTGCGTGATCGTGCAGCCATTGGACATGGAAGTCGGCGCCGGCACCTTCCACTGGGCGACTTTTTTACGCGCGATCGGCCCGGAACCGTGGAACACGGCCTACGTTCAGCCTTCGCGCCGGCCGACAGATGGCCGCTATGGCGACAACCCGAACCGGCTGCAGCACTACTACCAGTTTCAGGTTCTGATGAAGCCGTCGCCGCCGGACTTCCAGCAGCTTTACCTCGATTCGCTGGTCGAGCTGGGCGTTGATCCGCTGGTGCATGACATCCGCTTTGTCGAGGACAACTGGGAATCGCCCACGCTGGGCGCCTGGGGACTGGGCTGGGAGGTCTGGCTCAACGGGATGGAAGTCACCCAGTTCACCTACTTCCAGCAATGCGGCGGCATCGAATGCAAGCCCGTGGCGGGCGAGATCACCTATGGCCTCGAACGCTTGGCTATGTACCTGCAAGACGTCGAATCGGTTTACGACCTGGTCTGGGCCGAAACCCCGAACGGCACGGTGAGCTACGGCGATGTGTTCCACCAGAACGAGGTGGAGCAGTCGACGTACAACTTCGAGCACGCCAACACCGACGCCCTGTTCACGCAGTTCGCCGAGTGCGAAGCCGCTTGTGGTCGCCTGGTAGAGGCCAAGCTGCCGCTGCCGGCCTACGAGCAGATGCTCAAGGCCAGCCACCTGTTCAACCTGCTGGACGCCCGCAAGGCGATTTCGGTGACCGAACGCCAGAATGTCATCCTGCGCGTCCGCGCCATGGCTCGAGACGTGGCCAGGGTGTACTACGAAGCGCGGGAAGCCCTGGGCTTCCCGCTGTTGCAGCAAGCTGCCGACGCCGCCTGACCCCCGCCTGTATTTCCATGACTTCAGATCTTCTCTTCGAACTCGGCTGCGAAGAACTGCCGCCCGGCTCGCTGCAAACCATGGCTGCAGAACTCGGCCAGCGCCTGACCGACGGCCTGCGCGAGCTCGGCATCGACCAGGGTGATGCCCGCGTGTTCGCCACGCCGAGACGGCTGGCCGTGCTGATCCGCGATGTGGCCGAGCGCCAGCCGGACCGCGACATCGAACGCCGTGGCCCCTCAACCCGGGCACCGGACAAGGCCGTGGCCGGCTTCGCGCGCTCCTGCGGCGTCGCGGTTGACGCGCTCGAGACGCTCGACACCGACAAGGGGCCTTACTACCTGTACCGCGGCCGCGAGACCGGCCAGCCGCTGGCCGAGATCCTGCCGCCGCTGATTACCGACTCGGTGCGCAAGCTGACCACGCCCAAGCGCATGCGCTGGGGCAATCTGGACGAAAGCTTTCTGCGCCCCGTGCAATGGCTGGTCTGCCTGCATGGCGAGACGGTGATCCCAGTGGAGCTATTCGGCCTATGCGCCGGGCGCCTCACGCACGCGCATCGCTTTCATGCGCCGGAACCGGTGGCGCTCGCTGCGGCCGGCGACTACGAAATGACGCTGTTCGATCATCAGGTGATCGCCTCCTTCGAAGAACGTCGCAAGATCGTGACGCAGCAAGTCACTCGAACCGCCGAGCGTACCGGCGGCGCTGCGCAGCTGGATGCGGAGCTGGTCGACGAAGTCACCGCGCTGGTCGAATGGCCGGTTGCGATCTCCGGCAGCATCGACGAGCGCTTCATGAACATGCCGCCCGAGGTGCTGATCACCACCATCGAATCGCATCAGCGCTATTTTCCGGTCCGCGATGCTGCGGGCGGGCTGCTGCCGCGTTTTGTCACGGTTGCAAATGTCGAGTCGCTGGACATGAGCCAGGTGATCGCCGGCAATGAGCGCGTCGTGCGCCCGCGCCTGGACGATGCCCTGTTCTTCTGGAACAAGGACCGCAAGCAACCGCTGGCCGACTACGTGCAGCGCCTGGACGACGTCACCTTCCAGAAGGGTTTGGGCAGCTACGCTGACAAGACCAAACGCCTGGAAGCGCTCGCCAGCTCACTGGCCGATTCGCTGGGCGATGACGCCCAGCAGGCGCGCCGAGCCGCCACCCTGAGCAAGGCCGACCTGGTCACCGACATGGTCTTTGAGTTCACCGAACTCGAAGGGCTGGTCGGTGGCTACTACGCCCGTGAATCGGGTGAGCCTGAAGCGGTCGCCGCCGCCATCGCGGAGCACTATCAGCCGCGCGGGCCTTCCGATGCCATTCCAGCAACCCCGATCGGCCGCGCCCTGGCGCTGGCCGACAAGTTCGACACGCTGGCCGGCCAGTTCGCGCTGGGCAACCGCCCCTCTGGTGATCGCGATCCGCTGGGGCTGCGGCGCGCGGCACTGGGCGTTCTGCGAATTCTGCTCGAGGCAAGGATTTCGCTGGACCTGCTCACCGCCAGCCAGGCCGCGATTGCCGCACAGCCGGCGCCGGTCGAGGATGACGACACAGCCAACGCACTGCTGGGCTTTTTTCAGGACCGCCTTCGCGGCCTGCTTGCCGAACAAGGCGTGTCGCCAGACGTGTTCGAGGCCGTCGCAGCGCTCGAGCTGACCGATCCGCTGGATATCCAGGCGCGTTGTCAGGCGGTGTTGGCCTTCCGCCCGACACCCGCGGCGGCTAGCTTGGCCGCCGCGCACAAGCGGGTGCGCAACATTCTGAAAAAATCGCCGCCGGATGCAGGCAACATCGACCCCGCGTTATTCGACGCCGACGCCGAACGCGCCATGCTCGACACCCTGGACGGTTTGGGCGAAGCCGTCGCAAGCCAGGTCGCTGCAGGCGACTACGCCCAGGCTCTGGAACGGCTCGCCAGCCTTCAGGCGCCAGTGGACCAGTTCTTCGAAGACGTCATGGTGATGGCTGACGACGACGCGGTGCGCCGCAATCGCCTACGCCTGCTCGCCCGGCTGGATGTGTTGCTGCGCCAGGTCGCCGACTTCTCTCATCTGTCCGGCTGAACGTACACTGCGGCCATGAAGCTTGTGATCCTGGGCCGCGACGGGGTGCTAAACGAGCCGGTGGACGGTGGTATTCGTCGTCCCGGTGACTGGCGTCCGATTGCCGGCAGCCTGGAAGCGGTGGCGCAGATGACCCAGTCGGGCATCCGCGTCTGCGTGGTCACCCACCAGCCCTTGCTGGGCAGCGGCGAAATGGGTCACGACGATCTCTTCGCAATCCATCAGCGCATGCAAGAGGCGGTCAACCAGTTCGGCGGCCGCTTTGATGCAATCGCCTTCAATCCGCATTCCGAAGCGGATGATCGCCAGTCCGGCAAATCAGCACTGATTCAGGACATTGCCCGGCGCATGCAAATCGATGCCGGAATGATCCCGGTGCTGGGCGACGAATGGAGCGA
>Ga0208330_1000719_pt1 | contig 12975 bp, 7 predicted proteins | sample DeeseametaMP1896_FD_184180 | JGI IMG/M metagenome (GOLD analysis project Ga0208330, IMG submission 184180) | Marine microbial communities from the Deep Pacific Ocean - MP1896 (SPAdes) | ecosystem: Environmental > Aquatic > Marine > Oceanic | place: East of Hawaii, North Pacific Ocean | collected...
CATCGTCACCCACCGAGGCCCCGCCTCAGCTCACCGACACGATCAACCCGCGCGCGAATATCCGCAGCTATCAGTGCACCCTCATTCACGAAGAGCCGCTTTGCCTGCGCGGAGGTACGCCCTGAGTGGCCAGAAGTAGGGTCCCGCTGCGTTCTCTGGAATGACGTCGCGGGCTCTGTATGGATATGCGATACAGTCTGGATTCAGGATCGAGTAATCGCGGACTCGATCTCCCTCAACAAACATGCGGACCGGTACCGAGTTGCGCGACCAAATTGGTAAAGGGCGTTCACTGAGGAAGGCGCTGTCGTCACCGGTTACGACGGAGAATCCAATGGAATCGATGTGATCGGCCAGCTGAGTCCGCATTCTAGACTGAATTGCTTGGCTTAGATCCACGGCGCCGCCACCACTAAGGCTCCATGGGTGAGTCGCGAGGGAAGCTCTTGTAAGATCGGTGACGCTGATGAAATTATCTTCATAGTCATGTTGGCTGAGATGCTGGATAATCGTCGACCAGACAAGGCCTTTGGCAGCCTCGGCTGGTCTTCCGGGCTCACCGCGGATTCCAAGGACAGTTCGGAGGGTGTCAGTCGTAGGCCGTTGGTTGCGGCCAATGATGATCGTAGTGGGCGTGCCGTGTCCTGGAATGTACGCACCGGACGTGTCAATAACCGTTCGCAGATCAACGGTGGGCAAGAAGTCCTCGATTAATTTCGAGCCGAACTCGCGCTTCATAAATGCATTTGATGTGATCTGGCCCACCCAGCCTGTGGCTCGGTCTGATGACCGAGGTCGCGCCAGGCGAAAGCACAGTTCCATGAAGGGTACGGTCAGCGCGTACCTGCGGTGCGGTGTCTTGTACAGCTGGCGATAGGTCGCATTCAGCGCAGCATCTTTGACAGTGATATACGGCGGATTCCCCACCACCACATCGTGTTCCCGCTGCAGAATCTCGGTTAGGGCGTCGGCATCCTCAGTGGTGTCGGCGCGCACCGATGGTCCGCTGGCGAGCAGATCGTCGGGCAACAGCTGCTGGTTCGCACCCCACAGCAGACTGTCACCTGCCGCCAGGTGCGGCTTGTAGGCGATGCGCTGCTCGATACTGGAATCACCGGCAGCCGTGAGTGCAGCAACCAGTAGCCGGAAGCGGGCGATCGCGACGGCGAACGGATTGATGTCGACACCGTAGATACCGTCGAGAGCCTTCTCGACCAGTTCACGCGGTCCCAGAGCCGGGGCGTGCCGTTGCCAGCGTTCGTGCAGCCGACGGAATGCGCCGAGCAGGAAATGCCCTGAGCCACAGGTCGGGTCGATGAGGGTGAACCCTTCGAGCGGCCGGTCGGCCAGCGCGGGTTCCATGGTCTGGTCGAGGATGAATTCCTCAACAAACTCCGGGGTTTGCAGCAGCGCATACGTTTTCTTCGCGTGCTCGGACAGGTCCTGGTAGATGTCCCCCAAGAATCGGGTGTCCATGCCGGTGAACGAAAACTGTGGCTCGCCGTCGGAGTTCTGCTGCCACCAGAACTCCAGCAGCTTTCGCGCCGCATCGCCGGATGGGGCGACCAAGTGCATGGAGGAGAAGCGATCCACCAGGCCGGCGGTGGCGGGATACTCGGCGAAGTGCTCGGCGATCTGGGTGAGCCATTCCCGGTCGGTGTGCTCGGGATACTTCTGAAAGTAGGCGCGCCGCGTGTCCAGGGCATGGGTGCGGTCATCGGCGCTCGCTCCGGAGATCCACCGCGGAGTGACCAGAGCGTTGTCCTCGCAGTAGCGCGCGAACATCGTCAACAACACCCAGGCCACCGCGGCCTGAGTCACCCGGTCGTTGCGCCACTCCTGCCAGGATGCAGCCGTCCGGTTCGCAGCCGTCGCCTTCCCGTAGTCCCGCTGCCACGCGTCGAACACGCCGCCCTGTCGGACATGCAGATCGTCACCGTCCACCCGGGCGCGCAGATCGGCCTCAAGGTCCAGCACTACCCGCTTGAGTGCTGTCACCACATCCGAGCCAGCCGCAGCCATCACAGAACCCCTTCATTAGCACGGGCAGACACCAGATCAGCGCCAGCCCGCCACACCACGAACTGCCCACCGGGCGAACCCAACTGAATCGGCTTGCGATCCACTAGCGCCCCCACCTGGCCTCGTAGCTGCGGCAACACCACCCACACCGGGCGGCGGCGCGGCGCCGCCAAATCACTGAGCTTCGCCAACACATCCAAGTGGTCGTACCGGGCCAGCGGCGACACCTCGGTCACAACCAACGGCATAGTGCTCGCATCCTCGCCAAACACGGCATCGTGCAACTGCTTCGACAGCTGCGGGACCACCCGGTCGATTACCGCGCGCAGCCCACGCGCATCCAACGGGCTGGCGTCGGCGGCATCCGCGCCGCGAATCAAATCCCACGAGATCCCTTGCTGTTCGGCGAGGTCTCGCATCGCGTCGATTAGCCGGGTCGTCACATCCACCAGCTCACCGCCATATGTATCGGCGAGGTCGCGGGCCACCCGGGTATGCAGCCCCGGCCGATCCGGCGGAATCGGCACCCCGATGGCCAGGAACCCACGCTCATCGAGGCTGCGCTTGAGCAGCGCCCGCTGATCGGCGGCGTCATGGGAGGCGGCAGCAGTCCCCTGGCCGTTGCTCGTCGGAACTGTCGACGGTTTGCGGGTGTGCATCGTCGTCGCACTCTGCGGTTGCGCGTGCCGGAACCGGTAGGCGGCGGCGGCGCTGTCCCACTCCAGATCCAGCGTCGTCTGCATCAGATACGTGTCGAGGTGTGGCGGGGCCGGGACCCGATCGAGCTCGGGGAAGCGCGCGCTGACCCGGCTGCGGATCTGAGACGGTGACAGCGACTCCGACTGCGCCAACCCGGTCAGCGCGACTTGGATCGCGGCGGCGGGGGCGATATCGCGGTTATGCAGCTCTCCGCGACCGGATACCGCGGCATGCTTGGAGATCGCCGCGGCCAGCCGTATCAGCCGGCCCTCGGTAGGAGCCTTCGTCGTCGCACTGGGATCGTCGCTGCCCGAGCGGTAGCCCGCCAGGTACGCGGCGCCGAGTTCGCGGGCCGCGGTGCCGGGCGGAATGACCACGTCCTGCTCGACGGACACCATCTCATCCGCGCGTTTAGCGGCGGCCTCGGCGGCTGCGAGCAACAGCTCATCGGTGGCCACCAGTGCCAGCCGGCGCCCGTGCCGTCGTCGCACAAATTCCTTCGTACCCGAGGCAGTTTCGTGCTCGCTGAGCCGTTCCAAAGCAACCCGCAACAATCCGCCGGCCGTGCGGTCAGCCCGGTCTCGGGCGTACCGGTCCGACGACGGGGCGGCGGCCTCGGGGAGCCGCGCACGGATCTCCGCGGTCAGCGTCTCGATGGCAGCGACACCACCGAAGTCGGAGAGCACCTGACGGGTGATCTCGCTGACCGCGTCGAGGAGCTCGCGGGTGTCCTGACGCTGAGCCCAATCGTCCTGCAGTTCCTTGATCAGTTGCGGTCCGCGCTGTGACGCCTTGCCGACGGCGGCAGCAAGCTCGGTACTGCTGGCGAACGCATCCAGCCCCGGCGTGATCCCCAGCAGCAGCTCGGCGGCATCCTTACGGGTCGAGGACCGTGCACCCGACACCGCCGACAGCAGCAGCGCGGTGGCGTCGTCGAGCCCCATCAGAGCATCGCCGGTGGCCCGCTTCTGGTCCTTGCCGAGGCGCTTGGTCCAGGCGCGGTAACGGGTGGTGATCTCCTTGCGGGTGTCCTTGGCCTCTCGCGCCACCAACCGGTTGAGCCTGGTCGAATCCAGCGCCAGCAGCTCACCCACCGTGGTCACCTGAACGGTGGCGAGTGCGGACGTGGCGCGGGCGCTCAGACCGGCGGCGGTCAAAGCGGTCGCAGCGTCAGCCTTCTCTGCGGCGGCAACATCTCCCTGATCACTGGCCTGCGTCTGCAGGCTGGTGAACACTGCGCGCCATTCCCGCAACATGTCCTCGGCCGTATCAGGGCGCGCGGTGGCGTTGCGGGAAAGCGCGGAGCCGAAGAAGCCGACCAGCCCGGTGGCCAACGTCGGCTCGAACATATCGGGACGTAGTGTGACGTCGTCGTCGATGGTGGCGGGGTGGGCGCCCTGATCGGCGCCATACCACGGGCGTTCGCCAGTGGCCATCTCGAACAGCACCACCGCGGCGCCGTAGCGTTCGGCGGCGGTGTCGTACTGGCGACGTCCCCCGATGCCCAGGAACGGATCGAGGTAGGGCGGGGTGCCGGCTTCGACGTTCTTGGCCTCGACGCCAGCCATAGAGAAGTCGAACATCGTCAGGTGTGTGTCGGCGCGTGAGCTCGACTGGTAGACCCCAAGATTTGAGGGCTTGATGTCACGGTGGGTGATACCGGCGCGTTCCAGCGCGACCAGGGCGGTCAGTAGGTCCACGCCCCAGCGTTCCAGCACGTCGATGGACAGCCGGCCGCGGTTGTTGAGTTCCTCGGCCAGCGTGGTGCGTCCGGCGTAACGCAGCAGCAGGGCGGTGCGGCCACCCACTTCGAGCCGGTCGTACAGGGTGACGATACGGTCTTCGTTCTCCAGCTTGCCGAGCACCTGCGCCTCGGCGTGCAGTCGTTCGGCGGCTTCGGAGTCTTTGGCGACCTTGAGTACTCGTTCGGCATCACCGACCTGCTTATCGGTGACCAGGATGCCGACGGCCGTGGACCCGGCACCCAGGCGCTGTTTGTAGATGAAGCGACCTTCGAGTTCGGCGCCCGGCCCGGCCTCCAGCGGATCGGTGCCGGTGGCCTTGCCGAGCAGGTCTTCGCGGACGGCGGCGAGCCGGTCCAGAAAGGTGGCGACGTCGGGGATGCGGTCGGCCGGGCTCGGGTTGGTGGCATCAAGCACCAGTTGCCGCAGTGAGGTCCGGACCTGCGGCATCTCGGCGGCGAGGTCCAGGCCACGGTCCCGGCGCAACCGGTCCATCAGTTCGCCGCGTTCGGTGGCCGGGGATTGACCGCTGAGGATGAAGAACGACAGGGCGCCCAGGCCGAAGATGTCGATGCGGCCAGGGTCGGTGGGGCGTTGACCCTCGGGTGCGGAGAACAGCAAGGCGCTGTCGCTGGGGCTGGCGGCCATCAGACTCAGCGACCCCGGCGACAACCGGCTGACAGCGGTGTCCGGGTTCGCGGGCAGCACACCGGCGCTGTCCCAATCGGTGACCTGGGGAAGCAGATGCGAACCGCGTTCGCGGATTGCGACGGCGCGTGGGTTGAGGGTGCGGTGCACCACCCGGCTACGGTGGGCGTAGTGCACGATGTCGGCGATACGACCGATGAGGTCGAGCTGGCGTTCCAGCGACAGCTTGCCCTTGTTGTCGGCCAACCACAGGTCCAGCGGGGTGTCACCCTTGGGCTGCGGGAACACCAGGCCGATACCCAGCTCGGGCTCGTCGACGATGTCCTCAGGCACCTGCAGGCCGTCGTAGCGGAGCCGGTGCAGAAGGTGGTATTCGGCGGTGACGGCCCGTTGGCGGGCGTGCTTGTCCGCCGAGGAGGCGCCCTGCTTGGTGAGGTAGAAGCGGATGCGGGCGTGGCGTTCGGCGTCGACGTGGTGAAATGCCGGCCAGTCCTGCCAGCCGTCGCCATCGGCCAGCGGCTGCTCGTCGATGATCCACGACCCGACCTCACGTTGCCGGCGCGGTGCCAGACCGATCGCCTTCATCAGGCCGGCGATCAGTTGGCTGTCGCGCTCGGGGATCGGCTCGTGGCGCGGAGCGGCCAGCAGGCGCTCGGAGATGCCTGGCAGGCCGGAAGTCTTCTGGTGTCCATCAAGGCCGTACAGGTTGATCCGCGAGTTGGGCGGCAGGTCGCACACGAACTCGTTGTGATGCAGGAACACCAGCTCCTGCACGTAGGGGATGCGACGCACGGCGTCGTGGCCGCCGCGCTGGCGGATGGAGTCCTTCAGCAGGGAGGCGAAGTATTGCGCCTTGCGGCGGGCCAGCAGCAGCGGGGAGTCCTCGGTACGGCCGTTGCGCTTCCACAGGTGATCGTTGCCGGTGAGGACGCCGCGGTAATGCTTGAGCTCGATCAGGAACAGGGTGTCGCGGGCCAGCACCAGCAGGTCGACCTCATGCCAGCGGCCGCGGCTATCGCGGAACTCGAAGTTCGCCCACGCCCGGTACGGCGCGGCGTCAGGCAGGGCCTGCTTGACGAGGTCGAGACCTTCTTGTTCGTGGGCGAACTGCGACTCGGCGATCTGGACCCAGCGATCGTCCTTCACCGAATCAGTTCCCCCTACGTCGTGCGTGTGGTGTTCAACTTACTGAGTGGGGCCACAGCCGTTACGGGTACTGGGTGGCATTTCGCGCACGCACCGATGCCCTCGTTGGTTTCCGACCGGATTCTGCCTGATGCGCCCGACAATGTCTGGGGTGTTCGCTAACAGTTGATGGTGATGTCGCGATATTGTGCGCTGAAGATTTCAGAACTGCGGGGGTGGTTGCATGGTCTTGCCATTGATACCAGCTGCATTAATAGCTGTAGGTGCGATTACCGGTAGTGGCGGCCTGGCGTTGGGCGGCAAGGGCGGGTTCGCCATCAAGAAGGCCCAGTCACAGCGCGGCGAAGCGATCAAACGCTACGAAGAGCGTCGGGAACAGAGCGAAAGTTGCGTCGCCGCGACCAACACCCATCTTGAGAGTCTTGGCGGTGACCAGCGGCAAGCGCTGGCAGATGTCGTGGTTCGTATGGCGGAGTTCCTTCGTCGCAACGAACGGCAGGTTCGGGAGAATGAACGACTGTTGGTCGACGGGATCGACGCAACGATGCAGCGAGTCACCGGGTTGACGACGCTGGACATTGACGCGGCATCATGGATTGCCGGTGCTCTGGGATCTGTTGGTGTCGGGTTCGGCGCAAGCGCCGGAGTTACGGCGGCAGCTGGAAGCTTCGGAGTCGCCAGCACCGGTGCTGCGATTTCGGGGCTCTCCGGCGTCGCTGCCTCGAATGCCGCGCTGGCATTCCTCGGCGGCGGCAGCCTGGCGTCCGGCGGAGGAGGGATGGCATTAGGGGCGGCGGCGCTGAATTTCGTGACCATCGGGCCCGCGCTTCTGATGGGGGGCTTTGTCGCGCATATGCAGGGCGATAAGGCACTCACAAATGCCAAGGAAGTTCTAGCGAAGGTCGAGATAGGCATCGCCCAGCTCGACGAGTTCGATGCCAAGCTATCGGCTGTCGAGACCCGTGTCGACGAATTGCGTTCTGTGCTTGGTGACCTGCGTGGCCGCGCGATCGAGGCCCTGGATGTGTTGGAGTCGGAGCCTTTCGATGCCACGGTGCATGCGGGCCGATTCCAACGGGCCATGACGTTGGCTATGGCGGTGCGAGATGTAGCCGCGGCGCCGGTCGTGGACGATGCCGGCGACCTGACGGAGGAGAGTGCGGAGCTCACCGTTAGGTACCGGGCAATGACGGAGGTGGACGCCGATGCCTGATCCCGCAACGGTCCATACTGCCAAGGTTGTGGGACGCGCAGCCGACGGTGTGACGGCGCTACAGGGCTTCAACGCCCTGACTCAGATCGTTGACGCGGCGAAGGAATGCATCGCTGTGCACGAGGTGGAGAGCAGTAAGCGTGCCCGGCTGCAGGCCTACGAGACCACGGAAGTGGCGCGTATCAAGGCGGCCGAGTCGGTCTTGAAGGACTATTTTGCAAAGGTCTTCGCTGAGCGCCGGTCAAACTTTGAAGAGCTCTTCAACCGTCTCGATGGCGCTTTGGAAGCCAACGATGGCGAAACAGTGGCCTTGATGGTGCGCGGGATCGTCGATATCGCGAAGACGTCGCCGCTGGCTGATCTCGGCGACCTCAGCCAGATTCGTGCGGCGCTTGATGATCCGGATCAGGTTTGGGAGCTGTAGTCGGACTCTGATGCGATTGTCTCGCGCCCCCTCTGATGATCAGCGGCACTAAGCCGCTCAGCCAGCTGAAATATTTGTCATTGCAAGAACCCCCGCTGTGCCAAGAGTGTGCCAAGAGGCGCAGAAGCGGGTGAGAAACGGGCGATGCAGCGAAACGGCTGAGACCCGCTGACCTGGACTTATGTGAACACGATAGGCACACTGAGACGCTATAAAAGCAGGTCAAAGGCATTTACACACCAGCGGTCGGCGGTTCGATACCGTCCGCGCCCACCAGGCCGCCTCAGTCGCTGTCTATGCTCGCGTCGTCGCGGGGGACCACCACGATCGGAATCTGGAGCACGCGCAGCATCTTCGCCGCGGTCGAGCCGAGGAAGATCCGCCGACGTTGGGCCAGCCGACTGGACCCGACCATGATCAGGTCACCGTCATGCCATTCGAGCTTGTCGACGGCTGCCTCCACCGTCGGTCCGTCGACGACGGTCGATGTCACCGGAAACGACGCCGGAAGTACCGATTTCGCGGCTTCCAAGGTCGCGGTGGCATGCTCCAACGCCTCCGCACGAATCGATTCGGGAGTGTCGTCGGTGCGACGGATCGCATGCTGATCCAGCGCGACGAGCGACACCAGTCGTAGTGGGGTACCGGCGGCCTGGCTGATCCGGACCGCCGTGTCGAGCAGCAGCCGGGCACCTGCTCGGGTACCGATCGCGCATGTCACCGACCGCACTCGCTCGACGTCGGAATGGCGGGTGCCCCGGGGCGCGACGGCGACCGGCACCGGCGCCGAGTGCAGGAGGTCGTTGACCACCGACCCCAGGGAGTAACCGCCGGCCAAGCCTCCGCCCGCTCCGCCCACCACAATGGCGTCGGCCTCCAGCCGCACCGCCTCGGCGGCCAGCCGTTCGGCGACGGCGTCGTCGAACATGAGGTGCGGGACGGCGCGAACGTCATCCGGTACCAGGGCCAGCGCCTCGGCCAACCATTGTTTCGCCTGCTCGGCGAGCACATCCTGGTAGCCCGCGCTGAACGCGAGGTCGGGTTGCGCTCTGGTGGGCGGCAGCACCATGCAGATGTCCACCTCGGCGCCCAGGGTGCGGGCCAGCCGGACTGCCAGCGCGACGGCGTCGGCGCCCCCGGAGGTGGCGAGATAACCCACTAACAGCTTCATCTGGACCCGATCCTGTCGTCCTGATCGATACCCTGATTGTGTCCGAGCCGGGCGCGGCGCACCGGCGTTTCCGGCAGGCGTATCCGCTCCGCACGACGTTTCGTCTCGGCCTGCCTCCCGGGCCCGCGTGCGACCACACAGGTTGGGCAAGTCGAGTCGGTGAAAGTCGATGCCCTCGCGGTCGCACCGCCGTTACGATCAGCGGGCACATCACCTCCTGAACAGGCGAGGTCCCCATGCAGATCGAGGCTCACGACCCTCATCACCGTCCTGAAGCAGACCTCCAGGACAAAGGGCTCTCTCACAACGCGGTCGGACTGTTCGGCGGCACTGTCCTGGGCATCTCCTCGGTCGCTCCGGCCTATGCCCTGACCGCCACGATCGGCATCCTGGTCGCCGAGGCAGGCACGAAGATGCCGGTGGTGATCATCGCCGGCTTCCTGCCGATGTTCTTCGCCGCGTACGCCTACCGCGAACTCAACAAGGTGGCGCCCGACTGCGGGACATCGTTCACCTGGACCACCAAGGCCTTCGGTCCCTACATCGGCTGGCTCGGCGGCTGGGCGGCCGTGCTGGCCACCGTCATCGTGTTGTCCAACCTGGCCGGAGTCGCGGTCCAGTTCTTCTATCAGTTCATCGGCGACCTGGCAGGCAGCGAGACCATCGCCGCGCTGTGGGAGAACAAGCCGATCAACGTGCTCACGTGCCTGGTGTTCCTGGCCATCGCCACCACAGTGGCCTACCGCGGAATCACCACCACCGAGCGGGTCCAGTTCATCCTCGTCGGATTCCAGATGGTGGTGCTGCTGGCATTCGGCATCGCCGCGCTGGCGAAATCCGGATCCTCGGACACCGGGATGTCGTTCAGCTTCGACTGGTTCAGTCCAGCGGGCCTGACGATGTCGGCGTTCATCGCGGGTCTGTCCGGGTCGATCTTCGCGTTCTGGGGCTGGGACACCGCACTCACCGTCAACGAGGAGTCCAAGGATTCCGACAAGACTCCGGGTCGCGCCGCGCTGCTCTGCGTGGTGTCGATTCTGTTGACGTACCTGCTGGTCGCGGTGGCGACACAGATGTACGCCGGAGTCGGCACCGACGGCGTGGGTCTGGGCAACGAGGAGATCGCCGACAACGTCTTCGGCGCGCTCGCCGAGCCCGTGCTCGGTGGGCCGCTGCACCTGTTCCTGTTCCTGGCCGTGGTCGCGTCCAGCGCGGCCAGCCTGATCACGACGTTCCTGCCGACATCTCGGACCATGCTGGCGATGGGGACCTACAAGGCGTTCCCGTCCCGGTTCGCCACCATCCACCCCCGGTTCCTGACGCCGTCCTTCGCGACGATCGCAGCGGGCGTCGGTGCAGCGGTGTTCTATTCGACCCTGACGTTCCTGTCCGAGAGCGTGCTCACCGACACCATCTACTCGCTCGGCATCATGATCTGCTTCTACTACGGGCTGACCGCGTTCGCCTGCATCTGGTACTTCCGGCACGAACTGTTCGCCGATGTGGGCAGTTTCGTGTTCAAGCTGCTCTTCCCGCTGCTCGGCGGGCTCGGTCTGCTCGGCGTTTTCCTCGTCACGTTGCGCGACAGCGCTTCTCCCGATTACGGCAGCGGCGCCAGCATCGGCGGCGTCGGCCTGGTGTTGATATTGGGGCTCGGGCTGATCCTGTCCGGCGTCGTGTTCATGCTGGTCCTGCGTGCACGCCAACCGGCGTTCTTCCGCGGTGAAACGCTACGCGTGGACACACCAGTTCGCGTCAAGGACACCCACTAGTTTCCCCATCTGCCTGCCGGTACCCATGCGCCGCGTCGTCGGTGGCGAGTTCTCGACGACATCTCTGTCGGCGCATGCGCGTCGCCTGCTCGGCCGAGAGATCTCCACGGCGTCCCGTCAGTGCATGTGGGCCGCCCGATCGGGGCCGAGGTGCTCGGCTGTGCCGGTGTGGCAGGTCGCGCCCTCGGCCTTCGGCGTGGGCGCCACATCGATCGACGGGTTCTGGTCGAAGAACCCGGAAGGCTTGAGCCAGAACGACACCGTGTCGACGGGCATGATCGGCCATTCCTCGACCCTGGTGATGTGGTGGATGCCGAAGACGTACCAGAGGACGACGTCGGCGTTCTCGAGCGGTGCGTCGTCCTTGATCCACTCCGTCATGCCGGTGTCGACGGTGGACTGGGTCGGATACCTACCGCACGGCCAGCGCTCGTCGTCGTCGTGTCGCGTGACCCACAGGGTGTGGCCGATCACCGGCGCCCGAAGATACTGCGGCGTGGTGGGATCCATCAACGCCGGGAACGCCGCACCCGGAATCAGCTTGTAACCCACCTGGGTGCCGTGCCGGTTCACCTTGTCCGGGTTGACCACCTTCCAGCCGCGCTGGGTGTTCCAGTCGAAATCGCGGGCACCGCTGGCCTCTGACGTGATCGGGGTGGACCTGGTGACCAGAGCCAGGCCGTGGGGGTTGTCCTCCGACACCGGCGGTGCGACCGAGTCGACCTCGACGACCGTGTTCGCCGACCCGTCGACGTCGAGATCCAGTCGCGCCACCAGGAAGTGCTGGTGGAACGGCGCGTAGGTGCGGTTGTCGACGACGGTGCCATACGGTGGCGCCGGCTCGCCCTCCGCGTACGGGGTCGTGACCATGATCCCGGTCGCACGCACCTCGCACTCGATGTTGCCGTCCTGGTAGAACCGCCAGTAGACGAGGTACTCGTAGTTCGCGACGGTCACGTGGCAGGAGACAACCATTCGCCGCTGGCGGCGCACCTCGGCGCCGGTCACCAGATCGACGTGCTTCCAGAGCACCGCGTTGTCTTCTTCGTGCAGACAGATGGCGTTCTTGATCTCGTACGGCGCACCTGCGGTGTCGTGCAGCACCGCGTCGACGTAGCGGATCTCGCCGAGGCAGTCGCACCCCAGTTCCAGCGAGGTGGTCATGAAACCGAGCCCCCACTCGCCGATGTCGAAAGCGGTACGGCGGTAATGATCGAACGTGGGGTCGCGGTAGGGGACCACCATCTCGGCCAGCGACATCCGGTAGGCGATGTCACGCCGCACGCCGTGATCATCATAGGCGACCTGATAGATCACCGGACCCTCGCGATAGTTGAAGCCCAGGCGCATCGACCAGTTCTGCCAACGCAATTCGGTGCCCTCGACGGTGAACGACGTGCCGTCGGGCTGGGTGATGTGCAGCGGCTTGAGATCGGTGCGCTGTTGACCCGTCCACGGTCCCGGCACGTATTCGCCGTTCACCGCCGGCATTCCGACGTCGAACTCATCCTCGATCTCGAGGAGTTCGAGGGTGTTCATGTCGACGACGAGCTTCAGTCCGGAAACGGGGTGGGCGTAGGGGTTCCCGTCGGGTGACTCACGGACCCAGAGGTCGCACCAGCCCAGTCGGCGGTCGCGGTACTTCTCGGGCATCAGCGCTCTGCCGTAGGTCCAGACGTCGACGACGACCCGACTCATGTCGGTGATACCGCGTTCGCCCAGCTTCGCCACCACGTCCGGGTGAGCGCGCATGGCTTCGTCGACCTCGTGGAACTCGTCGACGGTGAAGTTCGGGGTGACGTCGGGAATGTGCTGGACCGAAACGACGGTGTCGCCGGTGAGATCGATAGTGGCTTCGTAGGTCTTGTTGTCCGATCGGTTCCACACCACCGCCAGCGCATGCCGCGGAACCGGGTCTCCCGTGCGCCACGCCAGCACCTCGTGTTTGGGTGGTTCCACCAGCTCGATCGACGCGAAACGGAAGGTGTCGCTGACATGCCCGTCCCGGCGGAGTATCTCGGCGGTGCGGCTGAACTCGTCCGCACTCAGAGGTTCCAAAGGGTGAGAAGCCATGGGCCGACCGTCCTCTCAGAGGTGCCAACTCCACTCCGGCCGATGAGGGCACGACCAGCTGGTGG
>Ga0208330_1000724_pt1 | contig 12940 bp, 14 predicted proteins | sample DeeseametaMP1896_FD_184180 | JGI IMG/M metagenome (GOLD analysis project Ga0208330, IMG submission 184180) | Marine microbial communities from the Deep Pacific Ocean - MP1896 (SPAdes) | ecosystem: Environmental > Aquatic > Marine > Oceanic | place: East of Hawaii, North Pacific Ocean | collected...
ACCCGTTATGACCGATGCCCGAAGACCTTCTTCTCAGCGATCGCACTCGCCGCAACCGTCATCTTCTGGCTTTGAGTGAGAACGAGTCCTGACCCTAGGTAGCTCCGTGCGCACGTTGCTCGGTCCCCGATTGCGGTTCGATCCCAGTCCTATTTGAACAGGTGGGACCAAGATCGGAAACATTTCCGGTCGCACTCTTTTCCCGTTTTTCTTCAATGCCTTGGAAGAAATTCACCAAACCGATGCAGTCAACAGGTCCGGAGAATATCCGCCCTGAGAGACCGCTTCCGGGCCTCCTCGCGCACGGGCCAGTGCTCAGCCCCACGCGCATAACCCTCCAAAACAACGAGAAAATCCGGCCGCGGTCGGATCGGGAGAACGCTTTCGCGAGAGCAAGTGGCGGAGAGGAAGGGATTCGAACCCTCGAGACGGTTTCCCGCCTACACACTTTCCAGGCGTGCGCCTTCGACCACTCGGCCACCTCTCCGTCGACCCGTTTAGCAAGGACTGCGCATCGGCTGCAAGAGGCATTCGGACCTTCATTCCCTGTGGTGGCGTCGACCCGCGCCCAACTCACCCGCGTCAGGCTTGCATCCCCGAGCGCGGGCGCCGCACTCTATGGAACGAAGTGCAAGGAGGGCGGGAATGTTCGCGCGGAAACAGCTGAAATACGAGGCAATGGATCTGCCCGACCGGGTTTCGATGCCGGATGAGGAAATGGTCCGGGCGGCTGAGGCGTTTAATGACCGGATGAAACGGCGACACTCGGTCCGCGACTTCTCTGGCCGTTCGGTGCCACGGGCGGTCATCGAGGATTGTATCCGTACGGCCGGATCGGCCCCCTCCGGGGCCAATCATCAGCCCTGGCATTTCGTGGCGATCTCGAACCCCGGGATCAAGTCGCGCATCCGCGTCGCCGCCGAGGAAGAAGAGCGCCGCTTCTATGACGGCGCGGCGGGGGATGAATGGCTGCGGGCGTTGGAGCCGATTGGCACCGGGCCGGATAAACCGCACCTGGAGATCGCGCCGTGGCTGATCGTGGTCTTTGCGCAGCGCTATGGTCAGTTCGACGACGGCACGCGGTTCAAGAACTACTATGTGCCGGAAAGCGTCGGCATTGCCACAGGTTTTCTGCTGGCGGCGCTGCACCATGCGGGGCTGGTGTCCCTGACCCATACGCCGAACCCGATGAGATTCCTGAACGAGCTTCTGGGGCGCCCCGAGTCCGAAAAGCCGGTGATGATCATCGCCGCCGGACATCCGGCGCCCGGGGCAAAGGTGCCGGCCGTGGCCAAGATCAAGAAACCCCTGGACGAGATCCTGACCCTGGTGGAGTGACGGGCGGCGGCCTCAGCTGGCGACTTGTTCGCGCAGGATCGAGGCGGTCAGCGAGATCATCAGGTAGATACCACCGAAGATCAGGAAGGCCAGCACCGTGTTCTCGAACTTGCGAGGATAACTCGGGTCCTCGGAAGGTACGGGCACAACGGATGTGGTCAGGTAGCGGGCCTGGCTGTCGGCGTCGCGACGGGCCTGTTCCAGCCGTTCCAGCGCCGTTTGCAACATCAGGTCGCGGGTCGATAGATCGGCCTCGGCCAGCTTGATCTGGACCGCCACTTCGGCCAGTGAATCCTTGCCCGTGGTCGCCGTTGTCATCTCGCGGTTCAGGCGGTCCAGCAAGGCTTCGAGCCGGCGAATGTCACCCTGGGCGCCTTCGACCTTGGCCTGGTTCGGGCGGCTGTTGTCCAGCAGCGCCTGCAGTTGCAGCTGTTTTTCCTGCAATTGCAGTTCATAAGTGTTGATCTGCGAGCGCAGCGCGGCAATCCGCCCTTCGGGGTCGACGACATTGCCCTCCTGCTGCATGCGCACCAGCTTTTCCTGCGCGTCGCGGCGGGCGGCCTCGGCATCGGCCAGCCCCTGTTCGGCGTCGGTCACTGCGTTGGACCGTTTGCGCAGGGACAGGTTGTCCACCCGTTCCTCGGCATAGCCGATCAATGCCTTCGAAAAATCGGCGGCGACCTCCGGGTCGGCGGCCATCACCTCCATCTTGATGACGCCCTCGGTCGGGTCATAGCCGATCTGGACGTGACGTTTGTAAAGCGAATAGGCCTCTTCGTTGGTCGGCTCGGGGTCCAGCCGCTGGATCGGATCAATAAAGCCCTGGGTAAAATGCGATTTGAACCCTTCGTCCCGGTCCAAGCGCAGCATGGCGTCCTTGGAGGTCAGGTAGGATTGCACCGCGATGGCATCCTGGTTGGTGGCGAATTGCGTGCCCGAGAACAGCGATCCCATTGCTCCACCGGAACTCTCTGCCTTCAGGATCAGGAATTCCGACTTGGTCGAATACATCGGCGTCGCCACGGCATAGAAATAGTATCCCGCGATCAGGGTCGGCAGCAGGACAAAAGCCGCCAGCCGCACCAGAAGCAGCATCATCTTCTTGCGGCGGCGCGCGGCCAGCTCGCGCTGGATTTTCAGGATTTCGGCAGCGCGGCGTTCTGCCGGGCTGACGGTTTCGGTCGTAGGCAGCTGTGTCTTTTCCAGCTTTACGGTCTGGGGCAGTTGCACCTTGGGTTCGGGTTTTGATTGCGGTGGCGTGGCGGTCTTGTTGCTGGGTTCCGCCTGCACCAGTTCCAGCATGTTGGCGCGCTGGAACGGGTCGATCCCGCGAGCACGCAACAGCCGAACCGCATCGAAATCCGATGTCGCCTCAAGCCCGTGCTTGTTGGCGACGCGGCGCGCCATGCGCAATTGGCGCCCTGTCAGACCCTCGGCCCGGATCGAGTCCATATCCGTCTCTCCCGCAACCTGGCGGGGCGAGGCGACCTCGCCGCTGCGAGCCTTGGCGGCGGCCCCGGCGTTGGAGAATTGCGGTCGGCCCGGCGGAGATGAGGTGGCCGCGGATGCGGGTGGCGTGGGGCTGGTCGTCTCCGCCGGATCGCCGCGATCGGCCTCGGCCCCCTCTCCTGAAAGGGCGGCTGCGGCCGGTGAACGCCGAATGCGGAACTTCTTAGCCTTCGGTTTCATAGTCATAGAGCCGTTTCGCTTCTTCCAGGGTGTCGAACATATGCATTTTACCATCCATCAGGACAGCGGCCTTGCGGGCAAATTTCTCCAGCACCTTGGGTTGGTGACTGACAATGATGATCGTGGTCGTGCGCAGCCGTTCGGCCAGGATATCACCGGCCCGCTTATTGAAACCGGCATCGGTGGAATTGGGCATGCCCTCATCGATCAGGTACATGTCGAAATCCAGCGCCAGCATCAGCGCAAAGGTGAACCGCGCCCGCATGCCCGAAGAATAGGTGCCGATGGGCTGGTCGAAATATTCCTTCAGGTCGCACAGCCAGCGGCAGAAGGATTCGACGTAATCGGGGTCCAGACCGTAAAGCTTGGCGATAAAGCGGGCGTTTTCCTTGGCCGATATCTTGGAAACCACACCGCCCATGAAGCCCAGAGGAAAGGAGACGCGGCAGCCACGCCGGATCTCCCCCTCATCCGGCTTTTCCAGCCCGGCCATCATCTTGATAACGGTGGATTTCCCGGTGCCATTGGGGGCCAGGATGCCAAGAGACTCGCCAATGTCGACACGGAAGGAAACCCGGTCAAGGATCACCTTGCGCTGGGCGCCGGTCCAGAAGGACTTGCTGACCATGTCGAACTCTAACATCTGGGTGCCCTGACTATACCCGGTTCCCTTGCAAATTGGTGTATGCGCCAAGTTGGTAGATAATTTGTTCACATTATGGCGTTGTCGCGAAACAAAAACAAACCGGGCCCCGGTGAGGGGCCCGGCAGGTCAACAATTCATCATGAATCTCAGGCGACGAGGCCCCAGATCATGCCTGCGATCAACGATCCCAGCAGCGCGTAGCCAAGGTAGGCCATGAAGACCCGCGGTTTGACCAGTGCCCAGACCGCGATGGCGGCGGGAATACAGCTGACGCCGCCGGCCAGGACAAAGCTCATGGCCGCGCCCGGTGCCATGCCCTGCGCCAGAAGGGCGTCGACCAGCGGCACAGCGGCATAGCCGTTCAGATAGGCTGGTGCCCCCACCAGCGCGCCCAACAGGATCGGCATGAACCCGGTGCCGCCCAGCACGCCCGCGATCATGTCGGCGGGGACGTAGTGGATCATCAGCGCCTCGATCACATAGGCCAGGGTCAGCCACTTCAGCAGGAACAGCGCGTTTTCCAAGGCGGTGTCGCGGAAGGTCGCGGTGCGCTCGCTCTCTTGCCAGAAGGTCCAGACCGGCTTGCCGCTGAACGGCTTCTTGACGCCACAGCAGCCGCCCACCTGCGGTTTCTCGCGCAGCGGATCGCGGAAGACAGGGCTGTTGGCCAGGGCCTTGGTGCCGAAACCGCCCAGCAGGCCCAGCCCAACGGCGGCGGCGGTCTTGGCCACGGCAAAGCCCCAACCCAGCGTGCCCGCAGTGATGAGGAACATGGCCGGGTCCATCAGCGGAGAAGCCAGCCAGAAGGCCATGACCGCCGACAAAGGCGCGCCAACCGCCAGCAGGGCGGCGATAAAGGGGATCACTTCGCAAGAGCAGAAGGGAGCCATGCCGCCCAGCAGGGCGGCCAGGAAGATCATCCGCACCTCTCGCCCCTCAAAGGCCTTGGCCAGCAGGGTTTCTGCCCCTGTGGCCTTGAGATAGGCCACCGCCAGCACCGCAAACAGGATGAACGGCGCGGTGCCCGCCAGCGCGCCGGCGGCAAAGGTGACTGTCGGCCAGAGCTGAGGCCAGTCGACCAGCGCCACAAGGGCCAGCAACGCGATACTGGCCAGCCAGGCCTTTGGCACGGGCGGCAGGCGGCGGGTTGCCGTTGTGGTGGTGTCAGCCATTCTGGATATCCTTGTGACAGATCGAGGCATCCGCGCAGCACTGGCGCAGCAGGTAATCGGACAGCGCCTCCACCTCCGAGTAATCGGCGGCGGCGCAGATGATGGAACGTCCCTGCCGCGCCTGGGAGACAAGCCCGGCGGCAGAGAGGATTTTCAGGTGATGGGTGAGGGTCGACCCGGTGATCCCGGTGCGTTCACCCAACGCGCCGATGCTAAGCCCTTCGTGCCCGGCCCGCACCAGCGTGTGCAGGACCTGAAGGCGCTGTTCGGACCCAAGCGCGGCAAACTTGGAGGCCGCCGTTTCGACGGTCAGGGGTTGGGAATCGATCATTTTCATATTTCTAACGTTGTCGAAATAAAGATGGCTTGGCAAGGGTTATTTCGATATTTGTCGAACTGATTGGCGCAAGGCGCCTGCGATGCCCCGCTTGGCTTGCACGTTCTCCTCGCCGAAAACGGGCCCACCGCAGGGACCCCAACTTCCGCCCGATCGTGTTTCTTTGGGCGGAAAATACCTCCGGGGGTGAGGCCGGAGGCCGAGGGGGCAGCGCCCCCTCCCGGCGTGACCTCGACGCATCGGCGGTCTAGACTTGCGCAATGCACCAACTGCTTGCCGACATCCGCGCCTGCCGTCTCTGCGCCGACCGGTTCGCCGCCACCGAGACGGAACATGCGCCGCGCCCCGTCTTGCGTGCGCAACCCACGGCCCGCCTGCTGATCGCGGGGCAGGCCCCGGGGATGAAGGTGCACCATTCCGGCCTGCCGTTCACCGATCCGTCCGGCGATCGCTTGCGCGACTGGCTGGGGATCGACAGCGAGACCTTCTATGACGCCACCCGCGTTGCCATCGTGCCGATGGCCTTCTGCTTTCCAGGGTATCGCAAGGGGTCAGACCTGCCGCCGCCGCCGATCTGCGCCCGCACCTGGCGGCAGCAGGTCATCGAGGCGCTGCCCGATGTCCAACTGACCGTTCTGGTCGGCGGTTACGCGCAGAAATGGCATCTGGGCGTCAAGACGAATGTCACAGACACCGTTGCCTGCTGGCGCGACTTTTCGCCCGGGGCGCTGCCCTTGCCGCATCCGTCCTGGCGCAATACCGCATGGTTGAAACGCAATCCCTGGTTCGAGGCCGAGCTGCTGCCCGTCCTTCGGACCCGCGTCGCGGAGGTGCTGGCATGAGCGATGAGACCCTGACCGAACTGGACCGCGCCCATGCGGCAATGGAGGCCGCGCCGGAAGACGATGCGGTCCGACTGCGCTACTACGACCGGCTGGCCACGACAGAGCTGTACCTGATACTGACCGCCGAACCGCAGGGGCAGGAGATTTCGCCCGAGGTGTTCGAGCTGGGCGACGCGCGCTTTGTCCTTGGCTTTGACCGAGAGGAGCGGATGGCGGCGTTTGCCGGGCGGGCGGTTCCCTATGCCGCGCTTTCGGGCCGGGCACTGGCCGCGATGCTGGCGGGGCAGGGGATCGGCCTTGCCCTGAACCTCGAGGTGGCGCCCTCGCAATACCTGTTGCCGCCCGAGGCGCTGGACTGGCTGGCCGAAACCCTGGGCCACGGCCCGCAAGAGGCCGAGGCGCGCCCCGCCGAGTTCCGCGCCCCCCGCGTGCCAGAGGCGCTGGTGACGGCGCTGGATGCGCGGCTGGCCACCGGCGCCGGGCTGGCCCGCAAGGCCTACCTTGCCGAGGTGATCTATGACGATGGCACACGCGGGCACCTTCTGGGGATCACCGGCACGGTTCCGGGTGCCGAACCGGCGCTTGCCGGGGCGATCAACGAGGCGCTGGTTTTCTCGGGGCTGGAGGCCGGGGCGCTGGACGTCACCTTTCTGGCAGACAGCGACCGGCTGACCGCGGATCTTGCCCGTGTCGCGCTGCGCTTTGACCTGCCGCAGCCTCAGGCGCCGAAGCGCGTCGAACGGCTGGCCCCCGGGGCCGACCCGGACAAGCCGCCGATCCTGCGCTAGCCCAGTTCGGACTTCAGGGTTGGCAGGGTGTCTCCCTCGCGCGGCTCTGCCTCCCAGATTGCACGGGCGATGGCGCGCGACAGGCAAAGGCTGGCCGCATGGCCGATCATCGTCACTTGCGGACCCGGGTCCTGCAGCGCGCGCGCGCCCGTCGCGGCGGCAAAGACCAGGTCCCCGTCCATCGGTGAGTGCGCGGGCAGGATCGCCCGTGCGATACCGTCATGGGCGGCCACGGCGACCCGGTGGCACTGTGCCTTGCTCAGTGCCGCGTCGGTGGCGACGATTGCAATCGTCGTGTTGCCCTGGGCGGCCATTGCGCTGACCTTGCGGCTGGGGGGGAGGGCGATTCCGGGCGCCGGGTCCACGCCCAACCCGCCGAACTCTGCCCCGATTTCGAAAGGTGCGGCCCAGAAATGGCGGCCCGATGGGGTCGTCACGCTGCCCATCGGGTTGGCGGCCACCAGCGCCCCCACGGTTGTCCCGTCCTCCAGCACCAGGCTTGCAGAGCCCAGCCCGCCCTTGTGCTGTGCCGTCTGCGCGCCGGTGCCCGCGCCCAGGGTGCCTGGGGCAAAGTCGGCCGTGGCCGAGACCAGCGCCTGCCGCCCCAGCGCGGGATAGGGATTGTCGCCCCAGGCCTTGTCGCCGCCATTGAGAAGATCGAACAGGATCGCCGCCGGGACAATCGGCACGCGGGCCGAGAAGATGCTGAATCCCTTGCCTTTTTCATGCAATGCATCCATCACGCCCTGGGCTGCCGCAAGGCCGAAGGCGCTGCCGCCGGACAGCACCAGCGCATGCACGGACTCGACGGATTTGTCCGGCGCCAGCAGGTCGGTTTCGCGTGTCCCGGGCGCACCGCCCATGACGGAAACCGAGGCGGTGAAAGGGGTCTCGGAGGTCAGGACAGTGGTGCCCGACCTAAGCTTTTCGTCCTGGGCATTGCCGACCAGCAGGCCGGGGACATCGGTGATCAGGTTACGGTTTCCGGGTCGCATGGCTGGCCTTGGGATCAGGAGATTTGCCCGCAGCATCCGGGGCCGTCCGGAGAATCGCAAGGGGCCTTGGCCGCGACGGATGAAGATCGGGTGACGGTGGCGCGCGACAGGCTTAACGCGGCGCACGTCACGCAACATGCCACAAGATGTTGTGGTCACGCCCGATCCGGACAGGGCTGAAAACGGAGCTGCGGGGCCCTTTTTCCGTACGTTTTGTACAAAACGTACGGCGATTTCCGCAAAACGTACAAAACCGTTCCCGCTTTGGACCCGGTCATGAACGTGACGTCGCGTCGGACAAGGTTAAGGCCCGTGATGCGAGGGCCGCAGCGGGGGTCAGGGGCGCGTGGCCAGAGCCTCGATCTGCGCCCGCATGACAGAGGCAAAATCGCCGCTGGCGGGCCGCGTCGCAAGCGGCGCAAAGACGATGGATGCCAGCCCCATCCCGGCGGCCCGTTCCTTGGCCTCTTGGGGTGGTTCGGCTTCCCAGATCAGCAGGGAGGCGCCGGTTTCCGCAACCATATCCTGCAGATCCTGCCATTGCGCCTCGTCCGGCAGCGCACCCGCATCCCATTCGAGCGCGGCGATGTCGAGGCCATAGGCCCGGGCGAAATACTGGTAGCGGGGGTGGGTCGCGATGATCGTCGTGCCCTGCAGCGTGGCCAGCGCGTCGCGCGCCTGGGTGTCCAGCGCGGTCAGATCCGCCAAGAGCGACGGCAGCCTTTCCTCGACCCGGTTGCGCAGGTCCGGCATCCGCCGTTGCATGGCGGCGGCCAGCGCCTCGGCCTGTCCCGCCGCCAGCTCGAAATCGAGCCAGGTGTAGCTGGCGGTTCCGGTGTGCGAATGCGCGCCATCCTCGCCGTGGCTGTGGCTCACGGATTGCGTGGCGATGAAGGCCGCGGACAGTTTGGCGGAGGTATCGACAAGCCGCGAGCGCGGCAGCGAGGCCCGCGTCGTCCAGGTCGCGAAACCGGCCCCGTTGAGCGCAATCAGATCCGCCTGCTGGATCGCCGCGATGTCGGACAGTCCGGGCCGCCAGAAGGACGGGTCGCGCCCGTCGGGAACCGGGAACAGGACCTCGATCGCATCGCCGCCAAGGCGGTCCGCCATCCAGGCCAGCGGGTAGTTGACGGTGGCGACCACGGGCCGCTCCTGCGCGGTGGCGGCACCGGCCAGGACGGCCAAGGCGCATGCAAGTGGTTTGAGCATCAGTTCTTCCCCTGACCGTAGGCGATGTCGTCCGGTGTCAGCATCCAGTAGTCGGAATGGCCCTCGCTGACTTCGACCTCGATCATCAGCCCGGTGTTGGCGGCGCCCTCGGGCAGGGCAAACTGTGTCTTGCCCTCGTCACCGATGTCCAGCGTCATGAGCAGGACGTTCTGGGCATCCAGCACGCGGATCTCGCCCCCGGTCGGGACGCGGCCCGAGGAAAAGGTGGATTCCACCGTCACGGTCTGACCCGAGACAGAGGCAAAGACCCGCAGGTCATGCGCCGCAACGGGAAGCGCGGCGAGCGCCAGGGCAAAGGCGAGCGCGCGGATCATTTCGCGCCCCAGGGTTCGAAATGCACCCAGATCACGGCGCCCAGTTCATGCGCCTTGTCCTCACCGTCATGCTGCATCGGCTCTGCGGCGGTGTTCAGCGCGGCGAACCCCCACCATCCGGCGGTCGGCACGGCGTAGCTGAAGACACCATCGGCATCGGCCTTGATCGTCTGGGTGATCATCAGGTCCGAGGGCGCAACCGCGCTGCCATCCTCGTTGTAGTATTCGACCTCGACCTCGGCGTAGGGGACGGGCGCGCCGTCAAGCTTGACGATGCCCTGGAACAGGTTGCCTTCCCACAGGGCAAAGGGCTTGGACAGCGGCACGATCTCTGTCTTCAGGCCCAGTTCCGCGTCCCAGCCGTCATCGTCGCCGTAGGCGGAAACGTAAGTCTTGGTGAAATGGGTGATGAAGGCGTCTTCCTCGGGTTCCCAGTAGGGTTTGGGGGTCATGGCAAAGACATGTGTGCCCGGGCGGACCAGCCGGTATTCGGTGGCAAAGGCGGCATGGTCCATGACCTGAGTGTCCTGCAGCCTGTCCAGCAGGTCCGTCGTCTTGCCGCCATGCGTCACGGTAAAGGCCTCGGGCCGTTCCAGCACCATGCCGATGCCCTCGAAAGGGTGGGAGAAGGAGAGTGTCAGGTCGATGCTGCGCCCGTCTTCCTGGCTGACCATGTTGTCGGAGGGGATGATCATGCCGTAGTGGGCCGTGGCCGTCGTGGCGAGGGCGGCAAGGGCCGCGGCGGTCATCAGGGCTTTCATGGGGCCGTCTCCGTTACTGGGAAGCTCAAATTGTTACTCATAGGGCAAGAATCCAGGCGACCAGCCTGTCGCCGTTCATGGTGACGACCGTGACAAGCCCCGTGGCAATCCCTGCCGACACGATCAACAGTAGGGCAATTTCCGCAAAGGCCAATCGCAGGATCATGAAACGCCCCGCGCCCAGCCGCCGGGCGGTTTCGATCTCCGGGGCGCGCAGGCTCCAGGCCAGGAACAGCGACAGGCCGATGGCGCCAAGTGCGGCGATCCCGATCACCAGCGTGACCGCGTCCAAGAGCGCCGCGATCCGGAAGATCCGGTCGACCAGCCCCGCGACAACCTCGGCCGGGACGGTCATCTGCAGCGGGTTTTCCGGGTCAAGGTAGCGCCCGCGCAGGATCGTGCCGGAGCGGGTATCGTAGGGGGCGACCAGCACGGCGGACAGGGGATAGTCGCCGGAAGGGCCGTGGAAATGAAAGCTGTCGATGTTGTCGGGCGTGATGCGCTGGAACTGGGTGATGGCGGCATTGGCGGTGACATTGCCCGCGTCATCCGGTGTCACCACGTCGTCATGCCCGTGGCCGATGCCGGCGATGATCCAGGTGGTCTTGACGTCGGTAAAGACGGCCTCATCGTCGGGCGTTCCAGTGGCGGCCAGGACCCCGGTGATCTGCAGTTCCAGCGGATAGACCCCGTCGAGGTCGAAGAGATTTTCCGGCGAGGACACCACCGTATCGCCGGGGCCGAGGCCCAGCCGGTCCGCCACCTGCGCGCCCAGCACCGCCTCGCCCAAAAGGGCCATCTGCCGGCCTTCGGCGATCCGCAGCCCGCGAAAGTCGACGTAGTCGAGCGAGGTGCCGACGATCCGTGCGCCATTGGTTTGGAATCCCGTGTGCAGGGGGATCGGCAGGGCAAGTCCGCTGTCCCAGACCGCATCCTCGGCGGCGCGGGAAATGGGCTGCGCGCGATCCTGCGAGAAATAGACCGCGCTCATCACCAGGTCGAGCTGGCTGCCCCGTGCGCCCAGCACCAGCGGCGTGGCCTCGGCCCGTCGGGTCAGCGCCTCTTCCGAGCCGCGCAACAGGACTTGTGTCACCAGCGGCACCGACAGGATCAGGGCGCCGACGATCACCAGCACAAGGCTGCGCGCCCATGTCCAGCGCAGGTGGGCAAAGGCGAGGAAGAAGGCGTTCATGCGGGCTGTCTCAGCGTGGCAAAGTCGATCACGCGGTCAAAGCGCGGCAACAGGTCGTGGTCATGCGTCACCGCAAGAACGGTGGCCTGCATGTCCAAGGCCCGGTCGAAAAGCAGGTCCAGGATGGCTTCCTTGGTTTCTGGGTCGAGGTTGCCGGTGGCTTCGTCCGCGAGGATCAGTTTCGGCTGTGTGACCAGCGCCCGGCAGATGGCCACGCGCTGCTGTTCGCCCCCCGACAGGGCGGTCGGGTGGCTTTTCAGGCGATGCGCGATGCCGCAGGCCTCTGCCAGGGCGTGGGCACGTTCCCTGACCTGTGTATCCAGGCGCAGGCCAAGACCGACGCGATAGGGATAGAGGATGTTCTCATAGGCGTTCAGGTAGTCGACCAGCGCGAAGTTCTGAAAGATGAAACCCACATGCGTGGCCCGGAAACGGCGGCGTGCGGCCTCATCGAGGGTGGCAAGATCGGCCCCGGCGACAGTCAGCGTGCCCGCGTCCGCCCGCACCATCCCGGCCACGAGGTTCAGCAGCGTCGTCTTGCCGGTGCCGCTGGGACCGATCACGCCGACACGTTCGCAGGCGGCCACGTCCAGCGCGGGCACCTTGAGGGCAAAGCCGCCGCCGGGATAGGCAAAGGCCAGGTCGCGCGCCGCGATCAACTGTCTTCCCCCGGGGGAGGGGCGTCGGCGTTGCGCTCCAGCGTGCCCGCGTCGCTGCGGTCCACCTCTGTCAGCGAGAACCCGGTGATCTTCCAGGCGCCCTGATCGGGAGCCATCGTGAGATCCGCGGCATAGGCATTGCCCCGCATGTGCATGTGTTCGGCATGGCCGACCACGCCCAGGACGCGCCATCTGGCCGCGATCTCGACCATGTCGCCCGTGCGGCGCGCGCTCATGCCCAGCAGCGAGACGTCGTGGATTTCCTGATCGGGGTTCAGGCCGCCCCCGGCCATCGCGCCGACCCGTTCAAGATAGAGCTGTTCCAGCGCGGGACCGGCGGCCACCGTGGCGAGACGGTCATAGATCTCGGCCTCTTCGGTCTGGCTGAAGGCCTCGTAGATCGTGGCGAGGATGCCGGGCAGCAAGAGGGGGCTTTCGCGGGAAAATTCCTGCGGCGACATGCCGTTGGCCGAGACCGGGGCGGCCCGATCCGGCGCCATGAAGGACCAGGCGCCGATCGCGATACCGGCCGCCGCGAGCGCCGCGGCCAAAATGTTCCTGAACATGATACGCCTGCACCGCCTTCCGAACTTCGACCATGAGCATAGTGCAGAGCCGGTCGCGTGCAAGGCGGACCGCGCCTTCCACCATGCCCCGCGAATCCTGCGGTCCGAGGCCCGGCGGCAAGGCGTGGCGCCCGGGGGCGCGGGGCGACCGCCCTGAGCGTTGTGCGCAAAACGTCAAAAGGCGTCTCGTCACGTATCACAGGGCCAACGGCCTAGGGTCAGGACTCGTTCTCACTCAAAGCCAGAAGATGACGGTTGCGGCGAGTGCGATCGCTGAGAAGAAGGTCTTCGGGCATTGGTCATGACGGTTCGCCACCCGTCTCCAATCCTTGAGCCTGCCGAACATGATCTCGATCCGGTTGCGCCGCTTATACCTGCGCTTATCGTAGCGGACCTGCGTCTTCCGCT
>Ga0208330_1000729_pt1 | contig 12885 bp, 7 predicted proteins | sample DeeseametaMP1896_FD_184180 | JGI IMG/M metagenome (GOLD analysis project Ga0208330, IMG submission 184180) | Marine microbial communities from the Deep Pacific Ocean - MP1896 (SPAdes) | ecosystem: Environmental > Aquatic > Marine > Oceanic | place: East of Hawaii, North Pacific Ocean | collected...
GAAAGAGGCCGCCGCCCATGCCGATGCCGCCGGCGCCGGGCCCGAGCTTTGCGGCTGTGACGCGCTTTACGGGCAGCGCTTCGCGGCGGGCGCGGCAGAGCCGTTGGCGGGTACGGCGGTGCTGCTCTACACCACCGGCACCACCGGCGATCCCAAGGGCGTCATGCTGAGCCACGGCAACCTGATCTTCGCCGCCCGTGCTTCGGCCACCCTGCGCGATCTGACCCCTGCGGATCACGTTTACGGCGCGCTGCCGCTCACCCATGTCTTCGGGCTTGCCTCGATGCTCATGGCCTCGGCTTTTGCCGGGGCGACGGTGCAACTGGCCGCGCGCTTCTCTGCGGAAGCGCTCTACGAGGCGCTGCGCGCGGGGGCGACGGTGGTGCCCGCGGTGCCGCAGATGCATGCGCTTCTCATGGCCTATGCCGCGGAGCATGGGCACCGGACGCTTGGGTCCGACCGGCTGCGCTATGTTTCCTCCGGTGCGGCACCCCTCGATCCGGCGTGGAAGCGCAAGGCCGAAGCCTTTTACGGCATCCCGCTGCAAAACGGCTACGGCATGACCGAAAGCACTGCCGGGGTCAGCGGCACGCGCAACGCCATCGGCGATCCCGACACCAGCGTCGGCCCGCCGCTGCCGGGGGTCGAGGTGCGGCTCGACACCTCCGTCGGAAACGTCGAGGGCGTGGGCGAGGTGCAGACCCGCGGCCCGCATGTCATGCAAGGCTATTTCCGCAACCCGTCCGCCACCGCCGCCGCGATGACCGCGGACGGGTTCCTGCGCACCGGCGATCTGGGCCGCATCGACGAGGCCGGGCGGCTGCACATCGTCGGCCGCGCGAAGGAACTGATCATCCGCGGCGGCTTCAACGTCTATCCGCCCGAGGTCGAGGCGGCGCTGAACGACCACCCGGCGGTGGTGCAATGCGCGGTGATCGGGCGGGCGCGGGACGGCAACGAGGAGGTGCTGGCCTTCGTCCAGTGCCGCGGTGCCGTGACGCCCGACGAGCTGCGCGATTTCGCCGCCCGGACGCTGTCGGCCTACAAGCGCCCCAGCCGCATCTACATCGTCGACGTGCTGCCGGCCGCCGCAACGGGCAAGATCCTCAAGCACAAGCTGCTGAGCCATTTCGCGGGTCTTCTGAGCGACTAAGCCGCCGAAAATCATCCCGAAGGTGGGGTCGCGTCGGTGCCGCGCCGGGGGGCGAATCGGACTTGTCCGCGCAAGCGCTTTATGCCTGCCAAGTCCGTTTGCTGTATCGGCTAGGTGACCGGCCAAACCCAAAAAAGCCGCATCAGGGTGCGGGGATGGCACGGCGCCTTCTATGTGTCTTGTGACCTTCGTTGTCCGTCCGCGACGATCGAGCCGGTGCCTGCCCGTGCGGGCGATCCAGAGATGCTGCAACAGGCCCCGCCAAATCGCCGTGCCGTGGTTCGGCCTTGCCGCTCCCGGCAGGAGGGGTGGCAAGGCCGAACCCGGTCGCCGGGCATTGGATGCGCGGCTGCAGGCGCGCATGATGACGCGCGGCGCAGCCAGAGCGTTTTGCGTTTGACGTGAATCGAGATGCATCACCTGACGCGTTGATACCTTTAAGTTCAGGCGGCGTTGGTGATCCAGATTTTACGCGAAACGCCATAAGCCTCCCTTCAGGCCGTTCTGCCCTTCGCCGCCCAGAGCGCGCCGCGGCGGATGATCTCGGTCACCTGCGGCACCTTCAGGTCGTCGAGCTCGTGCCCGATGGAGCAGTAGAACACCCGGCCCCTGTCCCAGCGGCGTTTCCAGACCACCGGGATCACCGTGCCCTCGATCCACCACAGGTGATCGCCGGAAAAGGTCGTCGTCGCCAGCACCTCATTCGACGGATCGACCAGCATGTAATACTGCTCGGTGGTCAGGCGGAAGCTGCGGATGCCCTGCACGATGGGATCGTCCGGTTTGCAGATCGTCACGTCGTAGTCGATGTAATCCTCGCGCGGCTGCAGGTTGTCGGGCCAGCCCGGCGGATGCGCCACGAACTGACCGCCGATCAGGAAATGATAGGTCGGCCGGTCGCGGAAGGCGTCGCCCATGTGCCCGTGCCAGCCCGCCAGACCGCAGCCATTGCCGATGAGTTGCAACAGCCCGTCTTCCTGTGGCTTGGTCATGTTACCGAACTCTTCCTGGTGGCCGGACCGGGCCGAGGACCAGATCGGCGTGATCAGGTCCAGATCGGACAGGTCTTCGGGCCGCTCCAGCGGCTCCAGCGTGTCGTAGACATCGACCTCGAAGCCGTTGTCGGTGAGCAAATCGCGGTACCAGTCGGCGAAATGTGTGGGGGTGTGGCCTTCCCAGCCGCCGACGAAAAGGGCTGCTTTCATGGTGTTTCCTTTTGCATGTAGGTCAGGATCGCGGCCATGTCGCGGGCGCCGTAGCCCTGGGCTTCGGCCTGTTTGAGGGTGTCCAGCGTGACCCGCCCTTGCGGCATCGCGGTGCCCAGGGCCTCTGCCAGCGCCGCCGTCACCTCCATGTCCTTGCGCGCCAGCGCCACGGTGAAGGTCACCTCGTGCGCGGCCTCGTCCAGATAAAGCGGCCGGCGGTAGCTCAGCATCGGGGCGGCGGCGGCGCTGGCTTCGATCACGTCAAAGGCGGCGTCGGGGGCGATGCCCGCGGCCTGCGCGAGGCTCATCGCCTCGGCCAGGGTCTGGTTAAGCCCGTGGATCAGGGAATTGACCGCCAGCTTCATAACCGCGCCGCTGCCCGCGGACCCGAGACACAGCGTCTTGCGGCCAAGGGCATCGAAAAGCGGGGCGAGGGGTGTCGCCTCCTCGGGCGTGCAGCCCGCCATGATCAGCAGTTGCGCATCGGCGGCGGCCTGCGTGGCCCCCGAGACCGGTGCGTCGATCACCCGCGCACCGGTTGGGGCGTCGGCCACCAGCCGGGCGATGTGGCCGGGGCTCATGGTGCCCATCTCGACGAAGAGACGCGCGGCCCCGGCGAAAAGCCCGTCGGTCCCGCCGTGCACCGCCTGGGAGGACGGATCGTCGGCAAGCATCGTGACCACCACGTCGGCACTGTCCGACAGGGCCCGCGGCGTCGCGGCGACGGCGCAGCCAATCTCAACGCCGAGGGCATGGGCCTTGTGCGCGGACCGGTTCCACAGCGTCAATTCGTGCCCGGCGCCGGCGAGGTTGCGCGCCATGTGCGCGCCCATCCGTCCCAGCCCAACAAACCCCATCCGCATCAGCGCACCGCCCGCCGGGAATCGTCGCAAGGTGAATGTCGCATATCTGGTCTCCTCCGTTGGCCGATTAGAAACCCTGCCGCGGCAGCGGCAACGCGCGAGTTGTCCATTCTGGTAGAACCGCATGTCCAATCTGAGGAATCGGCGTCACGCAGCCGGTGTCCGCCCGCATCCCCGACCTGTCGCGCATTGGCGTCAGGTTGTCGTCGATTGCCCATTGTCATTTCGCATCCGCTGGCATTATGCTGTCTGTCAGGCTGCGCTCCGTCCCGAACGGAGGCGCCACACGAGAGTTTCGCTGGACAGACGGTTTCAGGGCACAGCCCCGATCTCTGGACAGACCGATCAGGCCCCAGGGCCAGCAAGTCCGCCCGGACGCGACAGCGACGGGCATATAATGGGCGCAGCCGGGCTCACACCCCGCGACATGCGTCGGAGAAGAACCGCGATGAAGCGCGCGACGACAATGAGGCACATGGCAGACCCGTCAAGGTCCGTGCCCGTCTGCGCGCATCCCCTCGCTCAGACAAGACACCACCCGCATGCGCTGCCCTCACGGGGGCCGGGCGCCATATGGGTGTGCAATTGGATCATATGGCTAAGAAAATGCTTATCGACGCCACCCACGCGGAGGAAACCCGCGTCGTGGTGGTGGACGGAAACAAGGTCGAGGAATTCGATTTTGAGTCCGAAAACAAACGCCAGCTTGCTGGCAACATCTACCTCGCAAAGGTAACCCGGGTCGAACCGTCGCTGCAGGCGGCCTTCGTCGATTACGGCGGCAACCGCCACGGGTTCCTGGCGTTTTCCGAAATTCATCCGGATTACTACCAGATCCCCATCGCCGACCGTCAGGCGCTGATGGAGGAAGAGCAGGCGCTGGCCGACGCGCAGCGCCGCGAGGACGAGGACGAGAAGCCCAAGCGCTCCCCGCGCAGCCGCTCGCGGTCGCGCAGCGCCACCAAGGCCGAAAAGTCGACGTCGCAGGACGAAACCGCGACGCAGGACATCGCCGGGATGGAAACCATCGACCTTGGCGAGGACGAGATCTCGGAGACCGAGGCATCCGAGGATGCCGAAGGCCTGTCGCCGATGGAGACCGTGGCCGAAACGCCGGTGGAAGAGCCCGCCGACGACCAGTCCGACGACGGCGACGATGCCGAGGACGACGACGCCCCGAGCGCGTCCGACAAGGACAGCGACATCGAAAGCGTCGCCGACGACGACACCGAGGAAGACCTGCGCCCGGTCCGCAAGCCGCGTGCCCGCCGCTACAAGATCCAGGAAGTCATCAAGGTCCGGCAGATCCTGCTGGTACAGGTCGTCAAGGAAGAGCGCGGCAACAAGGGGGCGGCGCTCACCACCTACCTGAGCCTTGCCGGGCGCTACTGCGTCCTGATGCCCAACACCGCCCGCGGCGGCGGCATCAGCCGCAAGATCACCAACGCCGCCGACCGCTCCAAGCTCAAGGCCACCGCGAGCGAGATCGACGTGCCGAAGGGCGCGGGTCTGATCATCCGCACCGCCGGCGCCAAGCGCACCAAGACCGAGATCAAGCGCGATTACGAATACCTGCAGCGCCTGTGGGAGCAGATCCGCGAGCTGACGCTGAAATCCATCGCGCCGGCCAAGATCTACGAAGAGGGCGACCTGATCAAACGCTCGATCCGCGACCTCTACAATCGCGAGATCGACGAGGTCTTCGTGGAGGGCGAGCGCGGTTACCGCATCGCCAAGGACTTCATGAAGATGATCATGCCGTCCCACGCCAAGAACGTGAAGCATTACGCCGACGCCATGCCGCTTTTCGCGCGCTACCAGGTCGAATCGTACCTCAGCTCGATGTTCAACCCGACGGTGCAGCTGAAATCCGGCGGCTACATCGTCATCGGCGTGACCGAGGCGCTGGTCGCCATCGACGTGAACTCCGGACGTGCCACCAAGGAAGGCTCGATCGAGGAAACGGCGACCAAGACCAACCTCGAGGCCGCCGAGGAAGTGGCGCGTCAACTGCGCCTGCGCGACCTTGCGGGGCTGATCGTCATCGACTTCATCGACATGGACGAGCGCAAGAACAACGCCGCCGTGGAGAAGAAGCTCAAGGACAAGCTCAAGACCGACCGCGCCCGCATCCAGGTGGGGCGGATCAGCGGGTTCGGCCTGCTCGAAATGAGCCGTCAGCGCCTGCGCCCCGGCATGATCGAGGCGACGACGGCGCCGTGCCCGTCCTGCCATGGCACCGGTCTCATCCGGTCCGACGACAACCTCGCCCTGCAGGTGCTGCGCCAGATCGAAGAGGAAGGCGTGCGCAAACGCTCGCGCGAGGTGCTGGTGAAATGCCCGGTGGGCATCGCCAACTACCTGATGAACCAGAAACGCGAACACATCGCCCAGATCGAGCTGCGCTACGGCATGGCGGTGCGGATCGAAGGCGACGCGCATCTGGTGTCGCCCGATTTCTCCATGGAGAAATTCAAGACCGCGACCCGCTCCGTGCCCGAGGCCATCGGCCAGGTGGTGTCGGTCGACACCTCGCTGATGGATCAGGTGGACGAGGACCAGGGATCGGCCTGGGACGATGACGAAGCCGAGGCCGCCGCCGAAGAGGCGGCCGAAGCCGCCGCCGCGAATGCCCAGAAAGACAAGGCGCAGAGCCCGTCCGACACCGGCGAGAACGGCCAGGAAGACGGCAAGCCGAAGAAGCGACGCCGCCGCCGCCGCCGCAGCCGCAGCAAATCCTCGGATAACGGGGACAACGGCGAGAACGGGAACACGCAGGACTCCGGTGCGGAGCAGGAGAGCGAGGCACAGCCGGAAACCGCCGAGGCCGACTCCGGGCAGTCCGAGGCCGCCCAGTCCGAAACCGCCGCGGGGGAAACGCCTGCCGAGGACGCGCCGAAGCCCAAGCGCAGCCGCTCGCGGTCCCGGTCGAAGAAGACCGAGGAGGCCGCACTGGCCGAGGAGGCCGCCCCCGCCGCCGAGGAGGCCGTGGCCGAGGAGGCGCCCAAGCCCAAGCGCTCGCGCAGCCGCAAGAAGGCCCCGGCGCCCGAACCGGTCGCTGAAGAGCCGCAGCCCGCAGAGGAGGCGCCCGCGCCGGTGGATGCGGCGCTCGACCAGGGCGCGCTGGCCGAACCCGAGGCCATCGAGCAGCCCGACGAAGGCACCGCCGCCCCGGTGGCGCCGCCGGTCGAGGAAGAGCTCAACGTGGTGAGCGAAGAAGCGCCCGAGCCCGCGCCGATGCCGGAGCCCACGCCGACGCCGGAGCCTGCACCGGAGCCGGCTGCGGCAGAGGACAAGCCGCTGGAACCCGCAGAGGCCGGCAGCGACGAGGGTGACGCCAAGCCGAAGAAGCGCGGCTGGTGGTCGATCGGTCGCTAAGTCCTTTCGCTGAAATGACAAAACGCCCCGGACCAGCGCTCCGGGGCGTTTCTGTTTCCTGGACGTCAGCTTGAATCAGCCCGTCCGACGCTTTGGCATCGGTGATGTCGCGCGGCCATCGGCGACCTGTTTCGGGGTGAGACGTTTCGCGTTTCTGGTGTCAGGCCTGCGGCGCGGCGTTGAGGTCCTGCAAGAGACGCCCGTGCTGGGTCGTCTCGCGGATCACCTTGCCGAAGGTGTCGAGCCCGCGCGCCTCGAGCATCGGCAGCATCCGCAGCAGCACCCGCGCCGTGGCCTCGGCATCGCCAAGCGCGGTGTGACGCGCGCGGGCGGGGATCGTCACGTCGAGCCGCTCGCAGATCGCGTCCAGGGTATGCGGTGCCGCCGCCCCGAAAAGCACCGCCGACAGCAGCACCGTGTCGAGGATCGAATGATCCCAGGTCAGCCCGTTCTGCGCTGACCGGCGGCGCAGGAAGGCCATGTCGAACGGCGCGTTATGCGCGACGATGACCGCATCCTCGCAGAAATGGTGAAAGGCGCGCGCCGCCGCGTCCGGGTCCGGTTTGCCCGCCACCATGAAATCGCTGATCCCGTGCACCTTGGTCGCCGCCGGGGGAATCGGCCGGCCGGGATCGACCAGCATGTCCAGCACCTCGCCCTCGACCAGCCGACCGCCGAAGATGCGGCGCGCGGCGATCTGCACGATCTCGTCCTTGTGCGGCAGAAGCCCCGTGGTCTCGGTATCGAACACCGCGAAACACAAGTCGCGCAGCGGCGTTTCGGCCAGAGCCGGGGCAGGGGCGCGGTCCAGCAGGTCGAAATCGAAGGTCAGCGGGCGGTTGCCCTCGGGCGCCAGCCGCACCGTCGCCGCGTCGATGATCAGCAGGTAGCCACCGCCGTCCATGTGCTTCATCTGCATCTCGAAGCTTTGCGCGCCGTCGATGCCCGAGGCGGCAAAACTCACGTCCTTGCCGCTGCGCGCCAGCTTGCCGCGCGCCGCCTGTATCGCGCGGGCATCGAAATAGGCGCCCAGCCGCGCCCCCAGCCGCGGCACGGCGATCTGCGCCAGCACCTGCGCCGCCTGTCCGTCGTAGAGAACGATCCGGTCGTCGGCGCTGCACAGGATCGTGGCCACCGGGATTTCCGTCAGGAGGGCGGTCAGCCGTTTCGCCTCGGCGCTGAGTCGCGCGGTCTCGGACGCGACCCTTTGCGCCGCGTCCACGGTGCTGGCGCTCAGCGCCCGGGTCATGGCGTCGGCCGCGGGACCGAGGTCGCCCAGGTGCCTTGCGGTGGCGGGGTCGATCGGATGCGACAGGCCGGCATGGGTGCGGCTGCGCAGGTCGGCGGCGATGCGGTCGACGGGTTTGGCGATGGTCTCGTCGAACATCAGCCAGACCCCGGCGATCATCCCGACAAGGCCGAACCCCCCGAGGATGAAGGCGAAGAGATAGCCGTTGGCCCCGGTCGCCGCGCGGTTCTGCCCGCCCCAGAGTGCCAGCGCCAGCATCGCCAGCGCGGCCACGGCCAGCCCCGCGAAGGTCAGGAACACGCGTTGGCGGACCGAGAGGCGGGGCATGGCGCTATCCTCCGGAACAGACGGTGCGCACGATCGGATCTTCCGTGCCGACATCGCGCCAGACCGGATGGGAGCCGTCGCCCAGGGCCGGATCGGCCCGGCGGCCATCGGCGCAGTCGATCATCATCTGCACAGATTGCACCGGTTTCCAGCGCCCGAAGAAGTAAAGGTCGGCCATGTAAAGCCCCTGTTCCTCGTTCTGCACCAGGTTTCCGGTGTCCACGGCGACAAAGCGGTCGGTGAGCGGCACGAGGTAGGTCCAGGGCCGCCAGGGCGCGGTATCGGTCACGCTGTCGGCCACCACCACGCCCTCGGGAAGGGCACCGGCGGTGCGCGAGAACCAGTTGTATTCGCTGCTGATGGTGGCGGCCAGCATGGCGAGGCCCGCGCCAACCGGGACCAGCCACCGCGGCAGCCGGTCGCCCAGCACCAGCCGCAGCGCCATGATCGCACCGGCCCCGGCAAACCCCGCGACCGCCACGGCGATCAGTTCCAGAAACATGGCCTCTCCTCCCTCGGCGGCGCGGCTCAGGTCCGCCGCGCGTGTCCCAGCGCCGATTGCAGCGATTTCACCACCACGAACGCGTTGCGCAGGTGCGCTCTTTCAAAATCCGAAAGCGTGCTCGGTGCAAGGAAATTATCCGGCGCCTCGCCCGCCTTGATCCGCGCGGCCTGGTGCTGCAGCCGCGTCTCGGCGATGACGTCATAGGCATCGAGCAGGTCCTGCCCGCCGCTTGCGCTGACCAGACCGGCGGCGCGCGCGGCCTCGATCCGGGCGCGGGTGTTGACCGGGCGCAGTTGCCCGCGCAGCGCGTAGATGCGGGCAAGGTCCGTCACCGGCACGACGCCGTTGTGCTTGAGGTCCACGGTGTTGCGATGCTCGCCCGACCGGATCGTGGCAAAGCCGCGCAACAGCCCCAGCGGCGGCGTGTGGGTCAGGGCATTGTTGACCATGTGGTTGACGAAGATCGAGTTTTTCGACGCCTTTTCCAGCGTGCCGCTTTGCAGCGCGTCGAACAGCGCCCGGGTGCCGCCGATGGGCCGCAGGTCGAACATGACCGAGGCCAGCATCTGCGCCTCGGGGCTGGGGGTGCGGATCCAGCCGTCGAAATAGCCGCGCCAGACCCGCAGCGGCTGGCACCAGCGCGGGTTCGTGGCCATCATGTCGCCGGGGCAGTAGACGTAGCCGCAGGCATTTAGCCCGTCGCTGACATAGCGGGCGAGGTCGGCGAAATAGCCCATATGTGCGTCCGTCGCTTCGTCGCTCAGGATCAGGCAGTTGTCCTGGTCGGACACGCCGGTCTGGTCCTGCCGCCCCTGGCTGCCGCAGGCGGCCCAGAGGTAGGGCACCGGCGGCGCGCCCAGCGTCTCTTCGGCCAGCTTCAGCAGACGGCGCGTGACCGCGTCGGCGATGTCGGTGATGAGCCGCGTGGTGATCTCGTGCCGCGTCGCCGCGGCGGTCAGTTGCACCAGCAGTGCCGGGATGCGCGCGGTGGCGGCGGCCATCCCGTCCACGTCCGCAGCGCCCGCGATGTCGCGGATCAGGTGCCCCGAGGACAGCGCCTGGAACCGCGTGAGGTCGGTCTGTGTGACGATGCCAAGAAGCGTGCCGCTCTCGGTCACGGGGACATGGCCGATGCGGTGCTCCATCATCTGGTGCAGCACGTCGGACCCCACGGCGCCGGGCGGCAGGGTCATCGGGTCGGACGTCATCACCGCGCTGACCCGCGTGCCCGCGTCGCGGCCTTCCGCCACCACCTTGTTGCCGAGGTCGCGCAGGGTGAGGATGCCGGTCAGCCGCGCGCCCTCGGTCACGCAGATCGAAGACACGCGGGCGGCGCGCATGGCCTGCGCGGCCTCTTGCACCGTTGCATCGGGACCGCAGGTCAGCGGGTCGCGGGTCATCAGCGTGTCGATGCGGCTGGTGGCAAGCTCTGCCCGGGCGGGGCGTGCGGGCCGGGAGCGGTCGAAGAACCGTGCGGCGGGCGGCTGGGTTTCGATGAGCCGCAGGAAATCGGCCTTGGGCAGCACCAGCAGGTCGGTGTCCTCGGTCGCCCGCGCGGTGGTCGCGGCAAGGCCGTCGCGGGTCAGCCCGCGTTCCCCGAAGGAATTGCGCGCCGACAGAAGCGACACGGTGTTTCCCGCCTCGTCGGTGATCTCGACCGCGCCCGAACGGATCAGGTAGAGCCCTTCGAGCGGTTCACCGAAGTCGTAGATCGCGGCGCCTGCGGCGTAGGACCGGGTGCGGAAGGCAGGCAGGAAATTGTCCAGCGCCGCGGCCTCGATGGCGTTGTAGGGATGGACCGAGGCGAGGAAGGCCGCGAGGTCTTGGGTCATGGAGCGCTCCGCCGGTTGCGGGCCCGTGATAGCGGATCGGACGGGCAGGGTCATGCGGTTTGTGCGCGCAGGCGGCCCGGATCAGCCGTAGGCCGACAGGATCGCCTTGAGATCGTCCAGCGTGTTGGCCTCGGCCAGCGGCTTGTCGTGGCGCCAGCGGCTCATGCGAGGAAAGCGCAGGGCGACGCCGGACTTGTGGCGCGGGCTTTCCTGGATGCCTTCGAAGGCGATTTCGAAGACGTGGTGCGGCGTGACCTGCCGCACGGGGCCAAAGCGTTGTTGGGTGTTCTTCCGCACCCATGCGGTGATCTTGCCGAATTCCGCGTCCGTGAGGCCGGAATAGGCCTTGGTGAAGGGCACCAGCGCATCGCCGTCCCAGACCGCGAAGGTGAAGTCGGTAAAGAGGTTGGCGCGCCGCCCGTGACCCTGCTGGGCATAGATCATCACCGCGTCGATGGTCAGCGGGTCGAGCTTCCATTTCCACCAGTCGCCCTTCTTGCGGCCCGCAAGGTAGGGGCTGTCGAGACGCTTCAGCATCAGCCCTTCTGCGCGCCGGTCGCGGGCGGTGGCGCGGGTCTGCGCCAACGCCTCCCAGTCGGCAAAGTCGATGGCTTCGGAGACGCGCAGCGGGGCGTCGGCGGGCAGGGGGTCGATCAGCTTTTTCAGGGCGGCGCGCCGGTCGCGCAGGGGCGTATCGCGCAGATCCTTGCCGTCGGCTTCCAGCAGGTCGTAGGCCAGCAGGATCACCGGCGCCTCGGTCAGCAGCTTCTTCGGCACGGTCTTGCGGCCGATGCGTTTCTGCAGCGTGTTGAACGGCAGCGGCTGGGTGCCGTCCCAGGCGACGATCTCGCCATCCAGAACCGTGCCATCGGGCAGGAAGTCGCGCGCCCGGGCCAGTTCGGGAAAGCGGTCGGTCATCAGCTCTTCGCCGCGCGACCAGACGTGGTGTTCGCCCATGCGCAGGATCAGCTGGCCGCGGATGCCGTCCCATTTCCACTCCGCCTGCCAGTCGCCCGGATCGCCCAGCGGGTCGGGTCCGTCGTCCAACTGGTAGGCCAAATAGAAGGGATAGGGCCGGCTGAGGTCGGCAGCCTTGTCCTCGGCTTCGATCAGGCTGTGATAGGTCACGTCGTCCGGGGTCCAGCCGCCCATGAGCCGGTGCGCGAGGCTCGCCTCGTCCTGCCCGGTGGCCTGTGCCAGCGCGCGGGTCATCAGTTTCTGACTGACGCCGATGCGCCAGCCGCCGGTGATGAGCTTGTTGAAGAGAAACCGCTCGGTGTCGTCCAACTCGTCCCAGGCGGCGAGGATCTGCGGCTTTCGGTCGTCCTGCGGCGTCTGAGACAGGGTGCGCAAGGTATTGATCCAATGGGTCAAAGAGCGATCTGACGAGCCTTCCGCCTTGGGCAGGATCAGCGCGATGGTCTCGGCCAGGTCGCCGACGATGGGATAGCTTTCCTCCAAAAGCCACAGCGGCAGGCCCGCGCGCTCCGCCGCCCATTCGCGCAGCTGCGTGGTGTTGACCGCGCGTTTCGGGCGGCGGCCCGAGAACAGCGCGATGGTCCAGAGCTTGTCGTCATCCGGCGCGTGCGTGAAATACTCGGCCAAAGCCTTTGTTTTCAGGCTGGTTTTCGTGGTCTGGTCGATTGTGGTGATGAGCTGGGCAAAGTCCTTCATGCGGCGGCCTCTGCTTCGTCCTCGTCCCCGCCGAATTCGGTGGGCAGCACGTTGGCATTCCAACCCTGGTCGTTCAGCCAACGCGCGAAGATATCCGTGTAACCATGTGTTACATATATGTTTTCCGCGCCGGTATCGGTGATGGCCTGCAGCAGGCCCGGCCAGTCCGCATGGTCCGAGATGACAAATCCGCGGTCCGCCGCCCGCCGCCGCCGCACGCCGCGCAGCCGCATCCAGCCCGAGGCGAAACCGGTCGAAGCGGGTCCGAAGCGCCGCGCCCAGGCCGATCCGAGCGCCGCGGGCGGTGCCAGCACCAGCGCGCCGGGGTGATCCTTGATCTTCGTTTCGGGCGTCACGGGCACGGTGTCGGGCAGGGAAAGCCCCTGGTCGCGCAGTACCCGGTTTGTGCCCTCCACGGCACCATGGGTCAGGATCGGGCCGATCTCCGCATCCAGCATCCGCATCAGCCTTTGCGCCTTGCCCAGCGAATAGGCGCCGAGGATCGCGGTACGTCCTTCAGCCACGCAGCCGCGCCACCAGTCGTTGAGGTCTCGGGCCACCACTTCCTGCGCGGTCCACTTGAAGACCGGCAGGCCGAAGGTGCATTCGCTGATGAAGGTGTGGCAGCGCACCGGCTCGAACGGTTCGGACAGGCCGTCGTCCAGCAGCTTGTAATCGCCAGAGACGACCCAGACCTCG
>Ga0208330_1000734_pt1 | contig 12819 bp, 9 predicted proteins | sample DeeseametaMP1896_FD_184180 | JGI IMG/M metagenome (GOLD analysis project Ga0208330, IMG submission 184180) | Marine microbial communities from the Deep Pacific Ocean - MP1896 (SPAdes) | ecosystem: Environmental > Aquatic > Marine > Oceanic | place: East of Hawaii, North Pacific Ocean | collected...
AAGACCCGCGACTTTGTGACCCGGCATGGCGAGCAGCGCACCTGGCAACTGCCGGACAACTCGCTGGTGCGACTGAACAGCGATTCGGCCATCGCCATCCGTTTCGATGACGTTGGCCGGCATGTGGAGGTCCGTCGGGGACAGGTCTACTTCGAAGTGGCGGAGGACCCGCTGCGGCCCTTCAGCGTGGCTGCCGGCAGCTACTTCATCGAAGACATTGGCACGGCATTCGATGTGTACCGTCATGCCGAGGCCACGACGGTTACGGTGGTGGAAGGGCGTGTGCGGGTCTGGGAGGACGCCATCCCGGCACCTGCGATGCGGCCGCCGGCCGATCTGGCTCCTGAAGCGGTCGAGCGCCTGCAAGGGCCGAAGCCGCTGGCCGACCTTGGGCCCGGGGGGCAGGTACGTATTGCGCGCTCCGGACAGGTGGCGGCCATCCCGGAGGCCAATGTGGAGGTGGCGACCGCCTGGGTGCGGGAGCGCATCATTTTCGACGGTGACCCCATCCGCCGGGTGGCGGACGAGTTCAACCGCTACAACCAGCAGCAGATCGTGGTCATGGATGCCGCTGTCGGCAATATTCCGGTCAGCGGCGTGTTCCGCAGTTACGACGTGCAATCCTTCGTCGACTTTCTCAACGGCCTCCCCGGGGTGCGGGCGGAGCTGCAGGACGGCCGTATCCTGGTGTCCACGGCGTCCTGAGTCGAGGGTCAACCGCAGGCATTCTCCAGATCGTCCAGGGCTTCCTCGATGTGCTCGAGCAGGCGCTGCACGCTGGGCAGCGTCTTGCGGCAGGCGATGATGCCGAAGTCGACCTTGTCGTGACGGCTGATCAGGGTGATGTTGCAGGCCATCTTGTCGATGATCAGCGACACCGGGTACATGCCATCGAGTCGGCAGCCCTGCCAGTACACGTCCTGGCGAGGGCCGGGAACGTGGGAGATCACCAGGTTGAGCAGCGTGCGGCGGCGGTCGAAGCCGGTCAGCAGGTTGAGGGCACCAGGGGCCAGCATGACCGCCTCGTAGGCCAGCAGCTGCGCGGGGCTCAGGCGCCGCATGAAGGCCTTGTTGTAGTCCATGCAGCGTTTGATCGCCAGCAGCCGCTCCACCGGGTGCTCAAGGTGGGTGGCGAGGTGCGTGAGCGCAAAGGCGATTTCGTTGCCGGAGTCGCCGTCATCGCGTCGGGTGGACACCGGCACGGCGGCCACCAGCGGCTTTTCCGGCAGGGCATCGAGGTCCATCAGATACTGCCGCAGGGCGGCGCCGCAGAGGGCCAGAATGACGTCGTTGCTGGTGGCGTCGAACTTCTTGGCGATGGCCTTGATGCGCGGCATGGAATAGGACTGCGCGGCAAAGCGGCGTGAGCCGGTGATGGGCTCGTTGAGGATGCAGTGCGGTGCCTGCAGGCTGCCGACGAAATCCGGATTGCCCTCGCGCAGGTCCTTCCAGGATTGCCGCAGTTGCCGCAGCACCGGGGGCACCACGGTGGCGCCTTCGCGGCCGAAGGCCTGCAGCGCCGACAGTCCGCGCAGGGTGCCGGTGGGGACCGGCAGGGTTCGCTCGCGGGTCTTGCGGGTCCGGACCTCCCAGGGTGCCGGCATCTCCAGCGAGGCGGCGACATCCGGTGACATCGACTTGAGCATCAGGCGGATGCCAGCCACGCCATCCACCAGCGAGTGATGGATCTTGGAGTAGGTGGCGATCCGGCCGTCCTCCAGGCCTTCGATCAGGTAGGTGCGCCATAGTGGGTAGGCCCGGTCGAGGTGGGCCGAATGCACGCGCGACACCATGGCCAGCAACTCGCGGATGCGGCCCGGCTTGGGCAGTGCGAGGTGCACAAAATGGTGGGCGAGATCAAAGTTGGTGTCTTCCTGCCAGAACTTCAGTCCGGCCCGGCTGACCAGCCGGCGGTTGAAGGGACGCGCGGCGGCGGTGGACTCGCGCATGCGTTCCGCCAGGTTCAGGGCAAACTCCGGCGGCGCGCCGGGCGGCGGCTCGTACAGGCACAGTGCGCCCACATGTAAGGGCTGCTGGCGCTGCTCCATCAACAGGAACAGGGTATCGATGGCTGAAAGCTGCTTCATGGGGTTCTCCGTCGCACTGCGTCATTGTGGACTGCACAGGTTTCGATTTCTCTGCATCCGCAAGGTTCATGCCGGAGCGTGACAGGGTGCAGCATTTTTGCGGCACCCGGCATGCGGGGGCACAAAGGTCTCATAATGGCGCCCCTCGTCAGCGAGCCACGTCTGCCCCATGCCCCGAGCCGAGATTCCCGCCGCCGAACGCCTGATCATCGCCCTCGATGTGCCGACGGCCGACGCCGCGCTGGCGCTGGTTGATCGCATCGGGACCCCCGGGCGCTTCTACAAGATCGGCCTGGAGCTGCTGATGGCGCCCGGGTTCTTCGACCTGCTGGAGGCGCTCAAGCAACGCGACAAGCGGGTGTTCGTGGATCTCAAGTTCTTCGACATCCCGGAGACCGTGGCACGGGCCATCCGCAACCTGTCGGAGCGCGGGGCGGATTTCGCCACCCTGCACGGCAACCAGTCGATGATGGAGGCGGCCGCAGCCGCCAGGTCCGGCAACCTGAAGATCCTGGCGGTGACCGCACTGACCAGCCTGGACCGCGGGGACCTCGACGACATGGGCTTTGCCTGTGACGTGGGGGCACTGGTGCTGTCGCGGGCACGGCGGGCGCTGTCGGCCGGCTGCGATGGCGTGGTGTCCTCCGGACTGGAGGTGGAGCGCCTGCGCGCCGAGGCGCCGGAGCATCTTATTTGTGTGACGCCTGGCATCCGTCCCGTGGACAACCGCGTAGAGGGTGACCAGAAGCGGGTGATGACGCCCGCGCGTGCCATCGCGGCCGGCAGCGACCATCTGGTGGTGGGGCGGCCGATCCGTGATGCCCAAGATCCCCAAGCGGCGGTCGTGGCCCTGCAGGCCGAGATCGCCACGGCCCTGGAGGCCCGTCAATGACCGTCCTCGCCAATGATCGTTTTCTGCGTGCGCTGAAGCGCGAGCCGCTGGACCGCACCCCGGTGTGGTTCATGCGCCAGGCCGGGCGCTACCTGCCCGAGTATCGGGCCAGCCGCGCCAAGGCCGGCGACTTCATGAGCCTGTGCCGCAACCCGGAGCTGTGCTGCGAGGTGACGATGCAGCCCATCGCACGCTACGACCTCGATGCCGCCATCCTGTTCTCGGACATTCTCACCGTGCCCGACGCCATGGGCCTGGGCCTGAGCTTCGCCGAAGGCGAGGGGCCGCGCTTTGCCAACCCGGTGCGCGATGCCCGCGCCATCGCCAACCTGCCGGTGCCGGACCCGGAAGGTGAGCTGCGCTATGTGATGGATGCGGTGTCCACCATCAAGGGGGCGCTCAACGGGCGCATCCCGCTGATCGGCTTTGCCGGTAGCCCCTGGACCCTGGCCACCTACATGGTGGAGGGCGGCAGCTCCAAGGACTTCAGCCGGGTCAAGGCGATGCTGTACGACGCACCCGATGCCATGGAGGCGCTGCTGTCCAAGCTGGCGGCTGCGGTCAGCCTGTACCTGCAGGCGCAGATCGCGCGCGGTGCCGATGCGGTGATGGTGTTCGACACCTGGGGCGGCGCGCTCACGCCCGCGGCCTACACCGAATATTCATTGGAGCCCATGGCCAAGATCGTCGCCCACCTCAAGCGGGTGGCGCCGCAGGTGCCGGTGATGCTGTTCACCAAGGGCGGCGGCCAGCACCTGGAAGCCATGGCCGAAACCGGCTGCGATGGCCTGGGGTTGGACTGGACCACCGATATCGGCCAGGCGCGGCGCCGCGTCGGTGACCGGGTGGCGTTGCAGGGCAACCTCGATCCGTCGGTGCTGTACGCCAGCCCGGAGCGCATCCGCCTGGAAGTGGCGCGTGTGCTGCAGGATTACGGTAATGGTAGCGGGCACGTGTTCAACCTCGGGCACGGCATCACGCCGGGGGTGAACCCCGATCATGCAGCCGCCATGGTGGCGGCGGTGCGTGAGTTCAGCCCGGCGTATCACGGCGGCTGAGCGCGGAACCCTCGCCATGCTGGCGTCCGTTCTGCCCGGCCCCGTGATTGCGGTGCTGACGGTGGCGATCAAGACGGTCGCCCTGCTGTTCTGGTTTGTGCTGATGCTGCCCGGCGTGCTGCTGCACCTGCTGCCGGGCCGGGCCCTGCGCGATCTCACCAGCCGCTACTGCGTGTGGATCGCCCGTCGCTGGGTGGCCACCAACAAGGTGATCTACCACCTGGTGCACCCGATGCGCTGGCGCATCACCGTGGAAGGCGTGCTCGATCCCCGTCGCAACTACCTGCTCATCTGCAACCACCAGAGTTGGGCCGACATCCTGGTGCTGTTCGTGGCCTTTCATGGCCGTGCGCCCTTCCTGCGCTTCTTCCTCAAGGATCAGCTGAAGTACATCCCCATCATCGGCCAGGTGTGCTGGGCGATGGAGTTCCCGTTCATGAAGCGCTACAGCCGCGAGCAGATCGCCGCCAATCCCGCGCTGCGCAATCAGGATCTCGAAACCACGCGGGCCAAGTGCGAGGTGTACAAGCGGCAGCCAGTGACGGTGGTGAACTTTCTGGAAGGCACCCGGTTCACGCCGGACAAGCAGGCGCGGCAACAGTCGCCGTTCCGGCACCTGCTCAAGCCCAAGAGTGCCGGCGCCGCTTTCACCTTGCGCGCCATGGGCGAGCAGTTCGCCGGTGTGGCGGACGTGACCGTGGTGTACGCGCCGACGCAGCGGGCCAAGACCCTGCTCGGCAGCTGGTTGATGGGAGAGCAGGGCGACCTGCGCATTCATGTCCGCGTGGAGCCGGTCTCACGTGCCCTGCTGGAGGGCGATTACGAAACCGATGCCGACTTCCGCGCCGGCTTCCAGCAGTGGGTGTCCTCGCACTGGGCGGCCAAGGACGAGCGCATCGCCCGCTTGCGGGCGGACCCCGCTTCCATTAAATAACCGACTGTTCAATACTCTGGGCACCACCCTGCCGGAGGATGATCATGGCGGTACTTACCGACCGTTCCGGGGTTTTTCCCTCGCCCGACCTGCGGGCGCTTCCCGGCCGCAACGGGCTGCCCGTCATCGGTCAGACGCTGGATTTCATCCGCGACCCGCTGGCCTTTGCCCGCGAGCAGCATCATCGCTACGGGCCGGTTTCGCGCGGCCACTTCCTGTTCGAGCCCCGCGTGTTCCTGACCTCCCCGGAAGGCAACGAGGCGGTGCTCACGGATCGGGGACACGTGCTTTCGGCGTACGGGGGCTGGCACCCGATCCTGGGTGACCTGTTTCCACGTGGCCTGATGCTGCGCGACGGCGAGGACCACCGCCTGCACCGCCGGCTGATGCAGCCCGCCTTTCGCGCCGCCGCGCTGGCGGCTTACCTGGACCGGATGAACCCGCGTATCGAACGGCATCTGCATGCCTGGTCCTCGTCGTCTGCGCTGCGGTTCTATCTCGCCATCAAACGGATGACGCTGGACATCGCCGCCGACGTGTTTCTCGGGCTCGAACTGCAGGCCGAGATCGACCAGGTGAACCGGGACTTTACGGACCTGGTGGAAGCCTCCACCGCCGTGTTGCGCCTGTCCACGCCCTGGCTGGCATATGGCCGCGGCCTGCGCGCGCGCCGGCATCTGGTGGCCTTCCTGGCCGCACGCCTGCCGGCGCGACGCCGTGCGCCCGGCTCGGATCTGTTCAGTCAGCTCGCCCATGCCGAGGACGAGCAGGGCCAACGCTATGCCGATGATGAAGTGATCGATCACCTCATCTTCCTGATGATGGCGGCGCACGACACCACCACCAGCGCCCTCACCACCCTGGCGTTCGTGCTGGCGCGGCATCCCGAATGGCAGGCGCGTCTGGCCGCGCAGGCCGAGGCACTGGGCGGCGAGGGGCTCAGCGCCGACCGCGTGGCCGGAGCCGAGCAGACCGAATGGGCGCTGCGGGAGGCGTTGCGGCTGTATCCGCCGCTGACCTCCATCGTGCGCCGTGCCACGGCACCGCTGACAGTGGGCGGTGTGGTGATTCCGGCCGGGGCCTCGGTGGCCATCTTCCCGGTCTGGACCCAGCGCAACCCGGACTGGTGGCAGGCACCCGATACCTTTGACCCGGAGCGTTTCAGCCCGGCCCGGCAGGAGCACCGCCGCCATCCGTTTGCCTGGGCGCCGTTTGGCGGGGGCGCGCACATGTGCCTCGGCCTGCACTTCGCGGAGATGCAGGTGAAAGCGGTCCTGCATCAGCTGTTACAACGATTCACCCTGACCGTGCCGACGGGCTACCACATGCCCTACCAGCTGGCGCCGATCGCCAAACCGCGCGACGGCCTGCCGCTGCGGATATCGCCGCGCCACCCCCCTGCCCCGGCGTAACGCGTTAGCATGGCCGCACATTCAACAAGAGATGGATTGATGGAAATCGCTGACCGCTGCGTCGCCAGCTTTCACTACACGCTCACCAATGACAAAGGCGAGGTGCTCGACAGCTCGACGGGCGGAGACCCGATGGCCTATCTGCACGGACAGGGCAACATCATCGGCGGCCTCGAAAAGGCGCTGCTGGGCAAGAAGGCGGGCGACAAGCTCAAAGTGACGGTGGCCCCGGGCGAAGCCTATGGCGAGCGCCGTCAGGAACTCGTTCAGCAGGTGCCCAAGGCTGCCTTCCAGGGCGTGCCCGAGATTCAGCCCGGCATGGCCTTCACCGCCCAGTCCAACCAGGGCGCCATGCGCGTGGTGGTGACAGCGGTGGAAGGCGACAACGTCACCGTCGACGGCAACCACCCGCTGGCCGGTGAAACCCTGCATTTCGATGTGGAGATCGCCGAAGTGCGCGTTGCCAGCGAGGAAGAACTGTCCCACGGCCACGTGCACGGGCCCGGCGGGCACCAGCACTGACGCACGACAGGCTCCTGGTGCGGTGAACTAGGATCTAGCGCTTGGCCGGCGGGGCAAAGTGCCCGAATCGCGTGTCCCAGTCATCCAGCTGGGCGCGCAGCCGGCGGTCCTGCCATAGCGTGAACGGCATTGCCCCCAGCTGCTGTCCGGCGGGGGTTTCCAGCTGCGCCACGTTGCTGGCAACCCGCCGCTGACCCTCGATCTTGTCGCGTCGCCCGGTGGCGTTGCGCCGCAGGCCGGGTTCGGCACGCGACAGTGCGGCGGCATAGGCGGGGATATCGCCGGGGCTGAAGGTCATTTCCATCAGCCGGTCGTTGAAGAAATCCAGCGTCATCCGCCCCTCCACGCCCAGGTGGGTGAAGGGCATCAGTTCCAGCGTGACCAGATTGCGAGGCGGATGGTCCGGAGTGGCCGGCCGCAGGATGCGGTGCACCTGTACGCCGTCCGGATAGCGCCGGAGGACCGCCTCCTCACTCATGTAGCTGCGCAGATCGGCGGTCAGCTCCACCCCGGTCAGCCGGGTCTCGAAGGCGGCCGTGTCCGGGTGATCCGGCCGGCTCGACCACCACGGCAGCCACGCCGCCACCAGCACGCCGGCAAAGCCCATCGCCATGGCGGCGACGGTGCCGTAGAAGACGTTGGCCCGGATGCTCATGCCGACAGTGTAGTGCGGTGCACACAACCTACAATCGGGGGGTGCCCTTTCTTTCGTCGTGAGCCCCCATGAGCAAGACCGCCATCGCAGACCGCCGCAACCTCGATTTCCTGCTGTACGAGTTCCTCAAGGTGCAGGACTGGCAGCGCTGGCCGCACTTCGCTGCGCACAGCCGTGACACCTTCGAGCAGGTGGTCGACCTCTCCCACAAGCTGGCGCTGGAACAGTTCCGCAACCACAACGCCCTGAGTGACCGCCAGGAGCCGGCCATGCAGCCGGACGGCAGCGTCAAGATCATTCCCGAAGTGGCCGAGGCCCTGCGGGCCTTTGCAGAAGCCGGTTTCATGGCCATGAACGCCGACGAGGCCGATGGCGGCATGCAGCTGCCCTACACCCTGTCGCTGGCCTGCGACAGCCTGTTCATGTGCGCCAACCTGGCCACCAGCGGCTTCACCCTGCTGTCGCGCGGCGTCGCCAACCTGCTGCAGGCGCACGGCACCCCCGAGCAGCAGGCGCGCTGCCGCACGCCCATACTCGAAGGCCGCTTCACCGGCACCATGTGCCTGTCCGAGCCCCAGGCCGGCTCCTCCCTGGGCGACATCAAGACCATCGCCCATCCCCAGCCCGACGGCAGCTGGCGGCTGGAAGGCGCCAAGATGTGGATCAGCGGTGGCGACCACGACCTCAGCGACAACATCATCCACATGGTGCTCGCCAAAACACCGGACGCGCCGCCGGGCGTGAAGGGCATCTCCCTGTTCATCGTGCCGCGCTACCGACTCAATGCCGACGGCAGCCGCGGCCCACGCAACGACGTCACGCTGGCCGGCATCAACCACAAGATGGGCCAGCGCGGGCTGGTCAACACCTTCCTCAAGTTTGGCGAGCGCGGCGACTGCCACGGTGAGCTGGTGGGCCAGCTGCACCAGGGCCTGACCTGCATGTTCCACATGATGAACGAGGCGCGCCTGGGGGTTGGCATGGGCGGCGTCATGTGTGGCCTGGCGGGCTATCTGTACTCGCTGCAGTACGCGCAGGAACGCAAGCAGGGGCGGCCGGTCGACAACAAGGACCCGCTGTCGCCCCCCATTCCCATCATCGAGCACGCCGACGTGCGTCGCATGCTGCTCATGCAGAAGAGCCTGGTGGAAGGCGCCTACGCCCTCACCCTGTATGCCGCCAGCCTGATCGACCGCAAGACCCACGGCCCCGACAACGAGGCCAAGGCCCTGCATGCCCGTCTGGAACTGCTGACCCCCATCGTCAAGGCCTGGACCGCCGATCACACCCTGCGCGCCAACGACCAGGCCATCCAGATCCTCGGTGGCTACGGTTACACCCGCGAATACCCGGTGGAGCAGTACTGGCGCGACAACCGCCTCAACCCCATCCACGAAGGCACCAACGGCATCCAGGCGCTGGACCTGCTGGGCCGCAAGGTGATGATGCACAACGGAGAGGCGCTGCGCGCCCTGCTGGCCGACATCCAGGCCTGCGCTGACCGCAACAGCGGCCACGACGAACTTGCCCCCCTGGCGGCCCAGCTCGCCAACGGCGTCCGCCTGGTGGGCGAAACCACCCACAAGCTCGCCACCGCCATGGTGCAGGGCGAGATCAAAGCCGCCCTCGCCAACGCCCCGCAGTACCTGCTGATGCTGGGCCACCTCACCGTGGCCTGGCTGTGGCTGCAACAAGCCGAGATTGCCCACGACGCCCTCGCCACCGCGCCCGAAGCCGACCACGACTTCTACCGCGGCAAACTCACCGCCTGCCGCTACTTCTTCGTCTACGAACTGCCCGCCATCGAGCCCGCTGCGAAGCTGTTGCAGCGGATGGACCGGACGGCGTTGGAGGTGGAGGTGGGGGTGTTGTGAGCGGACCGCTTGCGTATGCCGGCTTTCCCGCTAAGGTGGTGGTGTCTCATGGAATGAGACGTCTGACGGGAATGCTCCCGGTATGGGCACACCTTGGCGCTATTGGGGAAAGGCGGGCAAACCTGAGCACGGGCGGGTTCGTTACCACCTGCTCGTCTACCATGCCTTGGACGTGGCGGCGGTAGGCGAGGCCTACTTGCGGCGACATCCGCGCTTTCTTCGTTTCCTGTCCGCATCGCTCGGGCTCTCCGAGCAGGTCACGCTCGCGTGGGTCGTGTTCCTGCTCGCCCTGCACGACCTGGGAAAGTTCGCCGTGACGTTTCAGGGGCAGCGTCCCGATTTGCTGTCGCTGCTGCAAGGAGGGCGCGAAACCCTCAAGTCCTACACCGTTCGTCACGACACCCTTGGTGCCTGCGTCTGGCGGGACTCAGCGCAGCTGAGGCCAATGCGTCGCGCCCTCAGGCAGCCCAGTCGGGCAGCGATACCGATTCTGATTGATGCGGTGACGGGGCATCATGGTCAGCCGCCGAATGTAGCGGCCAATGTCGCACTCGAACGCCATTTCGATCTGGTCGACCTTGAAGCGGCCGCAGCCTTCGTGACCGAGATGCAAAAGCTGTTGTTGCCGGACGCCGCCATGGAGGCGTGGTTGCAGGCCGATGGTGAGAAGTTGTTGGAAGGGCTGCGCCTCAGTTCCTGGTGGATTGCCGGTTGGGCGGTGCTGGCGGACTGGGTCGGGTCCAACACGAATTGGTTCCGGTACTGCGAAACGGTGCCCGAGGATGGAGAGCTCGAGCGGTACTGGTCCCGGGTACAGGCGGCGGCCAATACGGCTCTGGATGCGGTCGGGGTACTGCCGGTGCCAAGCGAAGGCGCCAGGACCTTTACACAGTTGTTTCCGGCGATCGCGCATCCGACCCCTCTCCAGGCGGCAGCGGAGGGCATCTCGCTCGCCCCGGGGCCGCAGCTTTTCATCCTCGAAGACGTGACCGGTGCCGGGAAGACGGAAGCGGCCTTGATGCTCGCACATCGCCTGCTTGCAGCAGGTGAAGCAGATGGCCTGTACTTCGGCCTGCCAACGCAGGCAACGGCCAACCAGATGTTCGAGCGCGTCGGTCAGGCTTGCGAGCAACTCTTTTCTGGCCCCGAAGCCCCCAGCGTGGTGTTGGCGCACGGTGCCCGCGATCTTTCACAGCGGTTTCGCGAAAGTGTGTTGCCTGTGTCGGAGGATGAAGCGGATGCCCGGCAGGCAGACGAATCGGCGGGGGCGCGCTGTACCGCCTGGCTGGCCGACAAGCGCAAGGCCGCGCTGCTCGCCAATGTCGGTGTCGGGACGGTCGATCAGGTGCTGTCCGCGGTGCTGCACGCGCGCCATCAGTCGCTGCGCGTGCTGGGGCTCTTCCGCAAGGTGTTGATCATCGATGAAGTCCATGCCTGCGACACCTACATGCTGGATGTACTGGCGGGTGTGCTTGAGCTCCACCGCGTTGCCGGGGGCTCGGCGATCCTGCTTTCCGCAACGCTGCCGCAGGAGCGGCGACAGCAGCTCAGTGCGATCTACAACCGCGAATCGGTGCTGCGTGAAGACCACTTTCCCTTGCTGACGCATGTTTCGACGGCCTCGGTCGTCGAGCAACCGGTGCCGACGCGCCAGGCGGTGACCCGACGCGTGGATGTGGAGTGGCTTTCTTCCGAGCGGGCGGCGGTTGAGCGGGTGCTTTCGTCGGCTGGCGCCGGGCAGGCCGTCGTATGGGTGCGCAACACCGTGCGGGATGCCATGGCCGCGTACCGCCAGTTGAAGGCGCATCACCCGGATATACAACTCTTCCATGCCCGGTATGTGCTGGGTGACCGTCTGCGCATCGAACAGGCCGTGCTGGAGCGGTTGGGCAAGCGCGGCCGATATCGGCAGGGCTATGTGTTGGTCAGCACCCAGGTCTTTCAGGAATCACTGGATGCGGATGCCGATGACATGGTGTCCGACATTGCGCCCATCGACCTTGTCGTGCAGCGCGCGGGGCGCCTGCGGCGGCACCGGCGGGATGTTCACGGCGCGCTGCTGGCAGAAGGCCTGCCTGACCAGCGTGGTGTTCCTCGCCTGGCGATCCTCTCCCCACCGCCGGATGCCCGCGCCGATGCCGGGTGGTTGAAGCCGCTGTTGCCAGGCGCCGCCGCTGTGTACCCGGCCATTGGACAGCTCTGGCTGACGGCGCGCCATCTGCGCGAGACAGGCGGGTGGCAGATGCCGGACGACGCGCGCGCGCTGATTCGCGCGGTCTTCGACTCCGCGCAATGCGCTGACCTGCCGGAAGGCCTTCAGCAGGTCGAGAACACACAGGTCGGTCTGCGGTTCACCGCGCAAGCCATCGCCCAGAACAGCCGGATCAATCTCGCGGCGGGCTATACGCTCGACCCAATGGCCGCGGTGAATTGGTGGGACGACACCAGAGCCGTGACCCGTCTCGGCGAGGCGACCGTCACTCTGCAGCTGCTGCGGTGGGAGCGCGGCGTGCTGTCGGACTTCTGGCCGGATCCTGACCCCATCCGCGCCGCAGGGCTGAGTCGCGTCAGCATTCGCGAGGCGGTCGTTAATGCGGAGGCCGACCCGTCGGATCCTGCATTGCGACAGGCGCTGGCGCAATGGCGCACCCAGCGTCAACGGGCACTTCGCTGGGTGCTGCTGGTTCCAATATCGCGAGGGGAAGACGGGGCCTGGCATGGCCTCGCGGCCCGGAGCCGGGATGGCAAGACCCGCGAGGTGCGGATCCGGTACTGCGAGGAGGTCGGCCTTGAATGTACTGACTAAGCTTCTTCGTTCGCGGAAACGAGTGCAGATCGGCGCATCAGCGCGCCCAGACGAGGCAAAGCGACAAGGCGCACCTTCTGCAAGAGGTGTCACCAAGTGATGGCAACCTCATGCAGGCGCAAAAATCCCCGCCAGCGCGGGGAACGGATGAAGCGCTCAGTCAAAAACGGTTCATCTCCACTGGAGTGGAGAACGTCGTCCCTCTTCAGTAAAAAACTTGAAATTAATCACAAGCGGAGTATAACGGTCTCGGATCAAGCGGCGGAAAGCTCGCTGCTGGTGACCTATGCGCTTCCATGGAGGAAATGAGTGTGAATTCGCTTGAGCATCCCTGGTTGCCGGTCTGTCGCCTCGACGGCAGCCGCCAAGTGGCATCCGTTCGCGACTTGGTTGCGAGCCATGGCGCCAACCCCATCGTCGCGCTCGATTTCCCGCGCCCTGACCTGAATGCGGCGGTGATGCAATGGCTGATCGGCCTGTTGCAGACCGCCTGCCCGCCGAAAAGCCAGGACCACTGGATGGAGTGGTTCGTCACGCCACCGACGCCCGAGCAGCTGCACGCTGCACTGAAGCCGCTCG
>Ga0208330_1000736_pt1 | contig 12765 bp, 10 predicted proteins | sample DeeseametaMP1896_FD_184180 | JGI IMG/M metagenome (GOLD analysis project Ga0208330, IMG submission 184180) | Marine microbial communities from the Deep Pacific Ocean - MP1896 (SPAdes) | ecosystem: Environmental > Aquatic > Marine > Oceanic | place: East of Hawaii, North Pacific Ocean | collected...
GCCCAGGGCGCGCATGCCGCCGATGAGCACGGTCAACTCCGGGGCGGTCACGTCGAGCATGTAGGCGCGGTCCAGCAGCAACTCCTCGAGCTGGGCCTTCTCCCCCGGGCGCACGTAGTTGCGGAAGCCGTCGGCGCGCGGCTCGAGCACCGCGAACGAATCGACATCCGTGGTTTCCTGCGTCGCGTCCGTGCGACCGGGCGCGAAGTGCACGTCGATCTCGAAACCGGCGTCCTTGGCGGCCTTTTCGACCGCGGCGGAACCGGCCAGCACGATGAGGTCGGCCAGGGACACCTTCTTCGCGCTCGAGCCGTTGAAGTCCTGCTGGATCTTCTCCAGCACCGGCAACACCTTGTCGAGCTCGGCCGGCTCGTTGACCTCCCAGTTGCGTTGGGGCTCCAGGCGCAGCCGGGCGCCGTTGGCACCACCGCGCTTGTCGGTGCTGCGGAAGCTGGCCGCCGACGCCCACGCCGTCTTGACCAACTGCGGCACCGACAGGCCGGCGTCGAGCACCTTCGCCTTCAGCGACGCGATCTCGGACTCGCCGATCAGCTCGCCTTCCACCGCAGGAACCGGGTCCTGCCACAGCTGTGGTTCGGGGATCCACGGGCCCAGGTACCGCGACACCGGCCCCATGTCGCGGTGCAGCAGCTTGTACCAGGCCTTGGCGAAGGCCTCGTTGAGCTCCTCCGGATGGTCGAGCCACCGCCGGGTGATCTCGCCGTAGATCGGGTCGACGCGCATCGAGACGTCGGTGACGAGCATGGTGGGCTTGCGGGGCGGGCCGCCGAACGGACCGGGGATGATCGCCTCGGCGTCCTTGGCCTCGAACTGCCAGGCGCCCCCGGGACTCTTGGTCAGCTCCCACTCGTAGCCGTAGAGCAGCTCCAGGTAGGAGTTGCTCCACTTGGTCGGCGTCGGGGTCCACACGACCTCCAGGCCGCTGGTGATGGTGTCGGCGGCCTTGCCGGAGGCGAACGCGCACTTCCAGCCGAGCCCCTGCTGCTCGACCGGGGCGCCCTCGGGTTCGGGTCCGACCAGGTCGCCGTCGCCGGCCCCGTGCGTCTTACCGAGTGTGTGCCCACCGACGATCAGCGCAGCGGTCTCCTCGTCGTTCATCGCCATGCGGCCGAACGTGACGCGGATGTCGTGAGCGGCTTTCAGCGGATCCGGCTCGCCTTCGGGGCCTTCGGGGTTGACGTAGATCAAGCCCATCGTGGTGGCGCCGTAACGCTCCTCGAGCTCGCGAGCACCCTGGGCTGAGCCCTCGTAACGCTTGTCGGTGCCCAGCCACTCCTCTTCCTCACCGAAGATGACCTCCTCGGGCTCCCAGAAGTCGGGCCGGCCGAAGCCGAATCCGAAGGTCTGAAAGCCCGCGGACTCCAGCGAGACGTTGCCGGCGAACACCAGCAGGTCCGACCACGAGATCTTGTTGCCGTACTTCTTCTTGACCGGCCACAGCAGCCGGCGCGCCTTGTCCAGGTTCGCGTTGTCCGGCCAGCTGTTCAGCGGTGCGAAACGCTGCATGCCCTGACCACCGCCGCCGCGGCCGTCATAGATGCGGTAGGTGCCCGCGGCGTGCCAGCTCATCCGGATGAACAGGCCGGCGTAGCTGCCGTAGTCGGCCGGCCACCAGTCCTGCGACGTGGTGATCACCGACATCACGTCGGCCTTGAGGGCGTCTGGATCGAGCTTGGCGAACTCACCGGCGTAGTCGAAATCCTCGCCCAGCGGATTGCCCTTGCTGGAGTGGGCGTGCAGCTTGGTGACGTCGATCTGCTCCGGCCACCAGTCCTGGTTGGTCAGGGGGCGGTGGGCCTTGGGTTCCGGGGAACGGATGGCCGGGTTCTCGCTCTCGCTTCCGCTGCTGTGCGTCGCCTCCTCGGGGAACGGCGGCTTGGCGTCGGAGGTATCAGATGATGACACAGTGTGTTTCCCTTCCATCTTCCTGCGGTGGTTGAGCTGTGATCACGGGTGTGATCGGGAAGTGTGCTGCGCAGAGCAATCGGGGCACAGCCCCCAGTAGATGACTTCGGCCTCGTCGACGTCGAAGCCTTGATCGTCGGATGCCGTGAGACACGGGGCGTCGCCGACGGCACAGTCCACATCGCGAATCGTGCCGCAACTGCGGCACACGACGTGGTGGTGGTTGTCGCCGACCCGGGATTCGTAGCGGGCCAGCGAGTTGGCCGGCTGGATACGGCGCACCAGTCCGGCGGCGGTCAGCGCGCTGAGCGCGTCGTACACGGTTTGGCGGGACACGTCGGGTTGCCGTTCCCGCGCGGCCCGGATGATGAGCTCGGTGTCCGCGTGCGGATGGTGCTCCACGGCGTGCAGCACCGCCATCCGTGGGCGGGTGACACGCAGCGAGGCGCCCTTGAGAACCTCGGCGTAGTCCGGATCGTGACCCATCCACTCGATACTGTCGTGAAATCTGGATGGGATCAAGATTTTCTGCCGGATTGTCCACCGGATTGCTTGATGGACAACCGAATTCGTTCGTTTTTTGGATAGTTGCGCCCGGAGCGCGGTGTTCTCGGTCCGGTGGCGGCGAACCGGGCCAGTGCGGAGGCGGCGGCGAAGCCGGCGAGCGCGCACCACCCGGGCGCCTCCCCGAGTCCCGATTTCGCCATCAGCACCAGTGCGATGCCGGCGGCGCAGACGGACAGGCCGGCGACACCGGCGCGTACGCCGACCGCCCGCACCGGCGCGTCCCACCATGGCAGCGGCCGGTGTTCCAGCGGGGCGAGCAACCGGAACAGCGCCAGCATCACCACGGCGAACACCAACGCGCGCAACGCCAATCGGGCCCAGAAACCTGGCTCGTCGACGTCATAGGCGTCCATGCCCACCAGGTGCAGTGCGACGGCGGCCACCGCGATGGCCGGGATGTGCCACAGGTACAGCGTCATCGCCCCGGCGTTGCCCCGGGCCACCACACGCCAGACCCGGCGGCGCTGCGCCCAGCGCTGGATCCCGCGGGCCGCCACCACGAACACGCTCGACATCCACACGCACTGCATCGCCAGGACCAGCGTCGGCGGCGACACGTTGGACACCCGGTCGGCTCCGGTGACCACCAGCGACACCTCGTATGGGCCGAGGGCGACGAGGCCGACCTGCGCGGCGAACGCGGCGACGGCCACCACGCCCGCACTCCGCACCCCGATGAGACGATGCGCGTACCCGACACCGGACACCATCGGGATGAGCCACACCAGCACGAAGTTGGCGACGGCCACCATCGGGGAGTCCGCGGCGAAACGCAGCGCATCGAGGGCAGCGATCGCCGCCAGCAGCGAACCGAGCAGCCCGGCCAGCGCCCGGGAGGTGGTCAACCGGGTCAGTGCCGGCACGAACGCGAGGGCGAGCAGATAGACCCCGAGGAACCACAGCAATGCCACGCTTTCGCCGCCCAGGCCCGCCTCCGAGGCCTCCCCCAAAACGGCCCGAACCAGCAGCAGAATGGCAGACCAAGCGGCCAGATACCAGAACACCGGTCGACACAGGCGTTGCGCACGGGTGAACAGCCAACTCCCCCAGGGTGTTCCGGCGTGATATCCGTAGGCGCCGGCCGCGCCGCCGGCCAGGAAGAACAGCGGCATCACTTGCAGGACCCACGTCACCGGCGTCAGCGCGGGGAGCGCCCCGAGGGTGTTGCCGATACGCACTCCGCGGGTGTCGATGGTCGCCAGCAGCAACGCGCAGTGCCCGAACATCACGACGACGAGCGCCGCGAGACGGGCGACGTCGATTGCTCGGTCTCGGCCCGGGGGGATCACGTCGGGCGTGGAGTCGGTCGGCCGGACGGGGTGCGCCATGACCTCAAGCATGCCCGCCCGCGACGCTCCGCGACTGAGTAGTACTACGGCATCGGGAGCAGTGGAGACACTTCGAGCGGTGGAGACACTTCGAGCAGTGGCGGCGCTCTCAGCGGGGCGGCGGTGCCAGGGTTGCCGGCACTGGCACCATCAGCCGCCCTGAATCAGGGTAGCGCCGAGAGGATGTCGAGCGGGTTCTGAGGCGGAGCCGGCGCGGTGGCCGGATTCTTCACCGCCTGGGCCGGGGACGGCCCGGCCAGCGGCGCACTGTCGGTCAGGTGCGGTTGGCCCACCCGTACGGCAACCGGGGCCGCTTCCGCAGGCAGCGTTCCCGCGGCGGTCGGATCCGTGGCGACGGCGGGAGCGTCGAGGGTGTCGGGTCCGGAAACAGGCTGCGACACCATCATGTGGTGCGGGGTGGGTTGGGAGGTGACCTGCGCGGCCGAGGCGGGCTGCGAGTCGGTGTCGACCTGCGGCGCCGAGGCGGGCTGCGGTTGGCCGACGACCTGCGGGGCCGACGCGGGCCGCGGTTGTGCGACGACCGGCGGGACCGACGCGGGCTGCGGATCGGCAACGACCTGCGGAGCGGAAGCGGGCTGAGGTTCGGCGACGATCTGCGGGGCCGACACGGGCGGCGGGGTGTCCGCCACCGGAGCCTGGGGCGCAGGTACCGCGGGCTGGCGGGCAGGCGCGGGTGCCGCCACCGGCGCTGGGCCGGTCCCGGCCGGCGGGGTGAGCGCTGCCGGGGGTGCCGCTGCCGGCACCGGTTCGGCGTTGGCGGTCTCGACCGGCTGCGACGACGGACCACCCATGACCGCGAAGACCCCGAGGGCCGCGACGGCACACACGGCGGCGATGCTCGCGGCCATGGTGATGCGCATCGGCACCCGGGCGATGGTGGCGCGGGCGGCCGGCACGCGGGAGGTCAGCCGCCGCAGCAGGGGGTGCGCCTCGTCGGCGGGGTGTGCGCGCGCGGCTCCGTACGCCAGCGTCAGGTGGGGGGCGATGTGGCGAGCCGTCTGGTTGCGGCCCTCCCGCGCCTCTTCCTCCGAGACGTGCTCGATGGTGTCGAAACCGAACAGTCGCAGCTTGGAGCGCAGCCGGATGGCGTGATCGCGTCCGTCGTCGGTCCAGGTCATGCGGATGCCATCGATGTCACGGTCGCTTTGCAGGGCGAATGCCTGCACGCTGCGGGCCGTGGCTCTGGCTATCTCGTTTACCGAATCGAGCGCGACGACTTCGTCCGCGAGGATCGCACCGTCCTTGGTGTCGACCAGCGCCCACACCGCACTTGTCGCCGTCAGTGACAGACCCATTACCACGCGCATAGTTACCCCTCGACAACTGCCGGTGTTGGCTTTGTATCGGCGTGCCTGGGTCCGATGTTACGCACGTTACTCGATTGAGATCAGCCGCGTGAGCGAATCCTTAATTAACCATTTCGGCGAATTAGAGAGGGTAGCTACCGCTTTGCGCTGTTCTCACAATGCCGCAGTCAGCGGGCCGAGTTGCTGACAGCGCGGAGCCGGATCGGTGCCGATCCAGCTACCACACCCCCGGCCGGTGGCGGTGTAGGTGACTCCTGGGACGAACGGCGCGACGTACACCTGGGCCGGCTGGTCGCCCCTGCCCTGCGCGCACTGCATCGGCGCGCCGGCGTCTGCCGGTTGGACGCAGGCCACGCTCACATAGGGCGCAGCGGGTGGCCCGCAGTCCGCGGGCGCCACCGTCGCCGTCACCACGTCGACCCCGTCGTGGTGCACCACCTGCGGCGCCGAGAGGGTGAACGAGCAGGGTGGGGGCGGTTCGGCGGCGGCGAGGCCGGCGGTGCCCACGCCGCACAGCGGAAGCATCGCGGTGATCAGAACCGTCGCGCCACGGCGTCTCATGTCCGCATGGTAGGGCAGCCGACCGGCCCGCCGCCGGTGAAGTGCGCGGCTCGCCTCAGCTCTTGGCCGCTTCGAGTGCCTCGTTGAAGGTCGTGCTGGGCCGCATGACGGTCATGAGCTTCTCGTCCTGCGGGTAGTAGTAGCCGCCGATGTCGGCAGGGCTGCCCTGCACCTCGCTGAACTCGGCGAGGATCTTGTCCTCGTTCTCGGCCAGGGACTTGGCCAGGGAGGCGAAGTGCTCGGCGAGTTCCTTGTCCTCGGTCTGCTCGGCCAGTTCCTGCGCCCAGTACATGGCCAGATAGAACTGGCTGCCACGGTTGTCGAGCTCACCGGCTTTGCGCGACGGGCCCTTGTTGTTGTCGAGGAGCCTGCCGATCGCGGCGTCCATGGTCTTGCCGAGCAGGGTCGCCTTCTTGTTGTGCGACTTGCGGCCCATGTCCTCGAAGCTGGCGCCCAGCGCCAGGAATTCACCCAGTGAATCCCAGCGCAGATGGTTCTCCTCGATCAGCTGGTGGACGTGCTTGGGCGCCGAGCCGCCGGCACCGGTCTCGTACATGCCGCCGCCGGCCATCAGCGGCACGATCGAGAGCATCTTGGCGCTGGTGCCCAGCTCCAGGATGGGGAACAGGTCGGTGAGGTAGTCGCGCAGGATGTTGCCGGTCACGGCGATGGTGTCCTGGCCGCGGATGACCCGTTCCAGCGTGTACCGCATGGCCCACACCTGCGGCATGATCTGGATCTCGAGTCCCTCGGTGTCGTGGTCTTTGAGGTAGGCCTTGACCTTCTTGCGCAGCTCGGCCTCGTGCGGGCGCTCGGTGTCGAGCCAGAACACCGCGGTCATGCCGGACGCCCGGGCCCGCGTGACGGCAAGCTTGACCCAGTCGCGGATCGCCGGGTCCTTGACGATGGGCATCCGCCAGATGTCGCCGGCTTCGACGTTGTGGCTCAGCAGCACCTCGCCGGTCTCGACGTCGACGATGTCGGCGACGCCGTCCTCCGGGATCTCGAAGGTCTTGTCGTGGCTGCCGTACTCCTCGGCACGCTGGGCCATGAGACCGACGTTGGGTACGGTGCCCATCGTCGTGGGATCGAACTGGCCGTGCGTCTTGCAGAAGTTGACCATCTCCTGGTAGATCCGCGAAAACGTCGACTCCGGATTGACGGCCTTGGTGTCCTTGAGCTTGCCGTCGGCGCCGTACATCTTCCCGCCGGCGCGGATCATCGCCGGCATCGAGGCGTCGACGATGACATCGCTCGGCGAGTGGAAGTTGGTGATGCCGCGCGCCGAGTCCACCATCGCGAGCTCGGGCCGGTGCTCGTGCACGGCGTGGATGTCGCGGATGATCTCCTCGCGCTGCGAGGCGGGCAGCGACTCGATCTTGGAGTACAGATCCGACATGCCGTTGTTGACGTTCACGCCGAGCTCGTCGAGGACCTGCTGGTGCTTGGCGAACGCGTCCTTGTAGAACACCTTGACCGCGTGGCCGAACACGATCGGATGGCTGACCTTCATCATCGTCGCCTTGACGTGCAACGAGAACATGACGCCGGTCTTGTAGGCGTCTTCGATCTGCTCTTCGAAGAACTCGCACAGCGCTTTCTTACTCATGAACATGCTGTCGATGATGTCGCCCTCGTCGAGGGCCACCTCGGGCTTGAGGACGGTCTCGCCGCTGTCGGTCTTGAGGACCATCTTCACCGTGCGGGCCTTGTCGATCGTCATCGACTTCTCACCGTGATAGAAGTCCCCGTGCTTCATGGTGGCGACGTGGGTACGCGAGGCCTGTGACCACTCCCCCATGCTGTGCGGGTGCTTCCGGGCATACGCCTTCACCGCCTGGGGGGCGCGCCGGTCCGAGTTGCCTTCGCGCAGTATCGGATTGACCGCGCTGCCGAGCACCTTGGAGTAGCGGGCCTTGATCTCCTTCTCCTCGTCGGACTTCGGCTCGCCCGGGTAGTCGGGCAGGTTGTAGCCCTTCTCGCGGAGCTCCTTGATCGCGGCCAGCAGCTGCGGGACCGAGGCGCTGATGTTGGGCAGCTTGATGATGTTGGTCTCGGGCAGCTGGGTCAGTTTGCCCAATTCCCCGAGGTTGTCGGGCACCCGCTGTTCCTCGGTCAGATAGTCGGGGAACTCGGCCAGGATGCGCGCGGCCACGGAGATGTCGCTGGAGCTGACGGAGATGCCGGCTGCGTCTGCGAAGGTGCGGACCACAGGCAGAAAGGCGTAGGTCGCCAGCAGGGGCGCCTCGTCGGTCAGCGTGTAGATGATGGTCGGCTGCTCGGCGCTCATGTGGTGTTCTCCCGGCATCGGTTTCGGTCAGTTCGTGGCGGCTCGCGTCGGGGCCGGTGACCATCGGCTGGTCGTCGGTATCCGGCAGTCAGTATCGCGGCACCGCACCCTTCAGGCGGAGCCTACCCAACAGCGGCGACGACAGGGCGGGCCAGACCTGCGGTGCTCGGTCACGGTCGGGCTTCGGCCCGGCGCGTCGAGCCGGCACGCTGGCGACACGCCGTTACATTCACGGCCATGACATGGGCCGGGAGCAAAGACTGTGTGCGCAGCGTCGCGACGGCGCTGGGGGTGCTCGTCGCGGTGGCGGGCTGCTCGGCACCGCAGACACCCGATGGCACGGCAAACGCGGCCGGGTCGCCGCCGGTGTCGGGCACCGTCGAGCAGTGGCAGGACGCGGTGTGCCGCGACGGAACCGAAACCGACTCGGGCACCCGCCACATCGTCGACGGCAGCACCTGCGTCCCCCACGACGGCGACGGGGTCGTCAACTTCGACCATTTCGACTCGGTGCCCGCGATGGACGCGATGCTGTCGTGGGCGCCATCCCCGCAGGTCGCCACGACGACGCTCGACGACCGCCCGCTGGCGATCTGGACACCCGACGGCGAGGCCGAGGACCTCGCCCCACTGTCCGGATTCGGCTTCACGGTGGCGTCCTACCGGTCGCCGGCGCTGGCCCGTTCCACCGAGCAGCTGCCCGGTGCCGTCCCGTCTGCCGAGGTGACGACGATTCCGCCCAACCAGTTCGGTTACGTCGTGGTGACCACCGCGGCGGGTGACCCGCAGTGCATCGTCGAGACCACGTTCGTGGGATGCCAGACAGCCGCCCGCAATTGGCAGCAACACGCCGATGGCAGCGGTCCGTACCACGGGGTGCGGGTCAACACCGACGGCACCGGTTCGTGGGTGGACGGCAATCTCGGCGCCGCGGCCCCGACCCCGTTGGCCGAGCGGACCTACCGCGCCCTGGGGTGGACCATCGTCGCCAACGCGTCGGAGCTGCGGTTCACCAATGAGGCCACCGGGCACGGCGCGGTGGTCAGTGCTGCGCGGGTCGCACCGTTCTGAGTGGCGCCCTGCCGGGTTGACGAGTAGGTGCTGCCGGGCATCGAATGGCAGACATGCAGAAGGTGTCGATCGAAGCTTTGGCCCGCCAGCAGTTGCAGCTCGCGACCGCCAACAACCGCAACGCCGCCGACACCGTGGTCGGCGGTCACGAGAAGGTCCTGCGCCAGACCGTCATCGGGATGGTCGCCGGCGCCGAGATGGGTGAGCACGAGAACCCCGGCGAGGCAACCGTGTACGTGATCAAAGGAGCGGTCCGGATGTCCTCGGGCGACGAGCAGTGGGACGCGCGCGCCGGTGACCTGTTGAAGGTTCCCGATGCCCGGCACTCGCTGGTCGCGCTCGCCGACTCCGCGTTACTGCTGACGGTGGCCAAACTCCCGTAGCGACGGAGTTCTTCCGCAGCTGGGGGCACGATGGTGCCATGGACAGCGCGGGGCGGCGGTCATGACGCGATCTCGGTGGCGGCGGGCCGGGATCGGCGTGCGGCTGTTGGCGGCCCAGGCCCTCGTGCTGCTGGTCGCGGCGGCCGCGGTGTGGGTGGTGGCCGCGATCGTCGGTCCCCCGCTGTTCCGTGAGCACCTGCACCGGGCGGGCGTTCCTGCCGATTCGCTGGAGGAACTGCACGCCGAGGAGGCGTACCGGTACGCGACGGCCCTGTCGATCGGGGGTGCGGTCGCGGTCTCGGCGTTGGCCGCGCTGGCGGTGAGCGGTTACGCAGGCCGGCGCCTGCAACGATCGGTTGCCGAGGTCGCGTCCGCGGCCACCGCGGTCGCCGACGGCCGCTACGAGATCAGGGTCGCACCGCAAGGGTTGGGTGAGGAGTTCGACAGCCTCGCCCGCGCTTTCAACCAGATGGCGACACGGCTGGAGTCGGTGGAGGCCACCCGGCGACGCCTGTTCGGCGACCTGGCCCATGAGATCCGCACGCCGGTGTCGGTGCTCGACGCCTATATCGAGGCGTTGGAGGACGGCGTGCGCACGTTGACGCCCGAGACGGCCGAGGTGCTGCGGGACCAGACTCGCAGGCTGGTGCGCTTCTCCGAGGACGTGGCGGCGCTGGCTCAGGCCGAGGAGAACACGGCCGGCATGTCGTTCTGCCAGGTGGCGGTCGGTGCGCTGCTGGAGCGCTGTGTGGCTGCGGTCGCCGAACGGTTCGACGAGAAGGGGGTCGCGCTGAGTGTGGCCGTCGCCGAGGATGTGCCACCGGTCTGGGCGGACCCGCAGCGCCTGGCGCAGGTGATGGCCAACCTCCTCGACAACGCCTTGCGCCACACCCCCGGTGGTGGCGCAGTGCAGCTGAGCGCGCATCGCGTGGGCCGGCAGGTGATCGTGCGGGTGGTCGACGACGGCGAGGGAGTCGCACCGCAGCATCTGCCGCACCTGTTCGAGCGGTTCTATCGTGCCGATCCGTCGCGCAACCGGGTCGGTGGCGGAGCCGGCATCGGTCTGGCGATAGCCAGGGCGCTGACCGAGGCCCACGGTGGCGAGATCAGTGCCGCCAGCGCCGGGCCCGGGGAAGGCACGACGATCACGGTCGCACTTCCGGTGAGTGAGTCGTTCTGATCGGTCAGCTCGCGGCGGAGTTGCGCGCGGAGCTCTTCCCGACTACTGAGGCATGCTAAGCAAGAGCGCGATGAACTACTTCGGCGAGCTTCGCACCCACTGGCAGCCGCTGGCGGCCGCGACAGCGGGGCTGAGCGCCGGACTCAGCCTGAGTGCGTACACCAACGCGGTGATGGCACCGCGGTTCATCGATGAGTTCGGCTGGAGCCGGGCCGATTTCGCCCTCACGGGAGTCATCACCCTGCTCACATTCGTGTTCCTGCCGTTCTACGGTCGTCTCACCGATCTGCTCGGTGTGCGCCGCGTCGCCGTTCTCGGAGTGGTGGGATTGCCGGTGTGCTGGGTCGCCTACGTGGCGATGAGCGGCCCGATCTGGCAGTACTTCGCCATCAACGTCGCCGTCGTCGCGGTTGGGGTGACCACCACCCCCGCGATCTACAGCCGCATCGTGGCCACCTCTTTCCAGCGGGCGCGCGGTCTCGGGCTGGCGATCGCCATCTCGGGTCCCCCATTGCTCGGCGCCGTCGGCACGCCGGTGATCGAGATGGTCAACCGGTCTCACGGCTGGCGGGCCGGGTGTCTGGTGATAGCGGGCACCATTGCTGCGCTCGGGGCGATCGCGCTGATGCTCGTCCCGTCGGCCGACGCGGCACCGGCCCGCGCCGGTACCCGTCGCCAGCAAGGGGTGTATCCGGCGATCGCCCGCAGCACGGTGTTCTGGATCTTGCTGAGCGCGGTGTTGCTGTGCAACCTCTACCACTCGGTGACCACATCACAGCTCGGCGTCGTGCTCGGCGATTCGGCACAGGCCGGCGACAGGATCGCCGTCCTGATCTCCACATTCGCCGTGGCGGTGATCGCCGGCCGCTTCGTCTGCGGTGTCGCTCTGGACCGCCTGCCGGCTCACCTCGTAGCGGCTGGTGCGATGGTGCTGCCCGGTGTGGGTTGTCTGCTGCTGGCCTCAGGGTGGGACAGCTTCGCTGTCTTGGCGGTGGCGGTGTGTTGTCTGGGTGCCGCGTGGGGTGCGGAGGGCGACGTCATCGCGTATCTGGTGGCACGTCGGTTCAGTCTGTCGATCTACAGCACGGTGCTGTCGCTGTTGTCGGCGGCGATCGGGGTGTCCTCGGCCGTCGGCGCGGTGATCCTGAGCCGGTCGTTGCACGGCAGCGACAGCTTCACCGGCTTTCTGGTGTTCGCCGGGGCCGCGGCGCTCCTGGGCGGGACGTCGTTGCTGCTGTTGGGCCGGCGCCGTCGCGAGTCCGAGGAGGTCCCGGTCCTCGGCTGACCGACGCGCCAGACGCAATTGCCGGCAAACCTGGCCGCGTGGCGGGGTCGCGCCACTAAGGTGCTGATCGTGCGCAGAGACGTGTTTGCCAAGGGTCGGGGCCGATGGCTCGCGGTCGTGGTGTCTCTGGTCGTCTCGGGCGGCATGATCTACGCCCAGAACGCCGCGCCGCCGTGCTGCGCCCCCGAGCCGTCCCCACCACCGAGCGCGCAGGGCGAGGAACCGACTGCCGCACCGGAGCGGGTCCGGCTGTCGGAGGCGGAGTTGCTGGCCGCCAGCGCCCCGGTCGACGGCCGCGTCTTCGACCTCGCACTGCCCCCCGGCGTCGCGCCGGAGGGCGGCCTGCAGGTCAACACCATCTGGGCCGCCCGGGCGCTGAGCGCCCTGTTCCCGGAGATCACCACCATCGGCGGCTATCGCCAGGATCCGTTGAAGTGGCATCCCAACGGCCTGGCCATCGACGTGATGATCCCGAACTACCACAGCGACGAGGGCATCGAGCTCGGCAACCAGATCGCCGGCTACGTGCTGGCCAACGCGAAACGCTGGGGTGTGCTGCACGTCATCTGGCGGCAGGGTTTCTATCCGGGCATCGGCGCGCCGAGCTGGACCGCCGACTACGGCAACGAAACACTCAACCACTTCGACCACATCCACATCGCCACCATCGGAGGCGGTTACCCCGACGGTGACGAGACCTACTACATCGGCTCGATGCAGTCCTAGGTCGAAGTCTTCGACCTAGCCCTAGCTGGCTGTAGGTCGAGTCAAGTGGTGCGGAGGCCGTAGTGGGCCGACACACCTGGTCGGGTGTGTGGTTTCCGCGCGGCCGGCAGTGGTGCTGGT
>Ga0208330_1000738_pt1 | contig 12746 bp, 15 predicted proteins | sample DeeseametaMP1896_FD_184180 | JGI IMG/M metagenome (GOLD analysis project Ga0208330, IMG submission 184180) | Marine microbial communities from the Deep Pacific Ocean - MP1896 (SPAdes) | ecosystem: Environmental > Aquatic > Marine > Oceanic | place: East of Hawaii, North Pacific Ocean | collected...
CGGTGCCATGTTGACGCTGGTCGTGCATCGTGAAAACGGCGAAACCTTGGACGTGCCGGTCAAGTGCCGGCTGGACACAGGCGAAGAGGCCTCAATCTATGAGGCTGGCGGCGTGCTGCAACGCTTCGCCCAGGACTTCCTCGAGTCGACCAAGGCGGCGTAGCCAAGGAAGCGCCCGGCCGCGTGGCCGGGTCCCGACTCCGTCGGCGATGCCAGGCGATGTGCAGCGGATAAGGTTGAGCTGCCAGGGCGCACACTTGACTCGCACCTGGGTGGATCGGTCACACTCTAACGACGCCATCTGGAAAGATCGCAGCACGCAGTTGCGATCTGACCCAATGAACACGCGTCCACTGGCTGGATACGAGCAACACTGCAGAGTTCTTGAACGATCCTCGAACATCGAAGGTAACGCACGGTCGCCAGCGGCAGCCGTCCCTGTTGCGGCCGCGCCTCGTGACGCGAGCGCCCGGCGGGGACAAAGACGGCAGCTTTGACCGGGCGATGTCGCAGTCATGCCGCTAGGCGGTCTGATCATGATGGCCAAGCCCCCACCCGCTGTTCGAAGCGCGATGGAGGCGGCAGTCGACCATGCAGGTCTGTCAGACCGGTTGGTGTCCGCCCTGTTCGCCCCCGAACGCTGGCATCAGTTGCTGTCGGGCATCCATGAGGACACGCCACGCACGCTGGAAACCTTGATTGGGGTGGGCAATGCCATTGTTGCCGACCCCGTGCTGATGCGTTTCGACCGGATCAGCAGTTCGGGCGGCGAGCTGTGCTCCTTCCTCACCCATGGAGAGCCGCCCGGCTTTGCGGATTTGCTCTCGTCGGTGCGGAGCGCGATGAAGGCCCACGGTCTAGACCTGCCGTTCAGAAACCGTCCGCAGGTCACGATTTCCTACCGGGCGCCAACGGATCTACCCTCGATCCAGATTGAGCCGGTGGAATGGGTGTTGAACTCCTACGTGCTCGTGCGCAGGCAAGGCAACCCGTTCAAATACGAAGAACTGAAGCGGTGGCGCCTGCGGCCGCGGAGAAAGGTCGGGTAGCGGCATCGCCGGTTTGGGTGCACCTGCTTTCTAGCCGAACCCTGCAACACGCCCTGCTGCCGCCGCGTTCCCGCCGGTCAGCCCGGACGCGGCCAACGCCCCGAGACCCATTCTGACAAGTCCTCTGCCACCTGCTCCCAGCCGACGTCCAGCATCAGGTTGTGCGCCATATCCGGATAGATGATCGGATCAACGCCATAGGCGGCGGCGGTGCGCCGCACATCATCGGGAGGAAATATCGTGTCGAGGCCGCCCCCGATCACGCGCTTGGGCAAGGCAGCGTCCGCCCGCCTGGGCTTCGGAAGGCCCAGTGCCAGCATGTCGAGAAATGCCCGGAACGATTCATTCTGCAGCGGTTGCCAGTATTGCTCGGCAAGTTCATCCGGCAACCGGTCGCTATAGAACAGGGCGTGGGCCAGTTCGGGCGACCGGACGAGGTGATACAGGTCGGCCGTCAGGCTGGTCCGCAGCAGCGCCAGCGGACGGGATTTCAACAGGTGGAGCACCACACCGATGACCCCGCCAGGCGGCGCGGAGGCCACCAGCACGGCAGCGGCCAGGTTGGCCGGCCGCCGCTCCATCAGCTTCTGAACCACCATCCCCCCCATCGAATGGCCTGCAACAATCACCGGCCTGCCCAGTCCCCGTAGCTTCGCCTCAACGGCATCGGCATAGTCGGTCAGCGAAAACCACTCGATGCGTTCGGGGCCCGGCTTGCCGTGGCCCGGCAGGTCCATGGTGACGACATCGTGGCCCTGCTCACGCAGCCAAGGTGCGAACTGCTGTTCCCAGCACCACGATCCATGCCAGGCGCCATGAACAAGCAACAGTGTCGGGAGTGCCTGCTCGCTCATGACCCGGCGCTACGCCGCATCGGCCAGCTTGCCGGCAGGCCTGCCCTGATTCGGCGCCGCCAGCTTCTTCGGCACTTCTTCCAGCGCACGGTCGGCAATCGGTGTACGCAGCATCATCTGCTTGTCTTCAGCGTAGTTGTTGCGGACGATCCAGGGCTTGGCCTTCCCCTGCCGCGGCAACAGGTGCTCGGCGCGCTGGATGTAGCCGGCGGTCAACTGGCCGAGCAGGTTCTCGTCCAGACGGTGATTGCCATGGTCGCGGGGTGTGATCACACCCAGCCCCTTGTCATTCATGTACTGGAACAAGCGGCACAGGTACTGGCTCGACATGTCCGCTTTCATCGTCCACGAGAGGTTGATGTAGCCAAAGATCCACGCGAAGTTCGGCAGATCCTGGAACAGGACGCTCTTGTAGGCCATCTTCTCGGCGATGTTGAAGGGCTGGCCGTCCACATTCAGCGACATGCCGCCGAACATCTGCAGGCTCAGGCCCGTTGCGGTCACGATGATGTCGGCCTTCAGCTCCTTGCCGGATTTCAGCGCGATGCCGGTTTCCGTGAACCGCTCGATGTGATCGGTCACGACATCCGTCTTGCCGTCGCGAATGCTGCGGAACAGGTCGGCATCCGGCACCGCACAAAGCCGCTGATCCCAAGGGTCGTACTTGGGATTGTGAACCGCCCCGGGAATTCGAACGGAATCTTGCGCGGCCGGGGCACAGGCTCCAGCGCATGTTCATGACTATCGTTATTGATTGTTTTCATCTGTGTCTCCTACTGATTCACCATAATCCGCGGTGCAGCTGCCGGGTCGTAGTGCTCCATCCCGGTCCTCAAGGCATGGATGACCAACGGCGCCAAGGTGTCCAGATCTCGCCCCATGACCAGCTGACCGGCCACTTGCAGCGACACCAGTCCATGAGCGCTCACCCAGAAAATATGACTCGCGGTCAATGGGTCAATTTTTGTTGGAAAGACACCCTGCTCCTGCCCAGAGGCGATCACCCGCGTACAGACATTCAGGGCATCTCGCTTGGCCGCTCTCAGCTCCAGTGAGTTCTTTGCGGCATCGGTGCTGTCCAGGTCAAAGAACATCAGCTCGTATCGATGAGCACGAGCCACACCGTTGTGGATGTAGGCGGCTGCCAGCAATTCGAGTTGACGCACCGGATCAGCGCTCGGCTGGATCGCATCTTCCGTGAGTCGCTCCATCCACCGGAACGCCCGCGTGCGCAGCGCGATGACAAGGTCTTCCTTGCTGCTGAAATAGCCATAGGGCGTCGAGTAGCTCACGCCAAGTTCAGCCGCGATGCTCCGGAAACTGAGCGCGTCCAGCCCTCCCTTGTTCTCGAACACCGACATCGCGGCATCCAGGATTTGCTCACGCTTGCGAGATCGGACTTCTTCGGTGAACCGTTTTCTGGCCATCCATCAACGTTAACGCTGTTTATTTAATACTGTCAATTTTAATTGCGCGTGCTCTGCTAGCTGGCCTGTATCAACGTTCACCGATGGACCGGAACGAGCCCGCCTCGGGTTGGTTCAGTGCGTCGACCGTGTTGCAACAGGAGACGTTCGTGACTCAATCGCGCCCGCATATCCTATTGACATATCCCAAGTCAGGGCCAAAATGGATATGTCTGTCGTATATCCAAGGTGAGCGAAGATGGAAAGAGGTGGCGTGTTCAAGAGCAACCGTAGCCAAGCTGTGCGTATGCCAAAGGCAGTGGCACTGCCGGAGTCAGTCAAACAGGTGGACATCATCCCCATCGGAAGGGGGCGTCTCATCGTGCCCGCCGGTGAGTCCTGGGATAGTTGGTTCGCAGGGGAAGGGGTTAGCGACGACTTCATGAGCGAGCGGGATCAGCCGGCGGACCAGGCGCGTGAAGGACTCTGAATGCTCAAGTTTATGCTGGATACCGACACCTGCATCTACACCATCAAGAATAAGCCTGACGCTGTCCGGCGTGCATTCAACGAGCACGACGGACACATGTGCGTGTCCGCGATCACTCAGATGGAACTGGTGTATGGCGCAGAGAAATCTTCAAACCCATCGCGAAATTTGCGGGAAGTAGACGGCTTTCTCGCGAGACTGGACATCCTGGATTTCGATTCAAACGCGGCCATGCACGCAGGCGAGATTCGCGCGGTGCTCGCCCGACAGGGAATGCCAATTGGCCCCTATGACCAAATGATTGCCGGACACGCCCGATCCAGGGGACTGGTGGTCGTGACGAACAACCAGCGGGAGTTCAGTCGCGTGCCAGGAATCAGGCTGGAGAACTGGACCGTCTGACCGTCTGACCGTCTGCTCTAAGCATCAGGTTCCGGATGGTCATAAGCCAACAAATCCGCCGCTCTCGGCCACCGACCAAGTCAATGCTCACGACTCGTTAGCGGCGCCCCAGGGCGGCCTCGCTCACTCAACACTCGCATGGTCCAGCCATCGCGCAGAAGCGTGAGACACGGCGGGCGCTCAACTCGGATCCAAATGAACAGGCGCGAGACCACAAGGATCAGAGCGTCAATCGGCTCTGAGTCGGGCTGAATGTCGCCAGAGACTCATTCTCAACAACAATAAGGCGTTGAGAAGAAATAAGAAAATGGTCGGGGCGGAGGGATTTGAACCCCCGACCCTCTGCTCCCAAAGCAGATGCGCTACCAGGCTGCGCTACGCCCCGACACTGGCGATCGTGTTTGGTGGTGGTGCCACCGAGGCCGATCACTTGCCTCTTCGTCGATGCACTTTTGCAGTCGGGCTGCTACCCGTCCTTCGCATCGGCGAACCCGCCGAACGGGCCGCGGATTGTAGCAGGTCCAAACCCGAATGCGGGACGCATTTTGGCGGCTGACGCATAGCCGTCGGTGGAGCCCGCATGCGACAATTTCATCTGCGCCACGAGCCTGCCCTGTGAATGACAGCCCAACTGATTGATGGACGTGCGATCGCCGATGCGGTGCTGGAGCGCGTACGGACGACCCTAGAACAGCGCCCGGATCTGCAGCGGCCCTGCCTTGCGGTCGTACTCGTGGGAGCCGATCCCGCGTCTCAGACCTATGTGGGGTCAAAACGCAGGACCTGCGAACGGCTGAATTTCGGATCGGTTGGCATCGATTTGCCAGCCGAGACCACGCAGTCCGAACTAATCGCGCGCATTGATGCGCTCAACGCGGACGATTCGGTTCACGGCATTCTCGTTCAGCTGCCCCTGCCCGCCCATATCGACCCGACGGCGATCATCGAACGGATCGACCCGCGCAAGGATGTCGACGGGTTTCACCCGTACAACGTGGGTCGGCTTGCGCAGCGGATACCGGCACTGCGTCCCTGCACTCCGCTGGGGGTCATGACGCTGCTGGAACAAAGTGGCTTGCCGGTGCGTGGCAAACGCGCGGTCGTGGTCGGCGCCTCGAACATTGTCGGCCGTCCGATGGCGATGGAACTCCTGCTCGCCGGTGCCACGGTCACCGTCACTCATCGCTTCACCGAACGACTGGATGAGGAAGTCGCGCGCGGCGACATCGTGATCGCCGCAGCGGGCAAACCGGGCCTGGTCAAGGGCGCCTGGATCAAGCCGGGCGCCGTGGTGATCGATGTGGGCATCAACCGGCGGGCCGACGGCAAGCTGGTCGGTGACGTGGAGTTCGACGTCGCCCGTGAGCGCGCGGCGTGGATCACCCCGGTGCCGGGCGGCGTGGGGCCGATGACGGTCGCGATGCTCATGGCGAACACACTGACCGCCTGCGAGATGCAGCGTGCAATGGTCTCCCGTTAAGGAAACACTGATCTATGCACACCACCAAGACGGAGCCGGTTTTCGCGCAAGCCCAGGCGGAGTGAGTGCGGTTTGGTCATTCCAAATAAGCGAGCGACAACGCAGGCTTGCGGGAAAACCGGCCCGTTCCATTCGGATTCCGCCTGAAAACAGGCCATGCGGCGGGAATAGATCAGCGTTTCCTTGATTTCGCAGGCGGCTAGCCCGCAGCGTCACCCACCATCGCGCTTCGCGGATTCGATTTCGATTCGATGCAGCATGGCCTCGTAGGCCAGCGCCACGCTGCGCAGGAACATGTCGACCAGCTCCTGGTCGGGTCGCGACATGGTGGCAGGGCCAGAGATATACAGCAGGTGCTGCCCGCCCCCGCTGGATTCGAAGAACCCTGAAAAATGTTCCGGGGTGACGATATTGCGCTGTTTGCGGAGCGCCAGCGTCAGGTTGTGGTAGTCGAAATGGGCGAGCGCCTCCTGTGGCTTGCTACCCACCAGCTCGGAGAAACGTCCGGTGGCGGCGACGATGCGCTCTTCGTCGCCTTCGCGCACGGTCGCCACGCTGGAACTCACGTAAAGCATGTCGGCCGAGTCGTAGATCAACGCTGCCACCTGCTCCAGCACGCCCTGAACAAATTGCTCGACCGATTCGGTCCTGAACAGATTGGCGGACGCCTGCACAACCTGCAGCAGGCCACGCCGATTGGCCTCCAACGCCAGTAGATCGCGGTACGAGCGCAAGGCGGTGTACACCACGGTGAACAGCTTTTTCGCCGTGAGTTCGGTCTTTTCCTTGTAATCGTTGATGTCGTAGCGGCGAATGACTTCGCGCTCAGGTGCCTGCCCCGGCTGACCGGTGCGTAGCACGATGCGGGCAAACCGGTTCTCAATGACATTGCGAATGAAATCTGCAACTTCCAGGCCGGCGTGATCGGTTTCCATCACGACATCCAGCAGAACAACCGCGATGTCGCGTCGCTCACGCAGCACCTCGCGCGCCTGGGCCGCCGAATGCGCGGAGACGAATTCCAGTCCGCGACCGGCAAACTCGAAACCGCTGAGCGCCAGCTTGGTCACCGCGTGGACTTCTTCCTCGTCGTCGACGATCAGCAATGGCCATCGCGCCAACTCACCGGACAACTCATGCGAGTCATCGTCGGCGGCAAATACAAGATCGTCTTCCATCACGGCGCCCCTGGAACGTACGGAAAGTCGAATGCGAAGCGCGTCCCCTTCCCGAGTTCGCTTTCGCAGCTCACGCGTCCGTCCATGGCTTGCGTAGCCAAGTTGTACACAACATGCAGTCCAAGTCCGCTCCCGCCCTGACCCCGACGTGTCGTGAAGAATGGATCGAAGATCTGTTTGAGGTGATCTGGCGGAATTCCGCGCCCATCGTCGGCAAACGTCATCAAAACACGCCCGTCTACCCGACGGACGGCGAGCGTCATCGTGCCGGGCTTGTCAGACTCAAATGCGTGCAATAGCGCATTCATGACCAAATTGGTCACTATTTGAGACCAATTGCCAGGATGGCCCAACAGTCTCAACCCCTCCTCGCAAGAAAATTTGAGCTTATGCGGTGTCTTGCGCACGTTTGGGGCCAACGAAAGCAACACGTCATCGAGGTACGGCCGCACCTCGAAGCTGCGCCGCTCGTCGCTGGACTGATCGACCGCCACTTGCTTGAAGCCCTGGATCAGTTCGGCGGCGCGACGCAGGTTGCCCAGCAGTATCCCTGCGCTGTCACTCGCCATCTGCACGTAGGCTTCCAGTTGCGATTTTTTTAGCTGTCCGCTGGCCATCCGTTCGACCAGATCCTCGGTTTGTTCCTGCAAATGACTGGCGGCGGTCACGCCGATGCCGATCGGCGTGTTGATCTCGTGTGCAACTCCGGCGACCAATCCCCCCAGCGACGCCAACTTTTCAGACACCAGCAACTGCTCGCGCGCCGCCTCCAGACTTTCTTCGGCCTTCTTGCGTTCGGTGATGTCGCGAATGGCGCAGACGACCATGGGGCTGCCATCGGCCATCATCCGACCGATCGAGACCTCAATCGGAAACTCGCTCCCATCTTTACGCCGCCCGATGCCTTCACGGTCATTGCGATCCTCGTCGCGTGCGGTATCTGCCAGCACGCTCTCCATCAGCGCCTGCACCGGGCGCTGTTGTGTGATGGCGCTGAGTTCGTGGATCTTGCTGCCGACCAATTCTTCGATGCTGTAGCCGAACATGCGCACCATGGCCGGATTCACGGTCTCGATTAACCCGCCCTCTCGCACCGTGACCAAGCCGTCGGGTACGGCGGTGACGATGCTGCGAATGAGGTCCTCGGACGCCCGGCGGACGGCCTGTGATTCCTTGACCTCCTTCGCCCGTCGCTCGATGGCATAACGAATCGTGCGCAGCAGCGCATCGCCGTCTTCGTAATCGCCCTTGACGATGTAATCCTGCGCGCCCTGCTGCAAGGCAGTCGTGGCGATGGTGTCGTTCTTGAGGCCGGTCAACACGATGATGGCGGTGTCGGGAGACACCTGCGTAATCGCCTCGATATTGCCGAGGCCTTCGCCGTCCGGCAGCCCGAGATCAAGTAGCACACAGTCGATGGACTGCTGCTCCAGCGCCTGCCGCGCCTCGGATAGGCGGCTGACATGCTGCACTTCCAGCCCACGGGGAAACTCTGCCATCGACAGAAAGGTTTCGATCAGGCGGGCGTCGAACTTGGAGTCCTCGACCAGCAACAGTTGCATGGGACCGGTGCCGGGCAGGTTAACGCTCGGGGGCGGCGAATCAGTGCTCAAGTCTCTTCCGTATCGATGGACATTTTTTATCGCTCGGGCGCCCGGCCACACAGCGGCGGTCTCATGGCGGCGTCACGCCTGTTTCGACGGTCAATCCAAGCTCATTTGACTCGAATTCGCAAGCAATTGCTGCGGATTGTCGCGAGCCTGGCCAGGTGTTATCCCAAACCAGCGCCGAAACGCCCGAACGAAGGCCGTCTGATCCGAAAAGCCAAGCATGAACGCAAGCTCTGCGCCCGCGAGCTGCTCGCTGCAAATCAGGTCGACCGCGAGCTGGCGGCGCGTGTCGTCGACCAGACGATGATAGGTCCAGCCCTCGTCTGACAGACGCCGCTGCAGGGTGCGCGCAGACAGCCGCGCAAACACGGCAGCGTTGTCCAGGTGGCAATCGCCCGAGGTCAGATGCTGCCGCAGCCAATGCCGAAGCTGCCCTTCCAGCGAGGTGGCGGACGCATACTCATCGAGCAGCCGATGTGCATACCGATCCATCTGCGCGCGAAGGCCGGGGTCGGCCTGGACGATTCGGGTGCCGAGCAGCTTGGCTGGAAACTCCAGGGCCGTTACGCCGGCATCAAAATGGACCGGGCATCGGAACAGGGCCTGGTGCGCGTCGGTCGTGGCCGGCGCGGGATGCGGGAGCAAGACTGCGTCCGGGTTCGACGTGTCGGCGGTGATCCAGCGGGCATACGTGACCCAGCCGGCGAGATTATGCTCCGCGAGCTGGCGCGTCGGCGGGGTCTGGGTGGTCCACTGCAGGCGCAGTCGACCACCGTCGACAGGCTCCAGCCTCGCCTCACCGATATCCGCCACCAGGGCTTGGTAGCGCAGATGCCGCGCCAGCGCGTCACCCAAGGTGTCGCAACTCATCACGACGTACCCCAACACGCCGTAGTGGCCTGGCTTAATCGCCGCGCCCACGTGCAGGCCCAGGTCAGGATCATCCAGTTGTGCAGCCGCCAAATCGAACAGATGCGCAAACCGCTGTCCGTCGATGCGCGCGTTCGGGTCGCCAAGCATCGCGGCGTCCAGTTCGATGGCGCTCAGCAAGGCTCGCGAATCACCACCCGCCCGATCCGCGTATTCGAGGATGGATTGCAGGTAGGCGGCGGAAACCGACGGCATCAAAACCCGACCGGCGGGCGCACCAGAAACCGCCAGGCCGGCATCATGCTGGCACCGGCGGCAAAGTACCCGGCGCGCGCGGTCAAGATGTACAAGCTATGTTTAGACACCATTCAATCAGGAAGGAGACAGGTATGCCCAAGCAACGGATTGCCATTACGCAGGATTTTGCTGCGCCGCGCGAGACGGTTTTTGCGCAGTTGACCGATCACAACAAGGTTGGGCCGATTCTCGGGGCGAAGATGGTTCGCATCAAGGACGGCGACGATGCCACGAACGGGCTGCATTCCGTTCGCAAGGTCACGATCGGTCCGCTTTCGTTCGAGGAAACAGTGGTGCGTTTCGAAGCACCCGAGCGCATGGAGTACACCGTGACCACCAAGGCACCGATCAAGAACCACCGCGGAATCATGCTGTTCGAGGACACGGGCACCGGCTCCCGCCTGCACTACGAAATCTTATTTGATGGCCGCTACCCGCTGACGGGAGGCCTGATCCGCAAGCAGCTCGAGACCGCAATCAGCAAGGGCTTGAGCCGCTACGCCGCCTCGCTGGCCTGAACCGGCGGGTTGTCGGCGCGGGATCAGCGCGGCCACTGGAGGACCTGATGGAATCGTTGATCCTGCTCGCCCTGGCGCCCATCTTCTATGGCTGCATGCTGTGGGAGGCCCTGTACTGGCGTCGCCGCGGCGTGGCCATGTACACATGGCGCGACACGCTCTCGAACATGACTCTGGCGGGGATGCACCAGCTGGCCGACGGTCTGGCCTGGCTGGTGCTGCTCGGGCTCTACACCCTGGTCTACCAATTTAGGCTGCTCGATCTGCAAACCGGCGTTTGGACGGTAGCGGCGCTGTTCCTGGCGCAGGATTTCTTCTACTACTGGTTCCACCGCGTCAGCCACGGCATGCGCTGGATGTGGGCGTCGCATGTCACGCATCACTCTTCGGAACGCCTGAACCTGTCCACGGCCTTCCGGCAAAGCCTCACGTACCCGATTTCCGGCATGTGGGTGTTCTGGCTGCCGTTGGCGTGGATCGGCTTTGAACCGCAGTGGGTCGTTCTGGTGGTGGGCATCAACCTCGGCTACCAGTTCTTCGTCCACACGCAGGCGGTGCACAAGCTGCCGGCCTGGATCGAGTTCCTGTTGAACACGCCGTCGCATCATCGCGTGCATCACGCCCGCAACGACTTGTACGTCGACCGCAACTTCGGCGGCGTACTGATCATCTGGGATCGGCTGTTCGGAACCTTTGTCGAGGAGCGGGACGATATGCCCTGCGAGTACGGCATCACGCGGCGCCAGATCACCACCCACAATCCGATCACGCTGACGTTCCAGGAGTGGCGCTACATGTGGCGGCAGGCAAGCCGCCCCGGCTTACGGGTGAGTGAGCGGCTGCGGTATTTGTGGGGGCATCCCGACTGGGAAGCACCCGGCGCCATGGTTCAGCCGAACAGTCCGGCGATCCAGGCCACTGGCCAGCCGGTCAGCACGGTCAATAAGGCCGCGTAAACCCCTGCAAGCGCGTCATCCAGCATGATCCCGGTGCCACCATCGACATGGCGGTCGATCCAGCGAATCGGCCAGGGTTTGAGGATGTCGAATACGCGAAACCAGACGAAGGTGATGAGCGCCCAGGCCCATATCGGCAGCGGGCCGAACATCTGAGGGATCGCCATGTTCAGCGGGATCAGCGCGATCAGGATGCCCACGATCTCGTCCCAGACGATGCCGGGGTCGTCATGAACACGGAGCATGCGGGCGCTGGCGCCACAGACGTAGAGCCCGAACAGAAAGCCAACGGCGATCAGCGCCCAGAACAACTCACGAGGCAGCCAGCCGACTAGCGCGTACACGATCAGCCCGACGAGACTGCCGAACGTGCCGGGCGCCACCGGCGCCAGACCACTGCCGAATCCGAACGCCCAGAAGTGAACAGGCGTGGTCAGGATCAAGCGGTGCGGAGGACGTGGTTTCATGCGGATGAATCAGATCGGCTAGAAGTGCTGGTAACCGGAGGATACGGGATCCATCGTCGGCGCGTCGCCGGCCCAGTGCAGACCGGAGGCCTCGGTGACGCGGCCGATTTCGATGGGTTGCAGCCCTTGCTCGCGCCAGATTTCGAGCAGCGTGCGCGCATGGGTCGGCGGTACGGCCACGAGTAGCTCGTAGTCATCTCCACCCGCCCACATCCACTGCGCCGCCGCACGGCCGGTGCGTGTGGCAGCGGCCTGCAGGTCCGTATCCGGGGTCAGCGCGTTGGCATTCAAGCGTGCGCCCACGCCGGAGGCGTCGAGCACATGCCGTAGATCAGCCAACAGACCGTCGGACACATCGATCGCAGCATGTGCCAAGCCGCGCGCCGCGCGCCCGGCAGCGACGCGTGCAACCGGTCGATCCAGGCGATGCAGCAGCGAGGGCGGGATGTCTTCTTCGGTGACGCTCTCCAGCAGTGCCAACGCGGCGGCGGCTCCGCCGGTCGCGCCGGTTAGCACCAGAACATCGCCGAGCCGCGCGGCGCTGCGGGTCAGGGGCGCATCAAGACATTCACCCAAGGCAGTGACGCCGATGGTCAGCGGACCGCGCGTGATATCGCCACCGACCAGTTCGGCCTGGCAGGAGGTCGCGGCAGCCCGAAAACCGGCGGCGAATCCGGCCACCCAGTGATCGTCGGCTTCGGGCAGCGTCAGCGCGAGCGTCAGCCAGCGCGGAAACCCGCCCATGGCCGCAATGTCGCTGAGGTTCACCATGGCGGCCTTCCAGCCCAGGGCCTCCGGATCGACACCGCTGCGAAAGTGGCGCCCCTCCACCAACGTGTCGGTAGACACTACCAGGCTGGCGCTAGGGGTCGGCCGCAAGACCGCCGCATCATCCCCTATGCCGACCTCCACGCTGTCCGACTGCGCGGGTCGGGCAAAATGCCGCGCGATTAGGTCGAACTCGCCCATTAAGGAAACACTGATCTATTCACGCCGCCAAGTTGCCACCTGAAAACAGGCCAGGCAAGGCGCGAGAAGCGAAGTTCGGTCATTCCAAATAAGCGACGAGCACCCATTCGCCGGGAGCGAATTGAAACCGCCGAAGGCGGGCCCGCAGGGGGAGGCGCATGGACGCGCCGACTAACGCCGCATGGCCTGTTTTCAGGCGC
>Ga0208330_1000745_pt1 | contig 12667 bp, 9 predicted proteins | sample DeeseametaMP1896_FD_184180 | JGI IMG/M metagenome (GOLD analysis project Ga0208330, IMG submission 184180) | Marine microbial communities from the Deep Pacific Ocean - MP1896 (SPAdes) | ecosystem: Environmental > Aquatic > Marine > Oceanic | place: East of Hawaii, North Pacific Ocean | collected...
CCCGCCGGTGCCGCCCGATGGCTCTCGATGCGGCTGAAGGGACTGTCGTCGGCCTCGTCCTGTTGCAGCAGCAGCGCCGAATCTTCACGACCGGGCAGGACGCGCAGGAAAGGGTCAAGACGCGGGGTGCCATCGTCGGCCGACCATGCCTGGCGAGGCGCTGCCAGTATTCTGGCGTCCACTTCTCTGGCGAGGGTGCCATCCGCTTTCACAGTGTCAGCGGCGCCGGGGCCGCTGGGCGCTGTTGCGTTCCAGACGGTGCGCTCCCATGTGGCATAGCGCGCCGCCAGTTCCAGGCCTTGCTGCTGGTAGAGCAGGCCACCGATGAGTCGGATCAGCAACAGCAGCGGCAGGATCAGGGAGGCCAGCACCACCAGCATTTCGGCCAAAGCCTGTCCTGTAGCGGCGTGAGCGTTCATTCCGTGATGCCCGCGCTGACTTCGCCATCGGAAACGATCGCGCTCGCCGTGAGCTTTTCGTGGTCGCTGAGGTCCACCAGACGCGCCTGCCAGAACGGGTTGTACAGGTTGCCGTACTCCACGCGCCGGTCGTCACGGCGCCAGCCGTCGAGATCGGTGGGGCGCATGAAATAGACCTCCGCCTTGGCGGCCGCCCCGACACGACCACCCGCGAGGCCGCCTGCCGAGCGGGCATCCAGTGGGTCGGCCACGGTCCCGCCGGTGCTGGCGAACAACGTTCTCTGTGAGTTGATGTCTGCCTCGTCCTTGATGAACAGAGTGGTGATCGAAGGGCCTCGGTGTCGTGGCTGCTCGTCGCGAAATGCGTGGAAGGGTTTCAATCCCTGCAGGGTGCCGATACGGTGATGTACGTGGTCACCGCTGACCGGGTTGGGATTGGCACTGCTCAGCAGGGCGGTGGCCGCAGCGCGGTTGCGCCAGGCGCCGTCGCCCCAGCGATGACGGTCGCGACGATCACGGGTGAACCCGTAGTCAAAGCGCGTCACACCGGACTGGCTTTCGTCGAGGGCGTGAGCTGCGCCCCAGGCCATGGGAATCTCCGGAAGGCTCCAGCACTCTCTTCCGAGCGCCAGGTTGATGCAGAAGCGAACGTATTGGGACACCGTGTCCATGGCGGCCCAGTCCCAGCGATAGGTATCGTCGGCGGGGTCCACGCTGCGGATGAAATCGCTTCCCCCATATTTCTGGGTGCGTGTGCGGATCTCCAATCCCGCGCCCCAGGTTGCACTGAACGGGTAGCCCCAGCGATAGCTGCGGTTGCGTGAGAAGGGATCGCGGGATTCGCTGACGATGGTCTCGAATTCTCGATATCGGCGATTGTCCAGAGCGCCATCCGCATCGCCGGTACCGACGGGATGCAGTCTGTTCTGCGCGCCGATCAGTTCGTCCCATGTTGCCAGCAGGGCCGCGGCTTCGGTCAGCGAGTAGTCGCCAGCAGCCATCAGGGCGCGTGCGTCGGGATCATTGCGCCGACCGATGTCGGCGCTGAAGGGCGAGAGCTGCAGCACAACACTTTGGTGGAACAGTTGCTGCACGTCCGACAACAGACGGATCACCTGTTGATTCAGCGGAATCAGTACGGCGGCAGCCTGATCAATCGCCTGACGGTTGGCGGTGGCGCCTGCCTGCACACTGCCGGTGATGGCATTGATGCCAGGAATGAATTGCCCGATGGTGTTGGCGTTGCGGCCGAACTGCTCCATGCTCGCACCCCAGGCGCTCAGTCCGACCATCTGCGCGATCGCTACCTGGTTGGCCACCATGGCCCGGTTGGTGTAGGCGATGAAGTTGAGATCGCGCGCCACGAGGCCCGCAGTGCTGTACGCCACGTTGTCGGCCGTATTTTGTAACCGCATTCGATCGCTCAGCAGTGCGCCGGTGTCATAGAGCACCCAGCAGGCGAGCAGGATGGCCCCGATGAAAAGCAGGGTCATCGGCATCACCTGGCCACCTTGACGTGACCGCCTAATCATCAGGCGCGGTCGCTGGCTTCGTCAGCCTCCGCTCCCAGTGCCAGCGATGTCGCGGTCGGTGTAATTGCCAAGGCCGGTATCCGCCTCGGCTTCGTCGAGGGCGTTGCCAGCGGCTTCGACGGCGGCATCGGTACCGGCGGTGCTGTCTGCTTCACCCGCGACCTGCGCTGCCATCTGCGCGGTTTGTCCGCGGACGGCCTGGCCGAAGTACGAGAACGCGGCGATTGCCGCCAATGCGATCAGTGCAACGATGATGATGTACTCAACCATTCCCTGACCGGATTGCGTTGATCCTTCCATGGTCCTGTCTCCTTCGTGATCCTTTCCGTGTGTCCTGATGACGACATGCCGGATGGCGGGCGCCTGCACGATTCATCCTAGAAAGAATGTGTGCCGCCGTATGTCCCTTATGCAGGGGACAAATGGTGTGACTTGCGTGATCAGCGTCGCCATCCAAGGGTTGACAGAGAACAACTGTATTGGCTATCCCCATTCCACGATGTGCGTGGACGAGGGACGTCCACTGATCTCGCAGAAGCTTCGAGGGGGTTGCGAATCTTCCGCAAGGATGCAGAGACACGGCCATGACGGCCGTGAAGCAAGGGAGGCGCACAGTGCAAGCAGTGGCGGCAGTCTGGGGCGAATCCTCGTCACCGATCTTCTCCAGTTGGTTGAAGCGGCTGATGCGTGGATATCGGCTTCGGTGGTGTTCATCCAGCGCCGCTCTGGCCGCGCTGATGGCCTCGAGCACCCCTCCTGAGGTGCTGCTGGTTCACCTGGAAAGAGTCAGCGACGATGATCTCGGCCGGCTGCGAGAGATGTCGATGGCCGAGCCGGGAACGAAACTCGTTGCCCTCGGTGTACGGCCGCAGCAATGTCCACTGTCGTTCAGGCTCGGAGCCTGTGGCTTCATCCTGATCGGCGAGGTGCCCGAGCGCGCCCGCGTTCGGCTGCACAGCGCCTTGCGTGGCGAAATGACGCTGTGCGAACGCGCCGTTGCGGCACTGCAACTTCAGTTTGCGACGCACCGGGTGGATGTGGATACGGTGGTCCGGACCTTGTCCGTCCGCGAACGCGAGGCACTGGGCTGGCTTTGTCAGGGTGAGCCGTTGACGCGCGTGGCGCGTCGAATGGGCGTCTCCTATCACACCGCGACCACGTTCGTTCGCCGGATGTACGAGAAGGTAGGGGTCAACTCGCGGGTGGCCTTGACGCGCTTTGGTTATCAGGCAGGCCTCGGGAAACAACGGCGCCCCAAGTCGGGCACACCACGTGATCGGCCGGGGCGCAACCCGTGAGTGGTGTTGAATACGCCGTAGCGTCCGGGGTGCTTGTCAGCGCCTTGTTGGTTCCGATCGGAGACCCGCCGCGATCGGCTGTGGACCGTCTGACAGAGGCTGTCCAGCAAGAGCAGGGCGGGTTTCTTTTCGTTGCCGGCCTGCCCAGTCTGCCGCGATCCGACGCTCTGGCGCAGGGATTGCACGGAGCATCCGGGCATTCGGGTTCCGGCACATCGGGTGTGGGTACGGGAGTGGCCGACACGGATCCTGGGTACGGCGGCCCCGAGCAGGGGGGAGGCAACATATCTGGAACCCCCGAAGATGCCGGGGGAGCGTCGGGTGAAAGCGAAGGCGGGGGAGGTGAGCCAGCGTCAGGCGACGACGGTGCCGGGGATGACGCGTCGTTGGACGATCAGGGTGGCGGTGGAGACGAAGACGGCGCCACAGACGCCGGTTCCGAGGCAGCAGAGGATCCGGACAGCGATGTTTCTGATGGCACCGATCATGGAGGCCCCCAGTACTGCAGTCTGCCAGCGCCGTCCGCCGCTGCTGTCGGAGGCGTGCCCCTGCAGGCCGTGGGCGCTTTGCAGATATCCGCGCTGCCGGCAACGCATGTCGGCAATCCGATTCATGTTCTGACGGGCAACAAATATCAGCGCGAGACCGATATCGCGGGAAGCACAAAGGGTCTGGCGTTCGAGCGACACTACAACAGCCGCTCGCAGTACGCGGGTGTGACCGGGAGGGGCTGGCGGCACAGCTACGAGACCACCCTCAGCGACACCGGCGCGCAGATTTCCATCTGGCAAGCGGATGGCCGTCGGATCCTGTTCGATGCCCATGAGGGGACTCAGGGTATCCGCCACTTCCGCGCGCGGCTGCGGTCGGATGGCAGGCTCAAGGCTGGACCGTGGGGATACGAGTGGCGCTGGCGCGATGGCACCGTGTTGTCCTTTTCCAAGGATGGTGCGCTGGTCAGTCATCGAATGGCGGATGGTCAATGGATTGAGTTGATTCGGGACACAGCGCGAAAGCTGGTGGCCCTGAAGACCGGTGACGGCAGCGCGCTATCCCTCACGTACAACGCCGCGGGTCGACTTGTACAGGTGAGGTCGTCGAAGGGGTCGACCGTCGGCTATCAATACGACGATCACGGCCGCCTGGTCGTGGCGCGATACCCGGATGAACAGGAACGGCGTTACGCGTACGCCGACCCCCGCGATGCGTTCAACTTGACCGCCATCCACGAGGTCCGGCGGGGCGATCTGCAGATGATCGGCCAATGGCGCTATGACGATCAGGACCGTGCGGTGGCGTCGATGCCGCCGCTGCTGGATGAATGGGTATCGCTGCAGTTTCGGCAAGATGCCACCGACGTGCGGAAGGCCGGCGCCGCACCCAGTCGCTACCAGGGTGGCCGGGTTGGCGGGGTGCCGGTGGTCACGGCGATCGAGGGTGCCGGGTGTGGCCCCTGCACGACAGAAGGCGATCTGCGCTATCGCTATGACCGTAACGGGCAGGTGATGGCGGTGCATCATGGCGATGGGCAAGCGTTGCGCTATACCTACGATGATCTCGGCCGACTGGTGGCGGTGCTGGATGCCAACGTCGGGAACCCCGCGCCATCGCTGCTTGAGTTGACCTACCGCGGACAAAGTACCCAGATCGACCGCGCCACGATGCCCAGCATCAGGCCCGAGGCGTACCGAACGCTGGCGTTTCAGTACGACGGCGGTGGGCACCCGGTGGCGGTGACCGAGGCTGGCTTCTCCCCGACATCCGAAGGCGGATTCGAGCCAACACTGCGACACCGTCGCCTGGCGCCAACGGCCAGGACCGCGGTTCGCGAGGCGACTGATAAAGAAGCTGACCAATGGCCCCCGGTTCGGCTACGCCGGCACGCGACGGGCGAGATCTTCGAGATCGAATACGACGATGGCGAAGTGCTGAAGCTTCTGCAGCACGATGATCAGGGACGTCCGACCCGCCTTGCACTGGGACCTCAGCCCCCCATCGATGTTCGATATGACGCAGCAGGGCGCATCATCGCAGCCGGTCGCGAAGGGCGATTCCGATCCTTGCCGCTGCCGGCCGAGGCGGGGGGGCGAGCGCTGCCCGTATCGAACCGCACTGTGACGACTGCCCGGTCGGGGCGCTTCGAGGTTGAAGATGGTGTCGGTAGCCGAACCCTGTATGGTCTGGACGATTTCGGCCGCATCGCATTCGAGCAGTCCGACGATGCGGGGTTGATGCGCTACCACTACGACATGGACGGACGGCTGGCGGCCAAACACGGCGCCGACGGCCGCCATGTTGAACTGCGCTATGACGACGTCGGCCGTCTCCAGATGCTGGACTGGGATGTCATGCAGACGTCCTATGCATGGACCTCGGCCGCCGACCACAGTCGTCCTGTTGCGGTCATGCAGCCGGATAGCCGGTTGCACCTTCAGTACGACGCATCGGGGCGCCTGGTCGAGCGCACACGAGAGATGGATCAGCGGGTGTTTCGCAGTCGCTACCGGTATGACGCTGAGGGGCGACGGGCACGAGAGGAACGCCCGAGCGGCCTGCGTCTTCACTATCGCTACCACACGGCGGGGCCGGACGAGGGGGCCCTTGCGGATATCGAGGTTCAGTCGCCGTGGCGGATGACCAAGCCGCTGGTGTCAGACATCACGGGACTGTCGGACGGTCAGCCGCGTGAGCGCATCTGGGACACCGCGAACGGCATTCGCACCACCCTTAGCGCGCGCGATGGAAGGCTGCACCGCGCGGTGATCGGCGACCTGCACGACTTTCGCTATCACTACGACGCCCAGGGCCGAATCACTGGGATCGACAACTTCGGGCACCCATGGTCTCGCTATCGATTCGATGCCCGTGGCGGCCTGGACCTGGCCAGCGTCGCCGGGCATCTGTATGCCTACCGCTACGATGCCAATGGCAACCGCTTGCTTCGACTCAGCGACGGTGTGTCGGAGCACTATCGTCTGCCGTCACTCGGCAACCGCATGCTAGGCCTTTCGCGCCTGCAGGGATGGCAGCCCCCGCTGCGATTCAAGGGGTCCGAGTCCTTGGGCTTCGCCGCCCGTCAACGCATCGCGGTCCACCACTCGGCGGGTGGCGCCGTTCAGCAGTTTGGCCGCTTCCGCTTCGAGCGGGGGCCCAATGGCCAGATCACCTCGATCTGGGAGGGCGCCGTGCTACGCGCACGCTATACCTATGACGCGCAGGCGCGGCGTATTCGAAAGCAGCAGTTCGATGTCACAGGAAAGCCCATCGACACGCGGTTCTATCTGTATGACGGCGACCAGTTGATCAGCGAGATCCGCGCGGATGGAAGCTTGACGGTGGACTATGTCTATCTGGGCCACCATCCGGTGGCGATGGTCGTCAACGGCGTGCGCTATGCGGTCCACAGCAATCATCTCGGCGCGCCCATCGGCGTCACCGACATGGCGGGACGTCAGGTGTGGCAGGCGCACTACGCCCCCTTCGGCCGCGCCCGAGTTGACGAGGACCCCGACGGCGACGGAGAGGCCTTCACCTTGCACCTGCGCCTTCCCGGTCAGTACGAGGACCCCGAGACCGGCCTGCACTACAACCACTATCGCTATTACGACCCCGACACGGGACGCTACCTGTCACCGGACCCGCTGGGCCTGCTGGCCGGCATGAACCGCTACCGCTACGCCGACAACGATCCCGTCAACCATATCGATCCCACAGGGCTGATCCTGTTTGCGTTCGACGGCACCGGCAACAACATTCCGCCGGAGGGGCGTTCGAATTATTCGAATGTGGTGAGGTTTCGGAATAGCTATGTGGGCGCTGAGGGAGAGCTGGGAATCAGAAGTGAGGCGGGCTTCGAATCCGAGCAGAGATATCTCTATATGTCGGGTGTCGGCACAACCGACAGCCGCTCAGGAATCTCAGGCGGAAGACTGGATGCCATGACCGGCGAATCCATGATCGACCGGGTCGCCACCATGGCCAATCATTTCTTTGATCATGTCGCCTGGATGGCGGTCAAGCAGGTTCGTGAAACGGACCTGCCTATTGATATCGTCGGATTCTCGCGTGGTGCCGCATCCGCACGCGTCTTTGCCAATCTCATGAACGCCTTCATCGAGGGGGAAGAGCGCTTCGTACTGGATCGAAGCTCAGGGCGTTCCGCCGATTTCACCCGTGGCAATCCGAAGTTCGCGCGAGACTATCTGTTGCGTACTTGTATCGGCGTGGATCTCCGTTTCCTCGGTCTCTTCGATACGGTGCCGCACTACAGCCCCGGCCAGTTGACCGGCGATTTTTCCGGTACCAGTCAGGATGATGACCTGCATCAGTTGGCACTCGGCATTCCACCCAGTCTTCAGAAAGTCGCGCATGCGGTCGCAGCCCACGAGTTCCGGGGCGACTTCCATGGCGTCTCCATTCACCAGAACGCCGACGTGGTCAACACGCCCTCCCGCACGGAGGTTGGTCTGTTGGGAGCCCACTCGGACATTGGGGGTGGCTATGCCGAGGGCGACCTTCCGGATGTTGCCTTGCAGTGGATGTTGCGGGAGGCCCGACGCAGTGGATTGCGATTGACCGAGCGGCCGTTTGGGGATGAGGAATGGTCCGCGGTGACCGTGCCGGTTGTTCACGACAGCGTAGGCGCCAGGGTGTCAGAGAACGTTCCGCTTGTCTTCAGAGAGGGGCGACTTTTCAAGTATCTCGACGGCAGCGCGGTACCGCAAAGCGACTGGCAGGGTGCGGGCATGAGCCAGGAGTTGGATGAATTCATGTTCGATGAGCGCTATCGCGGGATCTGCGGTAGTGGTCGGAACCAGCGAGAGTGCAACGGGTTGGACAATGCTGGGGCGCATACCCTGCGCGGGCTCGTACATCCCGGCTCAGGCGAGGGCTATAGCCAATGGCTGCAGAAGCACCTTGATCTTTCGGTCCCCATCTCACATGACCCGCTGCGCTTTCGGGAGGATGGAACGCCCAAGCACTGGGATGAGCACTGAGATGCGTGCCAAGGCCGTCCATCTTTCCTGGTGGAGTTTTGCGCTGGCCCTCTTTGTGTTGGGGCTCGCGGCCATGACTAAGGGTTGTGGCGGTTTGACCTACTCGGTCGAGCTGGTCAATTTCGGCACCCGGGGCGTCATTCTGCGGCGCTTCGGTGACTTCAAGGTGGAACCCCTCGGTATCTGGTACGGGGAATCGGCAGCGGGCACGAAGATTCAACACGACTATCGTGTCCCTGGGTTGGAGGGGATCCCTATGGTGGGGTACCTGACCACCGTGACGCCGACCCTCATGGACAGCCCCGCCTCGCCAATGGGGCGATTCCCCGGCCATCCAGATAGCCTGCCGGATCAGGTGGAAGTCGAATGGCAACTGGCGGCGCTGAGTGACTGCGCACACGTCCATACGATAGAGCGCCCTGAGCAGACTGAGCGATATCAGTTCATGCTCGACGACCTTAGAGTTCGTCCCCGCAAGCCCGAAGACGAAGCGCGTCTGCTCAAGGCCGCGCTGGCCCGCTCCACGTGGTCGCAGCTCGTCGCCCGCGGCCACGAGAATCCGGGCAAGTACATCCGCCAGCGCGACTGCATCTGGACGCCCATCGAAGGCGCCGTCTATCGAGAGGTTGTGGACTTGAAAGCGGTCCGAGAGTCGGAGGCCTATCAGCGTACCGGCAAGCGCAATCCCAGTGTTGCGCTGAGCAAGTTCGTGCTGCGACTGACCTTTGTCTTCGAGAACGACCAACTGGAAGTCCAAGCCGAGAGCTACACCACGAATCCGTGGAGCTAAGCGTTCCTTGGCTTCGAGGAACAATCGGTGAGCGCTTTCTCGCCCAATTCAGGGCTGGCGACCACCACCGGATAAAAATTGTCCCCCGCTTCGGGGACATACAGCGTCCACGTCGCTGGTTAGCATCCAAGCTCCAATCGGACGGAGGCAAGGGATGCCCAGATCCATCGTGCTGATCCTGATCGCAGCGTGGGCCACATGGGCCTTCGCAGACGACGATGCCCGACTGCAGATGCAGCGCGCACTCAATGCTGAGGTGATGTCGGCGCCTTTTGACCCGGGTGATGTCGACAAGGCCAAGGCCTACGCCGAATCCGCGCTCAAGAAGAATGTAACGCCAGTTGCGGTGGCGCCGCGCTATTGGCAGCCAGGATGGACCTGCCGACATCTCACCCGCTATCGCTATTACCGCTACCGGGATTATCGCAACTGCGTCTACCACCACCGCTATTACGGCCGCTATTGGTAATGGCCGTGAGGGCGCGGCGTGCCCGCCTGTTCAACCATCTTCGCCAGGGAGCCCAACATGAAAAAACGTCAATCGATCGTGTGCACCGGCGTGCTGGCCATCAGTGCGCTGAGCATGCTCAGCGGATGCGCAGCCACCAGTGTTGCCCTGGGCAAAAAAGATCTCGAGGTGCAAGCCAAGACCAGCACGTCGGTCTTTGTCGATCCGGTCAGTCGCGCCAAGCGTTCGGTGTACCTCGATGTGCGCAGCGGGGTCATGGAGTTTGATCGCAATGCCTTCAGCCGATTTGTACGTGAGCAATTCGCTGCCAGTGGCAAGGGCTACCGCATCGTGGACGATCCCGATCAGGCGCACTTCCAGATGCTGGTCTATGTGTTGAACCTGGAGAAGGCCAACCTGAGCGCCGCGCAGTCGGCGTTGCAGCAGGGCTATGTCGGCGGCGGAGAGGTGTTGGCCGGCGGTGTGGTGGGGGGCGTTGTCGGGTCCAATACCGGCAATACCTGGAGCGGTGCCGCCATCGGTGCGGTTGCGGCCTCCGGGGTGTCATTGGTGGCTAACGCCCTGGTCAAGGATGTGACCTACATGCTGGTCTGCGATGTGTCGATCCGCGAGCGGGTCGCCGATGGAGTGCTGGTTCGACGGGATACGCAGCTCAACAATCAGGTGTCGGACTCTGGCTCCAGTCTGTCCCGCGTATCTGAAGTTACCGACCGCAAGGACTACCGTACCCGTATCGTGACCACCGCCAACAAGGCAAACCTTGAATTGGTGGAGGCGCAGGATCTGATGTTCCAGAAAACCGCCTATGCCATGGCGGGGTTCTTCTGAGGTCCGGCAAGCGCTAGCGTTGTCTCTGCCGTTACCAGCGCATGATGGGCAGCGGATTCAATGGGTGCTTGAGCAACCACTTCCCGCTCACTTTGAGGACGTGGTTGGGGTAGAAGGCGCGGATGGGGAAGGCAGCGGTGACGTCGCGAACGAAGCCGGATGGCAAGCCATGGCGGATCAGGGTGAAGGAGACATCGCACCAGTCGGCGCGGCGGATGGGCTCCACCCACTCGCGATGGGCGCCCCGATAGGGGGTGATCTTGTGGTGGGATTCGATCATCAGCCGCATTTCCGGCTTCCAGTCGCCTCGGCCAACCTGATCGAGATAGGCATCTGCCTGATCCGCTGATGGGCGCAGGTAGTCCAGGTTGTCATTGGGCCAGGCGGCGAGGTCGTGGAAGACGGCGCAGATGGCGATCTTGTCGTCCCGTTCCGGGCTGGGGGCGGTCCATTGGCGTGACCAGTTCAGGATGCGATAGGCGTGATTGCGATAGGCCTGATAGACCGGTTCTCCCTCGGTGCCGCCGAACACGGTTCGGCGTGCTTCGAGCAGCTCATCGATAAGCGCGTAGTGGCGCACCACGTTCCGTGGGGCCTGGCCTCCCTGTAAGGCTTCGGCTGGATCGATGTTCTCCGGGGGCGGGGTGCGGGCATGCGGGGTGCCGGTCATGGCATGGGCTGCGCAGCAGCCGCCGGGCTGAAACGTGAGGAGGGGGGCGGAAAGCGGGGAAGGGGGCATGGACATGTCGCACATCCGGCTATTGGTGATAGCGAAACCTTACGGGGCTGGGATGCGCTTGGGGATTCGCTACACTGCAAACAGACATTGCACGTATGCAACACGTGTTTCGCATGACGCCCGAACATCCGCTGGATTGGAATGACATCCCTGTGCTGCTGGCGCTGGCGCGCAACGGCAGCATGCGGGCTGCCGCGCGGCGGCTGGCGATCGATACGTCTACGGTGAGTCGGCGTCTGTCGGCCGTTGAGCGCCGACTGCAGACCCAGTTGTTTCTCCGAAAGCCGGAAGGCTATGTGCCCACAGAGGCGGGGCGTGCTTTCCTGCTGGCTGCGGAGCAGATGGAGCGGGGGATGTTGGCATTGGTGACGGCTACGCGCACCGAGACTGATCAAGTCAGTGGCCGGGTTCGCATCACGTCGGTGGATGCGGTACTCAACGACTGGCTGGTGCCGCGACTTCCCGACCTGCTCGCGCAGCATGGAGGCCTGCAGGTGGAGGCCTTTCCGGACAATGAGGTGCTTTCGTTCCGGCGCAGTGAGGCTGACTTGGCGTTGCGCGTGGCGCGCCCGCGTGAGGATGCGGCCATCGCCATGCGCAAGGTGGCGAGTGTGGGAATGGCGGTGTTTGGGGTCGAGCGATTTCGAGGGGTGCCGCGCAAGGGCTGGGCGGAGCTGCCGTGGGTGGTGTTTCAGGACGATCTGGCGCAATCGCTGGAGATGCAGTGGTTGTCTCGTGCGGTGCCGCAGGCGCGCTGGCGGTTTCGCTGCAGTTCGATGTCCACTGTCATCAGTGCATGCAGGTCCGGATTGGGCGTGGCGGTGTTGCCCTGCCTGTCAGCGCACCCGGCTTCCGGCCTGGTGCGTCTCAGTGAGGAGGTGGAGTTTCAGCGTGAGCTGTGGCTGCTGAGTCATCGCGATGCACGGCGCATCCAGCGCTTCCGTGCCGTGGCGGACTGGATCGCGGCGGCGGCACGAGCGGATGCGCGGCGTTTCGCGGGAGCGGACTGACACGGGGTTCAGGTGTGATTCATTGGGGCGAACGACACTTGACGGACATTCGCCTCAAGGCTTGGTCATGCATCCACTACGGTATCTCAGCCTGTTTTTCGGCACGTTGCTGATGGGGGTGGGCGCCAGCGCCTGTGCGGCGCCTCCGCATGTTGGTCATGGGGCCTCGGGGCGCGCTGCCTATCAGTACGTGTACTACCCCGAGTATCAGCTCTACTTCGCGCCCGACCGCCACATCTGGTTCTGGCCGTCAGGGGGATCGTGGCACAGCGGCGCCCACCTGCCGCGCATCTATCGGCCACATGTGCGTCACGGCGGAGTGACCGTGCATTTATATGACCGTTTCCCGCGTGGGCATGCCCATGGTGCGCATCTGCGTGGGGTTGACCGCTATGGCGCGTGGCACGGCAAGGGTTATCACCCGCGGCAGCATGGATGGAAGGGGCAGCAGCTCCATGGGTGGAAGGATGGAAAGCCGTGGCGGCACGATAGCCATCAGAGCCGTCATGAAAATGATCCTCGTTGGCAGGAGGGACGCAGCGAGCGCCATCCCCGTCATGGCGATGGCCGCAAGGAGCGGCGGGG
>Ga0208330_1000752_pt1 | contig 12574 bp, 11 predicted proteins | sample DeeseametaMP1896_FD_184180 | JGI IMG/M metagenome (GOLD analysis project Ga0208330, IMG submission 184180) | Marine microbial communities from the Deep Pacific Ocean - MP1896 (SPAdes) | ecosystem: Environmental > Aquatic > Marine > Oceanic | place: East of Hawaii, North Pacific Ocean | collected...
GGCCAGCAGCCGGGCCAGCGTCACGCGGAGCTTGTCGAGCCGGTTGTAGGTCACCACCACGGCGACAACACGCTGGGGCGGCGTGGGGGTGGATGTGTCGTCAGGCACGCGGGCGGGTTCCTTCGGTTGCAATGGCAGGCAAAGCCCATAAATCGACCCGCTTGTCAAATCGCGCCGCCCCTTTGCCGTTTGACAGGCTGGGCGGGGCGGGGCACCAAGGCGCCATGAAAACTGCGCTTGTCACCGGCTCGGCCGGGTTCATCGGATATTTCACCGCCCGTCGCCTGCTGGATCAGGGCTGGCGGGTCATCGGGCTGGATGCCTTTTCCGACTATTACGAGGTCGCGCTGAAGGAACGCCGCCAGGCGATGCTGTCGCAGTCGCCGGGGTTTGTCCCGCTGCGCGCGCGGCTGGAAGATCCGGGCCGCCTGATGGATCTGTTTGCCGAATACCAGCCCGATCTGGTGGTGCACCTGGCGGCGCAGGCGGGGGTGCGGTTTTCCATCGACAGCCCGCGATCCTACGTCGAGGCCAACCTGATCGGCACCTTCGAACTGCTGGAAGCCGCGCGCGCCCATCCGCCGGCGCATATGTTGCTGGCCTCGACCTCGTCGGCCTATGGCGCCAACACCGACATGCCCTTCAGCGAGCACCAGCCCACCGTGCACCCGCTGCAGTTCTACGCTGCCACCAAGCGAGCCAACGAGCTGATGGCCCATGCCTACAGCCACCTGTACCGCCTGCCCACCACCGGCCTGCGCTTCTTCACCGTGTACGGCCCCTGGGGTCGGCCGGACATGGCGCTGTTCCTGTTCACCAGGAACATCCTCGAAGGCAAACCCATCCAGGTGTTCAACCACGGCAACCACACGCGGGATTTCACTTACGTCACCGACATCGCCGAAGGTGTGATCCGCGTCAGCGACCAGATTGCCCAGCCCAACCCCCACTGGAACAGTGACCAGCCGGACCCCGCCACCAGCAACGCCCCCTGGCGGCTGTTCAACATCGGCAACAACAACCCGGTGAAGCTCTCGGCCTATATCGAGGCCATCGAAGCTGCAGTGGGCAAGAAGGCCATCCAGGAGCTGCTGCCCCTGCAGGCCGGGGACGTACCTGACACCTACGCCAACGTCAACGAATTGCAGACTGCCGTCGGCTACAAGCCCGCCACTCCCGTGAAGGAAGGCGTGGCCAACTTCGTGGCCTGGTATCGCCAGTTCTATGGTGTTTGATCGAGGCAAAAAAGTAAGGATAGAATTCCTTACTCGCATGACTTAGGCGAAACGGATGGCAACCCTCACGATCACCAGTAAAGGGCAGGTCACCTTTAAGAAGGAGCTGCTCAAGCATCTCAATACCAAGCCCGGAGACCGGTTGGACGTCACGCTGCTTCCCGGCGGGAAACTGCAAGTCAGCGCCGCACCGGGCGATGGGATCGAGTCTGTTTTTGGGATCCTGGCGGGCAACACCCGCAAGAAGGCCACAATTGAAGAGATTGGCGCAGTCGCCGCCGAAAGTTGGTCGGGCAAACCACGGTGAAGGTGACGGTTGACACCAACATTTTGGTCCGTAGCCTCGTAAGGGACGATGAGTCCCAGGCCGCAGCGGCGGATCAGATTCTGCGGTCCGCCTCCCTTATCGCCATTACGCTGCCATGTCTTTGCGAGCTTGTCTGGGTGCTGACCAAGCTATACGGCATTACTCGCGAAGATGTTGTGCGCGGTATTCGCGCACTGCTTTCAGTGAAGCACGTTGCCGCTGACCGGCCAGCGATCGAGATGGGCCTCAAGCTTTTTGAGCTTGGAGGCGACTTCGCGGATGGCGCCATCGCTTACCAGGGCGCCGCCTTAGGCGGACAAACCTTCGTCTCCTTCGACAAGAAAGCCATCAAACTCATCAGCGCCACCGGCATGCCCACCCAGCAAGCCTAAAGCGCGACCCCCAAAGGCCCTAGCCCCAGACGCTGCCTTTGCCTTTGCTGTTACTCACCACTCAGCACTCACCACTCTGCACTGACGCTTCTCACTCACCACTCACCGCTGTTGCCGTTGACGCTGTCGTCACTCAGCACTCACAACTCGGCACTCAGCACTCTCTTAACCACTCATCACTCTCTTTTAGACAAGGAAGTCCCCATGGCCACGACAGCTATCCACCGCTTCGAAGACCTCACAGCTTGGCAAAAAGCCCGCACGCTGACCACCGATGTCTACCGCGCCAGCACCGCCAGCCGCTTTCACCGTGATGCCGGCCTCCGCGACCAGATCCGCCGCGCCGCCGTCAGTACCATGTCCAACATCGCCGAAGGCTTCGAGCGCGGTACCCGCAAAGAACTGCACCAGTTCCTCGTCATCGCCAAAGCCAGCTGCGCCGAAGTTCGCTCCCAGCTCTACGTCGCAAAAGACGTGGGCTACCTGAGCCAAGAACAGTTCACCACCATCATGCAAAAAGCCGAAGAAGTCGCCCGCATCATCGGCGGCCTCCGAAAATCCATCGCCCCCCAAAAACCCTAGCCCCAGACGCTGCCTCTGCCTCTGCCTTTGCTGTTACTCAGCACTCAGCACTCACCACTCAGCACTGACGCTTCTTACTCAGCACTGGGCACTCACCACTCAGCACTGTCTTAGTCACTCACCACTCAGCACTGACGCTTCTTACTCAGCACTCAGCACTCAGCACTCACCACTCAGCACTGTCTTAGTCACTCACCACTCATCACTGAAGCGTCTCACTCAGCACTGTTTTGACCACTTCCCTCACCATCACCGCCCCCGAACTGCACCAGGTGTTCGTCGGCGGCGAAGACAGCCAAAATCAGTTCAAGCGCGACGTCCGCAATGTGGACAGCCTCGCTGCAGAGCTGGCCGCCTTCGCCAACGGGCAGGGTGGGCGCCTCTATATTGGGGTGAACGACGATGGCGAGGTTGCCGGCCTTACCGCTCAGGACATCAAACGTATCAATGCCCTGCTTTCCAACGCTGCCAGCCAACACCTGCGCCCGCCATTGAACCCGACTACACAAAACATCACGACGCCGGAGGGGCGGGTGATGGTGGTGAATGTCGCCGCGGGTCTCAACAAGCCGTACGTGGACGTCCAAGGGCGCATATGGGTGAAGAGCGGCGCAGACAAGCGACACGTGACAGCACGCGAAGAGATTCAGCGGCTGTTCCAGCAATCCGGACTGATCCACGCCGACGAAGTGCCCGTACCGCACACCTCTTTGGATGATCTCGACCTGGTCGCCTTCACCGACTACTTTACCCGTCGCTACGAACGCAGCCCGTCGGCCACCGGACTGCCCATGCCGGAGCTGCTACAAAACCTCGGGTTAATGCGCGACGGCATCCCAAATGTGGCCGCCATCATGCTGTTTGGCAAGGCGCCCGAACACCGCCTGCCAGCCTTCATCGTCAAAGCCGTAGCCTTCCCCGGCACCATCGCCCACGACCTGAGCTATCAAGACAGCGAGAACCTCGAAGGCACACTGCTGGAGCAATACCAGCGCGGCATGGCCTTCCTCCGCCGCAATCTGCGCCACGTCCAGAGCGGCCCCAGCTTCAACAGCCCGAGCAGGCTCGAAGTGCCCGCCCTCGTGTTTGAAGAACTACTCGTCAACGCCTTGGTGCATCGCGACTATTTCACCCAGGCGCCGGTAAACCTGTTCGTTTTCACCGATCGCGTCGAGATCATCAGCCCCGGTCATCTGCCGGACCACACCGACCCCGCCCAGTTGCGCTACGGCCTTTCCCGCCCCCGCAACCCGGTGCTGGCAACCCATGCATTCCATCTGTTGCCCTACCACGGCCTCGGCACCGGCATCCCCCGTGCGACCGGCGCCTGGGCCAACATCGACCTGAACGACGAGCGCCCGATGAACCAGTTCAGGGCGGTCGTGCAACGCCCGGATGTTGAGTCAAAGTCAGCTTCAACACGCCGAGCATTCGCTGGCGGCGCCGACTCCACCCCCGAAATTACCGGGGAAGTCACCGGGGAAGTCACCGGGGAAGTTGATCGGCTGCTCCGCGTGATGCGGGGAGAGCTCTCACGCCAGCAGATTCAGCAAGCACTGGCGCTAAGACACGAGGATCATTTCCGTGAAGCGTACCTAAAGCCCGCGTTGACGCTGGGCGTCATTGAAATGACCATCCCCGAGAAGCCGCGCAGTAGCAAGCAGAAATACCGCCTCACTTCCGCAGGTCACCGGGCCCTCGCCGCCAAAAAGTCCAACCTAAAATGAGCCCTGCTCTCCTTCAACACTAAGCCTTCTGCCGTTGCCGTTACTCGTCACTCAGAACTCATCACTCAGCACTGAAGCGTCTCACTCAGCACTCACAACTCACCACTCAGCACTCATGCTTCTTACTCTCCAAACCGCCCACATTGCCGTCATCGGCCTGGGCTACGTAGGACTTCCGCTTGCTGCCGAGTTCGGCAAAAAGTACAGAACCGTCGGTTTCGACATCAACGCAAAGCGCATTGACGAGCTGAGGCAGGGCAGGGACCTTACTCGTGAGATGAGCCCGGCGGAACTGGCCGAAGCCAAGCTTTTGGAATACACCAGCGATCCTGCCGAGATCGCCGGCTGCAACATCTACATCGTCACCGTCCCCACACCCATCGACGCCCACAAGCGCCCCGACCTGACCCCGCTGCTCAAAGCCAGCGAAACCATCGGCAAAGTCCTCAAGCCCGGCAACATCGTCATCTTTGAGAGCACCGTCTACCCCGGCGCCACCGAAGAAGACTGCGTCCCCGTACTGGAAAAGGTGTCCGGCCTCACCTACTGCAGCACCGAACGTCTAGCCGCGGCCCCTGCCGTTGACGTTGCCGTCACTCATCACTCACCACTCACCACTCAGAACTCCGCTGTCACTCATCACTCAGAGCTCAGAACTCAGAACTCGTTCTTTTGCGGTTATTCGCCCGAGCGAATCAACCCCGGCGACAAAACCCACCGCCTCCCCGACATCAAAAAAGTCACCAGCGGCTCCACCCCGGAAGTTGCCGACCTCGTCGATAGCCTCTACGCCAGCATCATCAAGGCCGGCACCCACAAAGCCAGCAGTATCAAAGTGGCCGAGGCCGCCAAGGTCATCGAGAACACCCAGCGCGACCTCAACATCGCCTTGGTCAATGACCTGGCCATCCTCTTCAACAAGTTGGGTATCGATACCCTGGAAGTGCTGGAAGCCGCCGGCACCAAATGGAACTTCCTGCCCTTCCGCCCCGGCCTGGTCGGCGGCCACTGCATCAGCGTCGACCCCTACTACCTCACCCACAAGGCGCAGGAAGTGGGCCACCACCCGGATGTCATCCTCGCCGGTCGCCGTACCAATGACGGCATGGGCGCCTATGTGGCGAGCGAAGTGATTCGCCTAATGGTGCGGAAGGGCATCAACCCGGTGAATGCCCGCATCCTCATCTTGGGATTGGCCTTCAAGGAGAACTGCCCGGATCTGCGAAACACGCGCGTGGTGGACATCATTGATGCGCTGAACGGCTACAACGCCCACGTTGACATCTGCGACCCCTGGGTGGATGCCGCCGAGGCGAAGCACGAATTCGGCCTCAACCTGTGCGAGCCGGGCGAGGGGGAGTACGACGCCATTGTCGTGGCGGTAGGGCACGAGCAGTTCCGGAAGCGGGGTGCGGCCGGAATCCGCGCTCACGGCAAGCCCGCGTCGGTGCTGTACGACGTCAAGTACGTGCTGCCACGGGAAACCGTGGACGGTCGGCTTTAAGTGCCTCCGTCGCAGCTCGCCGCGAGGCTATCAGTCTGTGTCTGTACATATAAAAGTGTTTTTATTCAATGATATATAAGCTTATTTAGATTAATATAATATTTATTAAGTAAGCTTCTGCGATATGCCTTCTTTCCCCGCCAAGCCATGGTCGTTCTACGGCCGCCGCCCCGAACTCCAGCAACTTGAGCAGGTGCTGGCGCGCGGACGCTGGTTCTTCATGCAGATATCCGGGCGCCGGAGGATCGGCAAGACAACACTGATTCAGCAGGCGCTCCGACACGCAGGCATTACGCGTACCCTTTACATCCAGATTCCGGATTCCGATCCAGCCGGTGTGGTGGCGGCTTGCAACGGCTATCTGGAGACGTTTGGGATCACCGAACGCGCCAACGGCCTGGCCGGGCTGGCTAGCCTCATTGGGCGCCTGGCACGGGATGGCTACGTGGTGGCGCTGGACGAGTTTCAGTACTTCCACCGCAAGCAGCTATTCGACTTCTGTTCCATGCTGCAGGCCGAGGTCGACCGGCTTGCAGCCAGTGCTGATCAGGTACAGGGCGGCCTGATCGTCCTTGGCTCCCTGCACGCGGAAATGACCGCGCTACTGGAAGACCGCGACGCCCCGCTGTTCAACCGGGTCACCGACGTCCTGCACCTGAGTCATCTGGATACCGCTTCGGTACTGGAGATTCTGCATACCCACGCCGATCAGGACCCCAATCGCCTGCTGTTCTTCTGGAACCTGTTCGAAGGCGTGCCAAAGTTTTACCGCGATGCCTACGAACAGGGCGTGCTCGGCGCCGACCGCCATGAAGTGCTGCAACGCCTGTTCTTCGCCAGCTCATCCCCATTGCGCGGCGAAGCCGACAACTGGTTCCTGCGTGAATTGCGTGGCCGCTACGACATGGTTCTGCAATACCTGGCCGCGCATCCCGGGTGTTCAAACGCAGATATTGCAGCGGCCATGGCCGCACACAGCGGCCCCGGTGACGAGCGACAGGTGGGCGGTTACCTGAAGATACTCGCCGAGCGCTACCGCATGATCGAGCGGCGGCTGCCCATCCTCGCTCGGCCCAATGCGCGTAGTGGCCGTTACTACATTCGCGACAATTTCCTGCGTGCGTGGCTGCACGCCCTGCAGCGACCGGTGTCGTCCGTGGCGTTCCGTCCGATGCCCGAATTGATCGGGCAAGCAGACGAGCGCCTGCAGGAGAGCGAAGGTCATGCACTGGAAGACCTTGCAGCACAGTTGTACGAAGAGCGAAGCCGCCGCAGCCTGGGGGATTTCCACCTGAGCCAACGCATTCACGGCTACTGGGACCGGGGAAACGTGGAAATCGACCTTGTCGCCGTAGACGAAGACAACCGGCGCCTACGCCTGGGGACCTGCAAGCGCAATCCGGCCCGCCTGCCAGCGGCGATCCATGAGCTGCGCAGGCACGGAGAAAGGTTCATAACGGCTCACCGCCGCTTTGAAGGATGGAACATTGAACACGTGGGTATTTCACCGCAGATTCCCGCAGCAGTGCGTGCCGAATTGGCCGGGCTGGGGGCGATCGCGCAGGATCTCGTTGACCTCACGGCGGGGTTGTCCGAATGACTCTGCGTGACCTCTGGGTGGACGCCACAGAGGCCAAGCACGAGTTCGGCCTGAACCTGTGCGAGCCGGGCGAGGGCGAGTACGACGCCATCGTGGTAGCGGTAGGGCATGACGAGTTCCGGAAGCGGGGTGCAGCCGGAATCCGCGCGCATGGCAGGCCCGCGTCGGTTCTGTACGACGTCAAGTACGTGTTGCCACGGGAAACCGTGGACGGTCGGCTTTGATGTTTCTCAAAAGCTCTTTGGTATGTTCGGCGATGAGTAGGGAAATGGCACGCGGCAACGTGATGCCCCGTTGCTCTCATCGTGCCTTTTCGCATTATTCTGGCGGGAAGCATCAATGATGCGCTTAACTGCCAAATCCTTTGCGAAGCAGGTGTTGTGCGAAGGGTTGTTGCGTACGGTCGGGCCGGTAGCACGTCGATTTTCACGGAAGGCCGAATCGGAAGGCGCATTTCAAGAACACCTCCAAGATATGAGGGCATGTGCTGGCCAGCAAAACGAACCTTTGAACGTACGCACCTTCCATGATGTAGTCTTCGACCCAAGGTATAACGCTCTCTACAGTCGCTGCGGAGAGCTATTGGCGTCGACTGCTCTGACTCGTCATGAAAGTGTACGACGCATCGGCGCCCCTGATCGGATCGACATTGACTTAGGGTCGTGCCGCGCGCTTCCAGAAGCCGTCTATGGCGGAACACTGTTCGACAATCATTGGGGACACCTGCTGATGGAGTCCTTGTCTCGGCTGTGGCCACTGGTTGAACCGCCCGATAAGCTTCGAGGTTTGAGCAATCTCCCGTGGTTGTTCCGTCAGAGTTCAACGCGGAATGAGGCGGTGGGGGGCAAGCTGCCAGACTTACTCAATGCAATCGAAGGTATGCAGCAACGCGCCCTGCTGCCAGATGCGCCGATCCGTATCGACACCATTCATGTGCCGGACAGATCGAGTGTGATTGGTCGTTATGCCGCAGCTGAATTTGGACGGCTGGGCGCACATATTGGTGCCAAAATTCTAGGTACCGCTGCAAGGCGAGAGTCATTTGAGGGGCGTAAGCTCTATCTATCCCGTCGAGCCTTGCCTGCCACAAAGAGAAGAATATTGGGCGAAGCTGAGTTGGAGGGTGCACTGGCCGCCAAAGGGTTCGAAAGCATCTATCCCGAGCATCTTTCTCTGCCAGATCAGATCGCGCTTTTCTCTGAGGCGAAAGTCATTGTGGGGTGTATTGGATCAGCCTTTCACACGCAGCTTCTGAGTCCCACGAAACCGGCTCCGGCGCTCTACTTGTGCCCAGCGAGACCTTCCGTCACTTATATGATCATAGATCGGCTCAAGAGTACACCGAATCGCTATGTCCATGCCCTGCATGATACAGCCTTTAGCGGGCGCTACTTCCTGCATCAGAACGTTGATATCGCTGCCGTTCTTAATTGTGGGCTAGGAGCAGATTTTGATGGCTCGTAAATCGACAGAACAAATTTCGATTATACAGAAGGCTTATAAGCTGCTGACCAAAAGGGAGCGGCGAGCTTTACTCGTACTCATGGGTGTCATCAGTGTCGCAGGGCTTGGCGCTGCAGGCATGGTCGCTTCGATCTTTCCGTTCTTATCTGTCCTCTCCGATCCCGGACAGATTGAGCGAGTTGCGACATTGTCGTGGGTCTACCAGACATTTGGGTTCGAAACACAGTATGACTTTCTCGTGGCGATGGCAGTTATGTCGTTGGTTGCTGTGGTCATCGCGAACTGCCTTCAGGTTCTGCGTGCCTTCATGGTGGCAAGGTTTACCGCTGACATATCTCGTCGTATAGGCCAGAGACTATTTGATCGCTATATCCGTCAAGACTACTCACATTTTCTGACTCGCAACTCAAATGAAATTCGCACCCAGATCCTTGGCGAAAGTGTTCAGGTTGTTAACCAGTTCTTGAAGCCAGTCGCAGAAATTGTATCTGCAGTCATTAGCGTTTCTGCAATCAGTGCGGTTGTCATCTGGATCAATCCTGTTGTTGCGTTGAGTGCTTTTGCGCTGCTTGGAGGCTGCTATGGTGTGATATACCTTGCGATCCGTATGCGCTTGACGAAGCTAGGTAGGGAAAGGGTCCACGCAAACAAAAAAAAATTTCGGACTGTTGGGGAGTCGCTCGACGGCATTAAGAACATCAAGTTATATGATGCCGAGACACAGGTCTCGCGCGACTACGAGGTCCATGCCCGGCGATTTGCCGCCAGTCAGATCCGCATGCAGGTTCTGACGGAGTCCCCACAGTTCCTACTGCAAATATTGGCTTTCGGCGGCATCATTTTGCTATGCTTGTTGATTGTTGATCCGCTATCGCTATCGTCGGGAAGTACAATTTCCGAGGTTGTTCCTCTTCTTGGGGTGTTCGCATTTGCCGGCCAGCGGATCCTTCCCGAGCTGGGCCGATTGTTTCGCAGTCTCGGCCAACTGCGCTTCGGTTCGGCGGTGGTCGATTCTCTGTATGGCGGCATGTCTGAAACGCCATTGCCGGTAACTCGGCGAGGGACCATCGCCCCTCGTATTCGGCTTCATGAGAGTATTGCGCTTGAAGGTGTGTGTTTCAGTTACCCAGGGTCGCATACTGCAGGGCTGACGGACATCAATCTTCATGTCCGAGCAGGAGAGACCATCGGAATTGCGGGAGGCAGCGGTGCAGGCAAGACCACGCTGGCCGACATTCTCCTCGGGCTTCTGCGTCAGAACACTGGCGAGATCCGTATCGACGGCACTTCTCTCTCGCACGAAGATCGTGTGCGCTGGCGACAGTCAGTATCGTACGTCCCCCAAAACATTTTTCTGCTCGACGCGGACATCACTAGCAATATCGCTTATGGCATGCCACGGGATGAGATCGACATCGCACGTGTCCGCCAAGTCGCTCGTGACGCTCAGCTTGATTCGTTCATCACGCAGGAGCTGAAAGACGGCTACGACACGCAGCTTGGTGAACGGGGGGTGCGTTTATCGGGAGGGCAGCAGCAGCGTATCGGGATTGCACGCGCACTTTACCGAGACGCTGACGTGATTGTGCTGGATGAGGCGACGTCGGCACTTGATACCTTGACCGAGCGTAGTGTCATGGAGGCGATTGAAGGTCTGCATGGGCACAAGACCATCTTCGTGATCGCACATCGAATGAGTACTCTGACCGGTTGCGACCGGGTTGTACTCTTGGAGAAAGGACGCGTGGCAGGCCAGGGTAGTTGGGAAGAAATGGCTCGTGAGAGCGAAATCTTTCGTGCGATGCTCAGCAGCGATAACTGCGGATGACTGATGCGTTGAGGAAGCACATCGTGGAAGGGACACACATGCGCGAGAGCCCCATCCTGGTTCTGGGAATGCACAAATCGGGCACTACCCTGATTGCAGAAACACTGCACAGGTCAGGCATCTCGATGGTCGAAGCCGAGCAGGTAGGTGGCTACGATGATGGCAACAAGATGGAACGCGATGAGACGCGGCGTCTGAACATCGCGTTGCTGAAGAGCGATAGGCAGGAAAGCGTTCGCATTACAAGGCCGCTGGACGCCAACACGGTCACGCAGGAGTGGCGTGCGCATGGCCGCGCGATTCTCAAACGCCAAGATAGTAGCGGTCCGTGGGGGTTCAAGGATCCCAGAACATTGCTGACTTATGAGTTCTGGGCCGAGCTAATACACTCCCCCCGTCTCATCGGCGTTTTTCGGGACCCCGCCGAGGTATTTCTTCACTATGCGAGACGCCCTTGGTGGCGCTGGATTCGCCGAGATCCCTTGTACCTTGTTGCGGCCATGCATGCCTGGTGCGTATACAACGAAGCGCTCTTGTCGCTTGCGCGTCGGCAGCCGAACCTTCTGCTACTGGATTACGCGGCCTTTATGTCTGATGCGGTGGAAATGGACCGGCTGGCCCGATTTGTCGGCGTGCCCCTCGTCGATCAACGCAAGTCTGATATGCGCCGTGCCACCTCGGAACGTACTGCAGCATATTCAATCCTGGAGCGATACGAGCGCCGTCGGCATGGCCTAGACGCGACCAAGATTCACACCGAACTCGCGATGCTGCGCGAAAAGAGAATCGAAATGGAACGCGGGTATGCCTGAGAAACCACGCTACATTTTTACCCTCACCACGGGTCATTCAGGCGGCACACTTCTCAATTTGCTTCTGGGCGCAAGTCCCGCCATCTTTGCTGCCGGCGAAAGCCTGCGGCTGTGGACCCTTAAAGATTTGGAGAAGCAGCCTGAAGGCACCCGTAGCTTTTGGGGCAGTGCCGCGTACGAATTGGAGGCACAGGGCTGGCCGGTCGAAACATTGACTCGCGAAATGGTAAACGCGGCCCCGCTCCATCTGTGGGAGGCCTGGACCGGTATCGTTGCGCGGCAAGTCGGGGCCAACCGAATCATCGCTGACAAGTCACTGTCTCTGGGTACTATCCGCACCATATGTGAATCGGGGATCGTCAATCCGTTCTTTGTACACCTGATCCGAGACCCTCGTGGGGTGGACTTCAGTTATCGGCGCAAGTACGGCCCCGACTGGCGCACAGCGGCTATGTGGCAGAAGAGCCACCTAGCCATTGAGCGCTTTGTTCGTGGCAGGCCCGGTTTCATCAAGGTGCGGTACGAGGATCTCGCCAGTCAACCCGACATCTGGATGAATAAGGTACTGGCGGCGGCAGGCGACCATTTTGACCTCGAGTTGCTGCCTTCGTACCCGAAGAACCTGGCCGCCAAATCGCTGGCGGACCCCGTGTTTGAGAACACGATTTATGCAGGAAACCGAATGCGTCACGGAGAAAACCGGAGCGGACGAGGGATCGCTGCAGACTTGCGTTATATCGAAGACTTGCCTCAGTTTGAGTGGCTCCGCACCAGCACGTTATGCCTAGCTGGCCTACTGCGCTACAACTATCCCGTCAGTCGCGCTGCGCTGCGCCATATGCTCTCATGAGTTTCGCGCTCCATGCCTGATGCGCCGACCATACTGGTCCTTGCTTTGGATAGTCCCGACCCCGGTGCATTCAAGGCAGGCCTGTTCTTCAACACGATTCGCCAGCATGTTGAGATCGGGCTGGATGTTTACGTAGCCTCGCTTGAGCCCATGCGCGACACCGATGCAGCGGCGCTGCGTGACTTGGGGGTGCGCCCGGTGCTTCAGCAGGACATTCCACGGGCCGCGAAGCCGATAACCCGGGCGGTACGTCGTCTGATGGGCGTCGACAAC
>Ga0208330_1000755_pt1 | contig 12549 bp, 9 predicted proteins | sample DeeseametaMP1896_FD_184180 | JGI IMG/M metagenome (GOLD analysis project Ga0208330, IMG submission 184180) | Marine microbial communities from the Deep Pacific Ocean - MP1896 (SPAdes) | ecosystem: Environmental > Aquatic > Marine > Oceanic | place: East of Hawaii, North Pacific Ocean | collected...
CGACATGCCGGACCTTTGTCGCGCATTCCGCCTTACTCTTGCCGCTTTGCCCCGCTACGCTTTGCGGCAAGAGGCAGGCGAGACGAGGCCGAAGATGACCGCAGAGCGTCAAGAGGTGCGCACGCGCCGGGTGTTCTACATCCCCGGCTACGACCCCATTCATCCCCGCCGCTACCGCGAGCTCTACCGCAAGGAAGGGGCCGCGCAGGCCGAGATCTCGGGCTACGACCTGAGTCTCGCGCCCAAGACCACCTCGGGCCCTTACGGCTGGCAGGCAACGGGCCACATGGACGGCACCGAGGTCACCGCAGAGATCGAGGTGCTGGTCTGGTCCGACATCGTCCGCACCAGCATGTCGAGCTCGATCCCCGCGACCTACGCGCAGCTTGTCCGCACCGCATGGACCTACATCGCCAGCGGCGCGCTGCGGCGGCTGATGCTGCTGCGCAAGGGACCGGTGATCGCGGCGCTCTATCCGGTCGGGATGTTGCTGCTGCAGGCGCTGGTGGCGCTGGTGGCGGCGCTGCTGATCTGGTCGGGCCTGTCGCGCGCTGTCTTCTCAGCTCTGAGTTGGCTCGGGCTCGAGACCACGGGCACCTTCTGGACGGTCGTCGACCTCGTGCTGCTGATTCCGGGACTGGCCGCGGCGGTCTGGGTGTTGCGCTGGTTCAAGGCGAAGGACGGCAAGCTCTTCGCCTATTACCTGATGCACGACTACGCCTATTCCGCCCGGCTCAAGGGCGCCAATCCGCCCGAGCTCGAGGCGCGGATGGCGGAATTCACCGACATCGTCGCAGACGCGCTGCTGGCGCCCGGTGACGAGGTGCTGGTCGTCGGCCATTCCTCGGGCGCGCATCTTGCGGTGTCGATCCTCGCGGACCTCATCCGGCAGGGCCGGGTGCCCGCCAACGGCCCGGCGCTGTCCTTCCTGAGCCTCGGGCAAGTGGTGCCGATGGTGTCCTTCCTGCCGAAGGCCAACCGCCTGAGGGCCGACCTGCGCTATCTCTCGGCCCGCAAAGAGCTGACCTGGGTCGACGTCACCGCTCCGGGCGACGGCTGCGCCTTCGCGCTTTGCGATCCGGTGGCGGTGTCGGGCGTTGCGCCCAAGGACAAGCGCTGGCCGCTGGTCTTTTCGGCGGCCTTCACCCAGACGCTGTCCGATGCACGCTGGAAGGAACTGCGCTGGAAGTTCTTCCGACTGCATTTTCAGTACCTCTGCGCCTTCGACCGGGTGCGCGACTACGACTATTTCCGCATCACCGCCGGGCCGCTGACCCTTGGGACGCGCTACGCCGACCGCAAGCCGTCCAACAGCCGCATCGACATTCCGGTGTCCAAGTACACAACCGTCGCCGCATGATCCCGCCCAAACCCCGCGCGCGGCCCGAGCGCGTGTCGCTCTGGCGGTATCTCAGGCTCTTTCGGCAGGACATCCTGTCGGCGCAACCGGCGAAGCTCTATCGCGCCTGGATGGCAGAATTCCGGACGCCCTTCTTCCGCTCCTTCCTCGTGAACCAGCCGGAACTGGTGAAGACCGTGCTGCGCGACCGGCCGATGGATTTCCCCAAATCCGACCGCATCGGCGAAGGACTGCGCCCGCTGCTGGGCGACAGCGTCTTTCTGACCAACGGCGCCGACTGGCAGCGTCAGCGGCGGATCATCGACCCGGCCTTCGAAGGCGGGCGGTTGCGCGACACCTATCCGCAGATGTGGGCCGCGTCGGAAAGCGCCGCCACGCGGCTGGGCGCCCGCGCCGGCGGTGTCGTCGAAATCGAGGAGGTCACGAGCCATGCCGCCGCCGACGTGATCTTTCGCACCCTTTTCTCGCTGCCGATCGAGGACGCGGTCGCGCAGGCGGTGTTCCACGAATTCCGCGCCTACCAGCGCAGCCAGCCGATCCTGAACCTCGCCGCTTTCGTGCCTTTGCCCGCCTGGATGCCGCGGTTTTTTCGCCGCGACACGCGCGCGGCGGCGGCGCGCATTCGCAAACTCATCACCGGACTGACCGAGGACCGGATGGCCGAGATCCGCGCCGGGACCGCGCCCGACGACCTCGCCACCAAGATCATGACCACCGCCGACCCCGAGACCGGGCAGACCTTTTCGGCGCAAGAGATGGTCGACCAGGTGGCGATCTTCTTTCTGGCGGGGCACGAAACCAGCGCCAGCGCGCTGGCCTGGGCGCTATACCTCGTGGCGCTCTACCCCGAATGGCAGGACAGGATCGCCGAAGAGGCGCAGGCGCTGCAGACCGGCGATTTCGCCGAGGCCGCCAAATTGCGCATCAGCCGGGACGTGTTCCGCGAAACCCTGCGTCTCTATCCTCCGGTGCCGATGATGGTGCGCGAAACCACGTGCCCCGAACGGTTCCGCGACCGCGACCTGCCCAAGGGCGCTCAGGTGGTGCTCAGCCCCTGGCATCTGCACCGGCACGAACGGCTCTGGGACCGGCCCGACGATTTCGACCCGGCGAGGTGGGAGACCGAGAACGGCAGGTCCTGCATGCGCGAGGCCTTCATCCCGTTCTCGGCCGGCGCGCGGGTCTGCACCGGCGCGGGCTTTGCGATGGTCGAAGGGCCGTTGCTGCTGTCGCGGCTGTTGCGCGACCTGAGGGTCGAGTCGGTGCCGGACCGGGTGCCGGACCCGGTGGCGCATCTGACCGTCCGCGCCCGCGACGGGATCGCCCTGCGCGTGACGCGCCGATAGGGTGGCATTATTTTCAAACGGTTAGCGCTAAACCGACACTCGTCCGTCTATCCAACCGGCCGCCGGTCGCGTAAAGAAGGGCGCGACAGCGAACACCAACAGGGATGACCGACCGACATGGCACAGGACAAGGCGACGTTTCAGGCGCAGGCAGAACGGATGACCACCGGCAGGGGCTTTATCGCCGCGCTGGACCAGAGCGGCGGATCGACCCCCAAGGCGCTGCGGCTCTACGGCGTCGAGGAAAGCGACTATTCCGGCGAGGAAGAGATGTTCGGCGAGATCCACAAGATGCGGGCCCGGATCATCACGGCACCGGATTTCACCTCCGACAAGGTGCTGGGCGCGATCCTCTTCGAACGCACCATGCGCGGCGAGATCGAGGGCAAGCCCACGGCGCAGCTGCTGTGGGAAGACCGGGGCGTGGTGCCCTTCCTCAAGATCGACAAGGGGCTCGAGGACGAAGCCGATGACGTGCAGCTGATGAAGCCGATGCCGGGGCTGGAAAAGCTTCTGGCAGAGGCGGTGGAGTTCGGCATCTTCGGCACCAAGGAACGGTCGGTTATCAAGAGCGCAAACGCCAAGGGCATCGCCGACAACGTCGCACAGCAGTTCGAAGTGGCCCGCGTCGTCACCGGCGCCGGTCTGGTGCCGATCATCGAACCCGAGGTCGACATCCATTCCGAGACCAAGGCCGAGGCCGAGGGCCTGCTGCTGGACGCGATCCTGTCGCATCTCGACGGGCTGGCCGAGGGCGAGGACGTGATGCTCAAGCTGACCATTCCCGATGTGCCGAACCTTTATGACCCGATCGCCGACCATCCGCGCGTGCTGCGGGTCGTGGCGCTGTCGGGCGGCTATTCCACCGACGAGGCCTGCGCACGTCTGGCGCAGAACGGCAAGATGATCGCAAGCTTCTCTCGCGCTTTGACCGAAGGCCTGAGCAAGCAGCAGTCGGATGCGGAATTCAACGCGGCGTTGGGTGACAACATCGACAAGATTTACCGAGCGTCAGTGTGAGGCGGCGCAGACTTTTCAGAAAAGTCTGCGCAAAAGCTTTCTGAAAGCTTTTGCGGGCGGTGTCACACGAAACGCCGGATCGGTTCGCGGTTGCAGAAGATCACCACCTGTCCGGCATTGATCACCGCGCTGTACCCGCGGCGCGCCAGTTCGCGCTCGAACCGCTCGCGGCCCACGATTCTCTCGATATCCCGCAGCGACCGGCGGACCACGCCGCCGTCGCGCGCTGCTTGGGACGAAAACACCTGCCGGATCCAGATGTCCGGCGGCACCATGATCCGCATCTCGCTCATGCGGCCAGTCTGCCGCAAAGGTGGTTAACGATCCCTGAAGCGCTGTAACACGAACACACGGATCGCAGAGGCCAGCCCCACGTCGAGTTCACGCGCCGCATCAATCTCGGCGGCCAACTGGTTGATCGGCTTGTCATCTTCCACCGCGATCTGGCGAAAAGCCTGCCAGAAGGCATCCTCGAGCGATACGGAGGTCCGGTGGCCGCGCAGCGTCAGCGAACGCTTGACCGGACGCCCGCTCATTCCTCGGGTTGGTCGATCTTGTGCCCGTCGAGCGTCTGGGCGGCCTTCGACAGCTTCGCCGCCATGGCCTGCTTTTCGGCCTTGGAGCGGCCGAAGCGCGCCGCGTTGACCTCGGCGTCGCGCTTTTGTGCATCGCGTTTGCGGTCCTTGCGGGCCTTGTTGAGATTGACGAGCTTGCTCATTCACGCGGTCCGATCATGTCCCTGGGGTCCACCACCCGGTCGAAGGTCTCGGCATCCACGAACCCCAGCGCAATCGCTTCCTCGCGCAGGGTGGTGCCGTTCTTGTGCGCCGTCTTCGCCACCTTGGTGGCGTTGTCGTACCCGATGGTCGGCGCCAGCGCCGTCACCAGCATCAGCGAATCCCGCATAAGCTGGTCGATCCGCGCCGTATTGGCCTGCGTGCCCACCACCATGTTGTCGGTGAAGCTGCCCGCGGCGTCGCCCAGCAGCTGCATCGACTGCAGCACGTTGTAGCTCATCATCGGGTTGTAGACATTGAGCTCGAAATGCCCCTGGCTGCCGGCAAAGCCGACGGCGGCGTCGTTGCCCATCACATGCGCGCAGACCATGGTCAGCGCCTCGGCCTGGGTCGGGTTGACCTTGCCCGGCATGATCGACGAGCCGGGTTCGTTTTCCGGAAGGATCAATTCGCCCAGACCCGACCGCGGGCCGGAGCCCAACAGGCGCATGTCGTTGGCGATCTTGAAGAGCGAGGCCGCCACGGTCTTTAGCGCGCCCGAGAACATCACCATGGCATCATGCGCGGCCAGTGCTTCGAACTTGTTGGGCGCGGTGACGAAGGGCAGGTCGGTGATCTTGGCGATCTCCGCCGCCACGCGGGTGTCCCATCCCTTGCGGGTGTTGAGCCCGGTGCCCACGGCAGTGCCGCCCTGCGCCAGTTCGTAAATGTCCGGAAGGCAGGCTTCGACCCGGCGGATGCCCTGCGCCACCTGGTGCGCGTAGCCGCCGAATTCCTGGCCCAGCGTCAGCGGGGTTGCGTCCTGCGTATGGGTGCGGCCGATCTTGATGATGTCGGCGAATTCCTCGGACTTTGCCACCAGCGCGTCATGCAGCTTGCGCAGGCCGGGCAGCAGCGTGTCGCGGGCCATCATGCCGATGGCCACGTGCATCGCGGTCGGAAAGGTGTCGTTGGAGCTTTGCCCCATGTTGCAGTGATCGTTGGGGTGCACAGGCTTTTTGCTGCCCATCTCGCCGCCCAGCATTTGTATCGCCCGGTTCGAGATCACCTCGTTGGCGTTCATGTTGCTTTGGGTGCCGGATCCGGTCTGCCAGACCACCAGCGGAAAGTTGTCGTCGAACTTGCCGTCGATCACCTCTTGCGCGGCGGCGGCGATGGCGTTGCCGATCTCTTCGGGCATGTCCCCCTGCGCCACGTTGACCGTGGCGCAGGCCTTCTTGATCACGCCAAGCGCTCGGATGATAGCAACCGGCTGGCGTTCCCAGCCGATGGGGAAGTTCTGAATCGACCGCTGCGTCTGCGCGCCCCAGTATTTCTCGGCCGGCACGTCCAGCGGGCCGAAGCTGTCGGTTTCAACGCGGATATCGGGCGGGGTGGCGGACATGGACGGCTCCTGGTGTATGCGATTGCATGCGGTCTAGGCCCACCAGCGCGCGCCTGCAAGAGACGTCGACATCACTTGCGGAAGGAATCGAGGCTCACGACATCGGCCTTCTTGGTTCCGGCGCTCTTGCTCTCCGGGGCCGCGTCGGACTTGGCGGCGGGCGGATCGAAATCGCGATCGTCCTCCTCGTCGTCGTCGTCCTGCGTCTCGAACCGCAGGCCGAATTCGACCGAGGGATCGACGAAGGTCTTGATCGCATCGTAGGGGATATAAAGCAACTCGGGCGCGTCGCCGAAATTCAGCGAGACCGAAAAGCCGTCGTCGGTTACCTCGAGATTGTCGAACCAGTGCTGCATCACCACGGTCATTTCGCCGGGGTAGCGGTCGGACAGCCAGTCGGCGATCTCCACGTCCGGATGATGCGTGTCGAAGGTGATGAAGAAGTGATGCTCGCCCGGCAGACCATCGCGCTGGACGCCTTCCAGAACTTCCTGGATCAGGCCGCGCATCGCGCGGTGCATGAGGTTGCCGTAATCGATACTGCGGGCCATGCCCTTTCCCCCTGAATTTCCTGCCAGCATATTCTATTTGCCGCGAAACAAAAGGGCGCGCGGCGCTGTTTTTGCGTGGCCCCGGCGCGGGTGCGGATCAGCCCAGAACCTTGGTGATTTCGCGAAGAATCTTGAGCCGGATGGCGCGTGGATAGTCGCGATGGCCACGCGCGGTCAGTACGAATCCATCCCGCGTCACCAGCGTCCGTCGATAGAAGTTGGTGATCGCGATCCCGAGGGATTCGATGGCGATGCCGTTGATCGTCACGCCCATCCGCTCGGCCCGCCTCCGCACCGGCCCGACCTCGCCGCCGGCATTGGGCGTGCCGTCGCCCGACACGTCGATGACCCGCCGGGCGCAGTCGGGCACCGCGGCGAATTGGTCCAGCGCGAAATCAAGCGCATCCGCCGGGGCGGTGTCCGACAGGACAAAAGCGCGTTCCATTCCGCGGGCCCGCGTGGCAAAGCGTGACACGTCGAGCGCCGTGCGCATACGGGTCCAGGGGATCGAGATTTCCTGCCGCCCGACGCCGGACCACTGGATCACCATCAGCATGACCTCGCCGCGCACCATGGTCTCGACGATTTCGGGATCTGCCATCGCATCTGCAAGCCCATCGGTCTGCAACCGGTATTCACCTGGATCGACGGAGTTCGAAACGTCGATGGTCAGCAGAAGCGCCGTGTCGCAGGCCTGTGACGCGGGCGCGGCGAATCCGCAAAGACAAATGGCGAGGGCACGCAGCATGAGCACATAGGACCCGCGTGCCGCGATCCGGTCAAGAGCAGAGGGTCAAGGCGCTCTTTTCAAAGGCTGCGCGTTCCGGTGCGTGGCTTTCTGTATTTCTTTCAGCGGTTAACACGGGCGGTGTGCAGAAGCGCCGCTGCAATTCCGGAAAGAGACGCCGCACAACCAAAGAGAGATTCAGGGCAATTCGATTCACCCAAAATACAATGTAAGGGCGTATTGGGATCTTCTGGGAATTGGGAATGCTCTTTCAATTCGCAGAGCGCATTCGGGATTCGCAATGAGGTGGCGTTTGTTTCGAAACGGAGGCTTCGCCTACCGCGAACTACCGCTTAGGTTGAATTGGTATCGTGAATTTCCCGTAAATTCCGGCGCGTGACAGATGTCTGCGCGAAAGAACGGTCCGGTCCGGGCAGACGGACAGGGTCGGTGGTCCGTGCCGCTTTGACGCTCGAGATCGGGTGAAACGAATGGCGCAGAATTGCTGAAAGATACATTTATCATGGCTTTTCAGCCCATTGCCGGGTGTGATCCAACAAGCGAATCGGACTGCGACCAGGCGGAAGAACAGGGACTTATCAACAGTCTTGGCAATACCAAAAAACTTTTAAATTCCGTTGACAGAAATCCCGTCGAATGGATTACTGCTCTCAGGTGAACGTGGGGGAAGACTTTAGGTAGCTGTTTTTGATTTCGGATTGTGATCAGCGTTTGGCTTCGATGGCGCGCGTGGCGGATTAGAAGAACCGTCCTTAAGTGACCGACCTGCTCAGAATGAGTGAGCCTTCGCTTCGGCAGCTTGCGGGCTGGCCGGTGGTCTGTCGTGTTTGTCGTGGGACTTACCACCAGGCACGTTTGCAATTCAAATCAGTATCGGATCGAAAGCAAAGCTTGGTCGATTACGAACCGGGAATGTTCATTCCCGGAACAGCTGTTTATTGTCGTCAGCAATGGGCCGGGTCCGGCTCTTTTCCCGCGTTCTGAAAAATGCATTCGCGCCCCGGCGCCGGTGAAGCACCGGTCCGGCCTATCGCGCAGGGAAAACAGGGATCTTTACCATGGCAACTCCGATACTCGATCTGAACGGTGTAGGCGCAGGCAACGACGTGACCGCGAACTTCGTCGAAGGCACGGATCAGGGGAACCAGCCGAACGATGGCGTGCTTTTGTTTCAAAACGCGACGCTGACAGAAGGAGACAGCCAAGAGATTAAGTCGATCACACTGACCCTGCCGATGGTCGACGGCTCTGCCTTCGAGACGCTGGGCATCGATAACGCCTTCGATTTTACTGGAATCAATGTGGTTGTTAACGTCGCTAACGGGTCCGTTGATCCATTGGACCCCATGACGCCCACTGTCATGACACTGACCCCGGAGACCGGCACGACCGCATCCGTCGCCGACTTTCAGGCAGTTTTGCAAGCAATTCGCTATTTCAACACCAGCGACGAGCCGTCCGAGACGCCGCGCTCCGTGACTGTCGACGTGGTCGATGCCGAGGACGAGACCACGACGCAAACCGCGACGATCAACGTCGAGGAAACCAACGATATTCCCGCACTGACCGTAGAGGCCGGCGACAACAGCACCACAGAGGACGTGGACGCCAGCGCTTCGGGCGCCTTCACGGTCACGGATCCGGATTCCGACACCTTCACCTGGCAGATCACCGCGCCCAACGAGACCGCCGTCACGGCGATGTCCGGCACCCCGGCGGTGTCGAACGGCACCTACGGTACGTTGTCGCTCAACGACGATGGCAGCTGGAGCTACACGCTCGACGATACGCTCGAGAACGCGCTCCTCGATGCGCTGGACGCGGGTGAGACGGTGCAGGACAATTTCGTCGTCCTCGTCAATGACAACGAGGGCGCGGCGACCACCGCCCCGGTGACGATCAACGTCACCGGCACTAACGACGCCCCGGTCGCCGAGGCCGATCTCACGACTTTCAACGCCCTCGGCGATCCCGGCAACGTGCAGGTGGTGGATGAGGACGGGCCGACCCTGACCATCGACGTTCTGGCCAACGACACCGACGTGGACGGCGAAGATAATCCGTCGAACTTCTCGCTCGATTCCGTCGGTGCGAACTCCGTGACCGGCCTGTCGGACGCCGTCACGATCGACCCGAGCAGCTTCGACATCGTCGGCAACCAGCTGACGTTCACACCGGGTGACGAATTCGACGCGCTGGACGATGGCGAAACCGCCGTCGTGACGGTCAGCTACACCATGTCCGACGACAGCGGCGAAAGCGCGACCTCGACCGCCTCGATCACCGTCACCGGCACCAACGACGCGCCCACCGTGTCCGCCATCGCCGCACCGCCCAGCACCGAGGACGAGACCGTCAGCATCGACCTGCTGGACGGCCAGACCGATCCCGACGACGACCTGACGGTCGGCAACATCGTCGTGACCTCGAACGTGATGCCGGCGCGCAGCTTTGTCGAAGGGGAGGACTACACCGTCACCGACGGCGTGCTGACCTTTGCCGCCGGCACGTTCAACGATCTGAACGAAAGTGCGTCGGAAATCGTGACCGTGAACTACGAGATCAGCGATGGCACCGTGACGTCCCCCAACACAGCGATCAAGACCGTCACCGGTGTAAACGATGCGCCCGTGGCGGGTGACGACGAAGATTTCGGGACGATCGTCGATCCGGGCGACGGTGTCGCGGGCACGACCATGGCCACCGGCAACGTGCTGGACAACGACACCGATGACGATACCGGCGAGACGGCGAGCCTTGTCGTCGACAGCTTCGGCACAAACGCCGCGGGTGACAGCAATGCCGCCGGCACGACCGTGACCGGCACCTACGGGACGCTGACCATCGACGCCAACGGCGTGTATACCTACACGCTAGACACCACGCCGGGGGGCGCGGCGGACGCGTTGCCGGATGGCGACGTGCAGGTCGACACCTTCTTTTACGTCGTGAGCGATTTCAACGACGGCACCGACGTGGGCCGGTTGCAGATCGACGTCACCGGATCGAACGAGGCGCCGACCGTGACGGCGGCTCTGACCGGGACCGACGATGACCAGGGCATCCAGGTTTTCGATCTGCTGGACGGCGCAGAGGACCGCGACACCGGCGACACGCTGAGCGTGACCGGTCTCATGGTCAGCAGCGACAACACCGAGCGCGACCTCACGGGGTATTCCTTCCCGCTGAGCGGGCCGGGCAACGGCACGCTGGACTTCGATGCCGCGCAGTTCGACGATCTGCGCATCGGTGATACCGAGGTGATCACCTTCAGCTACACGATCGAGGACAACTTCGGCGGCTCGGTCCCGCAGACACTGACCGTCACGCTGACGGGCACCAACCAGGCGCCAGTGGTCGGCCCGATGCCCGACGACGCGGGCGAGGTGATCGAGAACGGGACCGGCACCGACGGCGTCTACACCGCCACCGGCGACATCGACTTCACCGATGCCGAACTCGGCGACATCCACTCGGTGAACGCCGCCGCTGCGGGCGGGGGTCTGGGGTATCTCGGCACGCTTCTGGCAGGGATCAGCAACTCGGCCACGGCCGATGGCGTGGGCCGCGTCACCTGGACCTACAACATCACCAACGCCTCGCAGAAATCCGTCATCGAGGCGCTGGGTGAAGGCGACACGATCACGCAGCTTTACACCATCACCATCAACGACGGGCAGGGTGGTTCGACCCAGCAGGACGTCACCATCACCATCACCGGCAGCAACGACCAGCCTGTGATCGAGGGCAGCTCGACCCTGACCGATACGCTGACCGAAACCGCCGACACCACCGGGTCGATGACGGTCCTCGAGGCCACCGGCACGATTGCGTTCTCGGACATCGACACGTCCACCTTTGCCAATGCCAACACCCAGGCGCTGGTCACCGGCGCGGCGGATACGCATACGGTCGGCCAGATGATGCCCACCGCGACGCTGACGCCCGCAGGCGGCGCAGCGGCGGCCTACATGGGCATGATCCCCGGTTCGCTGAGCTTCGGCGTGGTGGACCAGACCGCCGACACGGTGGACTGGACCTATTCCGTGGCCGACGGCGCGCTTGATTTCCTGCGCGAAGGCGACGTGCTGACGATCACCTTCGCCACCACGGTGACCGACGACTCGGGCGCGATGAACGCGGACTCGGAATCCGCCCTGATCACGGTGACCATCACCGGCACCAACGACGTGCCGACCATCGCCGCGGACGAGGTCAATGGCAACTCGCTGGTGGAAGCCGGTGTCGACACGCCCGGAGTCTCCGAGGTCACCGGCACGCTCAACGGCATGGGCGCCAACTGGGATGACGCCGACGACAGCGAAACGGCCGCGCTGGCGGTCACCAAGGCGGCCTTTGACGGCGCCGTGCCCGCCGAACTGGACTTCGACGGCAGCGGCACCGGCGCGATGCCCGGCGAGGCGACGATCCTCGGCACCTACGGCGCGCTCTACCTGCAAGTAGACGGCAGCTATCGCTATGTGCTCGACAATGCCGATCCCGACACCGATGCGCTCGACAACGAAGCCACCGGCGTGACCGAGACCTTTACCTACACCATCGCCAACAACGGCGGCGGCGAAGGTAACGAGGCGTCGGCGACGATCACCGTCTCGATCGAGGGCTCGAACGACGCGCCGTTCATCTCCTTCGTCGAAGGCGAGGATCTCGGCAACGTCAAGGAGGCGGGCATTCTCAACGACAACGTGCCTTTCTCTGGCGTCACCACCGCCACCGGCACGCTGGATCCGAACGACGTGGACAGCAGCGACGATGCCACCAACGACACCTGGTCTCTGGTGGCCAATGGCGGCACGGGTCAAATACAGGACGATGCGGTGACCGTCACCGGCACCTACGGCACCCTGACCATCGACCAGAACGGCACCTGGACCTACACGCTCGACGATACGGACCCCGATACCCGCGCCCTGAACGAGGGTGAAAGCTACGACGAGGTGTTTACCGTTCAGCTTGCGGACAACGACGCCACCGACGAAGGCAGCGACACGGTGGATGTGACCATCACCGTGACCGGCACCAACGATCAGCCGGTGCTGACGGTCGTGCCCGGCGCCGATACCAGCGTCACCGAAGCCGGTCTGTCGCTTGTCGACAACACCACGCCCATCGGCGACAACACGGCGACCGGTGCCTACACGGTCGCGGACGACGACTCCAACGACACGCCCGCGACCGCGCTGTGGTCGATCGTGTCGGTGAACGGCGTTGCGGTGGAAACGCCCACCGTGGCCAATGGCGCGCCCTCGGCCGAGACCGGCCAGTACGGTACGCTGTCGCTCAACGACATGGGGCAGTGGACCTACCTCATCGACGATACCGAAGGCGGCGCCGCCGATGCGCTTGATGTCGAGGACAGCGATACCGAAACCTTCGTGATCC
>Ga0208330_1000758_pt1 | contig 12512 bp, 11 predicted proteins | sample DeeseametaMP1896_FD_184180 | JGI IMG/M metagenome (GOLD analysis project Ga0208330, IMG submission 184180) | Marine microbial communities from the Deep Pacific Ocean - MP1896 (SPAdes) | ecosystem: Environmental > Aquatic > Marine > Oceanic | place: East of Hawaii, North Pacific Ocean | collected...
TTCCGGCCCGGGGCAGGTCCGGTCGGCTGGTTCCGGCCCGGGGCAGGTCCGGTCGGCTGGTTCCGGCCCGGGGCAGGTCCGGTCGGCTGGTTCCGGCCCACGACAACCAGCCCGCTCGCCCACCGTGAATCCTCTGCGAAAATCCGCGCGACTTTTCGCACTCACTTCACGCTCGACGAACGGCTCTCGACGCAGAGACGCGAGGGCATGGACGCAGGGCATCCGCGCGGACGCGAGAGCGCGCGGGAGCCACCGCCGCAGGGGCGCTACAACACCCGGGCGGTGGGTGTGAACACGACCGGCATGGACTCCAGCCCGCTGACGAAGTTCGCCGGGCGTAGCGGCAACGCCGACTCGTCGGCCAGCCGCAGATCTGGCAGCCGCGACAGCACTTTGGTCAGCATGATCTTCAACTCGAGACGGGCCAACTGGTTGCCCAGGCAGAAATGGGTGCCGAAACCGAAGGCCAGGTGACTGTTCGGGTTGCGATCGATCCGGAAGTTCTCCGGATCGCCGAACACCGACTCGTCGAAGTTCGCCGATTCGAACATCAGCATGATCTTCTCGCCGGCTTTCAGCGACGTGCCGTGGAACTCGGTGTCGGCGGTCAGCGTGCGGCACATGTTCTTCACCGGCGACGTCCAGCGGAGCATCTCCTCGATCGCCCCGGGCAGCAGATCAGGCTGCGCCACGAGCGCCTCCCATTGATCGCGGTGACGCAGCAGCTGCTCGGTGCCGCCCGACAGCGTGTGGCGGGTGGTCTCGTCGCCGCCGATCAGGATCAGCAGTGTCTCGAACACGATCTCGTCATCCGACATCCGCTGGCCCTCGACCTCGGCGTTGACCAGAACCGAGAACAGGTCGTCGGTCGGGTTGGCGCGACGGTCGGCGATCACCTCCATCGTGAACGCGGTGTAGGCGGCGAACGTGTCCATCAGCTTCTGGATGGTCAGCTCGTCGACCGTCGAGGACAGTCCGCACACCAGGTCGTCGGACCACTGCAGCAGCTTGTCGCGCTCTTCGGGCAGCACGCCGAGCATGTCACCGATGACCGCCATCGGCAGCGGCGCGGCGATGTCGCGGACGAAGTCGCACTCGCCGCGCTCACACACCGCGTCGATCAGCGCGTCACACAGGTTCTCGATGGCCGGCACCTTGTCCATGACGCGCTTGCGGGTGAACCCGGAGTTGACGAGCTTGCGGCGCAGGATGTGCGCCGGATCGTCCATGTCGATCATGTAGGGCATCCCAGGCTGGTCCGGCCGGATGCCGCCGGTGGACGAGAACAGCTCCGGGTTGCGCTCGGCGTCGAGCAGCGCCTGATAGGTCGTCGCCGCGGCCAGTCCGTTGCGGTCGCGGAACACCGGCTGGTTGGCCCGCATCCACTTGTAGGCCTCCCGCGCATTGCGGTCGGCGTAGAAGTTGCCGTCGGCCAGATCGACGTCGAGGCCGGACAGTGTCGAGGTCATGACTTTCCTTTTCGTGGCTGCTTCGAGGTGCCGGGCTAGAAGACGCGGGAGTCGCCGAACGTCATGTCCACGTTGGCCGCCGAGCTGGACATCAACGCTCGCTTGGGCAGACCCAGCGACGCGAGTTCGGCGGCGTAGGGATGGTCACCCAACCGCACCATGACCCCGCCGAACCGGTACCGCACCCCGGTCATCACCATCTCCCCCGGCGTCTCCCGGGTGACTCCGTCCAGATAGGAATACGTCGAATGCACCTGCTTGCGTCCGGTCAACGCCGCGGGCACCGGCAAGCCGGGGCGGAAGTCCATCCCGACAGCGAACTGCCCGTCGATCGTGACGTCGAAGCCGAACGACCTGCCGTGCCGGACTCCTGCTGGATCATCCGCTCCGCGAATGGTGAACTCCGACATCACCTTCGGGTAACCCCAGATCGTGCGCCCGGCTTCCAGAGTGAAGGACTGGTCCACCGGCAGATGGTGCACGAAGGCGCCCGCCGACTGCAGCGCCGAGAACCCGCTAGCACTCGAGCCGGGCGGATTGACCATGACGTTGGTGCCGTACTCGTAGTACGCACCCAGGTCGGTGTCCTCGTAGCGCATGAGCATCAGCACCACCATCGCCCGGTTACGGGCGAACCGGCACACCTGCAGGCCGCTGTAGTCGATCATGGCCTGCGCGGCGTCGGCGTCCACGACGAACATCGCGGTGTGCTGATGCGCGGTGCGCACCCGCACCGGCATTGTGAGCACCGTTCCGGCGATCGTGTGTGTGGACGCGTTCGTGGCTTCGGTCACACCGTCAATCTAGAACGTGTTCTAGACACACTGCAAGAAGTGTCTAGACCAGCGCAGCCAGATCGCGGATCTGTTCGGGCGAGCGTGCGCCCACCACCATCATGGTGACCCCGGAGGCCTCCCACGCTTTGATCTGCTCCTGCACATACGCCAGGTCGCCCACAATGGCCGAATCGTCGACGAGTTCGTCGGGGATCACCTTGGCCGCCTCGTCCTTGCGGTCACTCCTGAAGAGTTTGGTGACCTCGTCGACGACCTCGGCATAACCCATGCGCCGGTAGACGTCGGCGTGGAAGTTGGTGCCCTCGGCGCCCATACCGCCCACGTAGAGCGCCAGATGCGGCTTCATCAGCTCCATGATCGCCGGCCGATCGTCGGTGACGACCACCTGCGCGGTCGCGCAGATCTCGAACGTCTCGCGGGTGTGCCGCGCACCCGGGCGGGCGAAACCCTCGTCGAGCCACTCGTTGTACATGGTCGCGATGCGCGGGGAGTAGAAGATCGGCAGCCAGCCGTCGGCGATCTCGGCGGCCAGTGCGACGTTCTTGGGTCCCTCGGCCCCGAGCATGATCGGGATGTCGGGGCGTAGCGGGTGGGTGATCGGCTTGAGGTTCTTGCCCAGCCCGGTGGTCCCCTCCCCGGTCAGCGGCAACGGATAGTGCGGTCCGTCGCTGTGCACCGGCGCTTCCCGGGCCCACACCTGCCGGATGATGTCGATGTACTCACGGGTCCGGGCCAGCGGCTTGGGGAACTTCTGGCCGTACCAGCCCTCGACAACCTGCGGCCCGGACACCCCGAGACCGAGGATGTGGCGGCCGCCGGAGAGGTGGTCGAGGGTCAGCGCCGCCATCGCGCACGCGGTCGGGGTGCGCGCCGACAGCTGGATCACCGAGGTGCCCAGCCGCATGCGCGTCGTCTCGCGGCCCCACCACGCCAACGGCGTGTAGGCGTCCGAACCCCAGGCCTCGGCGGTGAACATGGTGTCGAAGCCGACCTCTTCGGCGACGGACACCAGTTCGGCATGGTTGGTCGGTGGTTGCGCACCCCAATATCCGAGCTGCAGACCCAGTTTCATCCGATCCGCCTTTCCGGGAAGCCACAGCCGTCCCTTGAAACCATTCTTAGAACCTGTTCTACTCGATGCTGTGACCACCAGCCAAAGCAGCCCGGTGCAGATCGATCCGCATGAACCGCCACTTTCCGCTCCTCTGAAGCTGGCATTCGACTACACCCGTTCAGTCGGACCACTCCTCGGTCAGTTCTTCACCGCGCTGCGCGAGCGGCGCATCGTCGGGGTTCGCGGTTCGGACGGACGCGTGTTGGTCCCGCCCGCTGAGTATGACCCCGTCACCTACGAGGCGTTGACCGAGGTCGTGCCCGTGGCCAGCGTCGGCACCGTCGTGTCGTGGACGTGGCAGTCCCACCCGTTGGAAGGGCAACCGCTGGATCGGCCGTTCGCGTGGGCGCTGATCCGCCTCGACGGCGCCGACACCCCGATGCTGCACGCCGTCGACGCCGACGGACCCGACGCGATCAGCACCGGCGCCCGGGTACACGCGCACTGGGTCGACGAGCCGGCCGGCGCGATCACCGACATCGCCTACTTCTCGCTGGGTGACACCGCCGAAGAAGTCCCGGAGCCGCCGCAGGGGCTGGACCCGGTGACGATGCTCGTCGTGCCCAGCTGGATCGAGATCCAGCACACCGCATCCCAGCCTGAAAGCGCGTTCCTGCGAGCGTTGGAGCAGGGCAAGCTGCTGGGGGCCCGCACCGGTTCCGACGGCAAGGTGTACTTCCCGCCGAAGGAGGCCAACCCGGCGACGGGCCAGCCGCTCGACCAGTACATCGAACTGGCCGACACCGGTACCGTCACGACGTTCGCGATCATCAACATCCCGTTCGCCGGACAGCGGATCAAGCCGCCCTATGTGGCCGCCTACGTGCTGCTCGACGGTGCCGACATCCCGGTGCTGCACCTCGTCGCCGACATCGAGGCCGACCAGGTGCGGATGGGGATGCGGGTGCAGGCGGTCTGGAAGCCTCGCGAGGAGTGGGGCCTGGGCATCGACAACATCGAGTACTTCCGGCCGACGGGCGAACCCGACGCCGACTACGACACCTACAAGCATCACCTGTAAAGGGACTTTCGTGAGCAGAGAAGTTGCCGTCGTCGGGTTCTCGCACGCACCGCATGTGCGTCGCACCGACGGGACCACCAACGGTGTCGAGATGTTGATGCCGTGCTTCGCCGAGATCTACGACGACCTCGGCATCACCAAGGCCGACATCGGATTCTGGTGTTCCGGGTCGTCGGACTACCTTGCCGGACGGGCCTTCTCGTTCATCTCAGCGATCGACTCCATCGGCGCGGTGCCACCGATCAACGAGTCGCATGTCGAGATGGACGCGGCCTGGGCGCTCTACGAGGCCTACATCAAGATCCTCACCGGGGAGGTCGAAACCGCGCTGGTCTACGGTTTCGGCAAATCCTCGGCCGGAACGTTGCGCCGGGTGCTGGCCCTGCAGACCGACCCGTACACCGTCGCGCCGCTGTGGCCCGACTCGGTGAGCATGGCCGGGTTGCAGGCGCGCATGGGCCTCGACGCCGGCACCTGGACCGAAGAGCAGATGGCGCAGGTCGCCCTGGATGCCCAGGCCGCCGGCCCGCGGGTGGACCGACTCGAATCGGGCGGAACCGTCGAAGAGTTGCTCGCCCAGCCGTTCTTCGCCGATCCGTTGCGTCGCCACGACATCGCGCCGATCACCGACGGCGCGTCGGCGATCGTGCTCGCCGCCGACGACCGGGCCCGTGAGTTGCGTGAGCGGCCGGCCTGGATCTCGGGCATCGAGCACCGTATCGAGACCCCGGTCCTCGGAGCGCGCGAGCTGACCACGTCGCCGTCGACGGCCGCATCGGCGGCGGCGGCCACCAACGGTGATGCCTCCTCCATCGAGCTCGCCGAGATCTACGCTCCGTTCAGCCATCAGCAGCTCATCCTGACCGAGGCGATCGGACTGTCCGACAGTACGAAGATCAACCCGTCCGGTGGCGCGCTCGCCGCCAACCCGATGTTCTCGGCGGGCCTCGAGCGCATCGGTTTCGCCGCCCGCCACGTCTTCGCCGGCGAGGCCTCCCGGGTACTCGCCCACGCAACGAGTGGGCCTGCGCTGCAGCAGAATCTGGTCGCGGTTTTGGAAGGGCGTTGAGACATGGCTGACGGAGCAAAGAAGAATCTCGCCGCCGTCCTGGGCACCGGGCAGACGAAGTACGTCGCCAAACGCAAGGACGTGTCGATGAACGGCCTGGTGCGCGAGGCCATCGACAAGGCTCTGGCCGACTCCGAGTGCACGATGGACGACATCGATGCCGTCGTGGTGGGCAAGGCGCCGGACTTCTTCGAGGGCGTCATGATGCCGGAGCTGTTCATGGCCGACGCCACCGGCGCGACGAACAAACCACTGATCCGCGTGCACACCGCGGGCTCGGTGGGCGGCTCGACCGCCATCGTGGCCGCGAGCCTGGTGCAGTCGGGCAAGTACCGCCGCGTGCTGACCATGGCATGGGAGAAGCAGTCGGAGTCCAACGCCATGTGGGCGTTGAGCATCCCGGTGCCGTTCACCAAGCCGGTGGGCGCCGGCGCGGGCGGATACTTCGCCCCGCACATCCGCGCCTACATCCGCCGCTCCGGTGCGCCGACGCACATCGGTGCCATGGTCGCGGTCAAGGACCGCCTCAACGGCGCGAAAAACCCGCTGGCACATCTCCATCAGCCCGACATCACGCTGGAGAAGGTGCTCGAGTCGCCGATGCTGTGGGATCCGATCCGATACGACGAGACCTGCCCGTCCTCCGACGGCGCGGCCGCCCTGGTGATCGGCGACGAAGCCACCGCCGACGCGCGCGTCGCCGACGGTCACCCGGTGGCATGGATCCACGCGACCGCGCTGCGCACCGAACCTCTCGCGTACGCGGGGCGCGACCAGGTCAACCCGCAGGCCAGCCGCGACGCTGCCGCGGCCCTGTGGAAGGCCGCCGGCATCACCAGCCCCATCGACGAGATCGACGTCGGCGAGGTCTACGTGCCGTTCTCCTGGTATGAACCGATGTGGCTGGAGAGCCTGGGCTTCGCCGCCGAAGGTGAGGGGTGGAAGCTCACCGAGGCCGGCGAAACCGCCATCGGCGGGCGCATCCCGTTCAACCCGTCCGGCGGGGTGCTGTCGTCCAACCCGATCGGCGCGTCCGGCATGATCCGCTTCGCCGAGTCGGCCATCCAGGTGATGAACAAGGCCGGCGATCACCAGGTTCCCGGCGCCAAGAAGGCGCTCGGACACGCCTACGGCGGTGGCGCCCAGTACTACTCGATGTGGGTGGTCGGCAGCGAGAAACCGGCCAGCTCCGCCTCATGAGCCGAATGCAGTACACCTGCAGCGTCGCCATGGGACCGGTCGACCAGCTCGTCGAGATCGCCCGCACCGCCGAGGAAGTCGGTTTCGACTCGATCGCGCTTCCTGACTCGTTGTTCTACATGGAAAAGCAGGCGGCCGATTACCCGTACACACCGGACGGGTCGCGGATGTGGGACGAGAACACCCCGTGGGTCGACCCGCTGATCGCCGCGGGCGCCATGGGCGCGGTGACCTCCACGCTGCGCTTCTACACCAACGTGATGAAGCTCGGCTCGCGCAATCCGCTCCTGCTGGCACGGCAGGTCGGCTCGGTGGCCAACCTGACGAACAACCGGTTCGGCTTCGGTGTCGGAATCGGTTGGGCACCGGAGGAGTTCGAGTGGTGCGGAGTGCCCTACGCCAAGCGCGGCAAGCGTGTCGACGAGATGATCGAGGTCATCAAGCTGGTGCTGGCCGGCGGCATGGTCGAGTTCCACGGTCAGTTCTACGACTTCGACCGCTTGCAGATGAGCCCGGCCCCCAGCGAGCCGGTGCCGTTCTACGTCGGCGGACACACCGACGTGGCGCTCAAGCGCGCCGCCCGTGTCGGTGACGGTTGGACCAGCGCGATGATGACGGGCGACCAACTGGCCGAGACCATCGGCAAGCTCAACTCATTGCGCGCCGAATACGGCCGCGCCGACGAACCATTCGAGTTCCAGGCGGTGTGCATCGACAAATTCGGCGTGGACGGTCATCGTGAGCTCGCCGAGATCGGGGTCACCGACAACATCGTGATCCCGTGGGTGTTCGACGGATTGGGTTTCGACGCCCCGATCGAAAAGAAGAAGGATTCGCTGAAGCGCTTCGCCGACACCTACATCCACTCGGGCTGGCAGGACAACTAGGGCTCTCCTGACAATCTGGTGTTGTGCCTGCGCTCGAGGGATGTCGCGTTTCAGTTGCCATCCGATGAGCTGTCGGGGTTGGTCGAGGATTTGTTGCCCGGTGCCGGGTGATACCCCAACGATTCCCCTCCGGTCGTCCAGCGACAGGATCTCATCGCGACAGCGACGTCAGCCTCGGATAGAGGATCGCTGGACCGAGCCATCGCGTCACAAAGCGGCGTAGTGCGATGCCGTTGCGCCGCGACTGTCCGGGATCAGTGAGAAGGGACTGAACTGTGCGCAGGACCATTTCGGCGAGTTCATCCAGCGCAGCGTCGTCGTGAAACCCGTGAAGCGCCCAATCAACATCGAGACGGCGGAATACCGACAAGCAGAACGCCATCGCGGTGTCGGAGGTGAGCGAAATGGCGGTTTCCCCCTCCGCCCGTCGCGTCAGGAGAGCTTCCAGCTGCGGATCGCCGGCGAGATTCTCGACGCCGAACGAGACGCTCTCGACAATCGCAGCGACCGGGTCGTTGAGGCCGTTGGCGCGTTCGATCACCTGGTCGATGAACCCGTTGACCGCACGCATTGCGCTGGCGATGAGGAGGGCGTCGGCATTCGGAAAGTACCGGTACACCGTCTGACGGGTGACACCGAGCCTGCGGGCGACGTCGGCAAGGCGTATGCCCGGCCCGTGCTGGGCGACCTCGTCGTCCACCGCATCCAGAATTCGCGAGATAGCCTCCTCATCTGATGACGGTGTGACGCCCGCCCACCCACGACTACGCATCAGCGCCTACGAGCTGTTCGCTGGTGAATTCGATCGGAAGCGTCGTCGGACCTGTCATACCCAGCAGAGACTTCCACGGTGCCGGACCGGTGCGATTGGCGACGGGCAGACGGCGAGTCAGGACGACCAGCGCTTCGGCCAGTTCACGGCGCGCGAGGTTTGCCCCGAGGCAGTAGTGCGCGCCACCGCCGAAGGTCATGATTGCCGGAACGTCCTTGCGCGAAATGTCGAATCGATCGGCATCGTCGTAGATCACCGGATCGCGATTGGCAGCGAAGGTGTTCGCGAGGACAAAGGTCCCCGCCGGGAACAGGTAGCCGCCGAACTCGACATCCACGACCGCGGCTCGTGGCGCGATACACGCTGCTGGTGAGTGGCGCATGGTCTCTTCGACCGCCTGCATGGCAAGCTCTGGGTGCTCACGCAGCTTCTGCCACTGATCTGGATGCTCGCAGAGAACCTGCACCGATGCCGCCAGTTGGTTTCGGGTCGTGTCGGTGCCTGCCATCAAGAAACCGGCCACCAGCATCCGGAGTTCGTCGAGGTCGAGACGGTCACCTTCGCTTTCCGCGCGGATGAGCTCGGAGAGCAGATCGTCGGTCAGATTGTGTCGGCGGGCGGCGACCATGTCGTCGACATACGCGTCGAGTTCGCGCCACGCGTCCATGATCGCCGCTTCGTCGAAGGTGACATCCGGCTGGAAGTTCAGCGCCTTGAATATCTCTTCTGTCCAGTCTGCGAACAGTTGCCAGTCCTCGCGAGGCGCACCGAGCAGCGCGCACATCACCGGCGTGGGGTAGGGACGGGCGATGTCGGTCACGACGTCGCACCGTCCTGCGTCTTCCACCCGATCGATCAGCGTGTTCACCACCGCGCGGATCGTCTCATCCAGGCGTGATGTCGCACGTGGGGTGAACGCCTTGGAAACCAGTTTGCGCAACCGGACGTGCGGTGGCCCGTCGAGCCCCAAGAGGCTGTTGGCCATCTTGTCGTACAGCGGTCCCGACGTGATGCCTTGCGCCGCAAGCGTGATACCCGGCGGCAACCTGAACCTGTGGTCTCGCAGTATCTCGCGAACCATGTTGTAAGACAGGATTTCCGGGCCAAGGGGGCCGATGGCGATAGGCGCCCGTGATTGTGCCTCTCGAGCATCGTCGACCACGTCGTGTGGCGTGGCAGCCAGGCTGTAGTCGAGGGTGGGAAGACCAGCTTCAAAGACATTGGGGGCGGTGCTGTGCGCGGTCATCCGAACCTCACCTTCCACCGGAGCTATAAGACATTTACGTACGGAACGTATGACCAGAAGGACGCTGCGGTCAATACCTCGACGATAATCAGCAGAAAATCGGCACGGCCGGGACCGGTGATCATACGTTTCATTCTCATACGTCCCACCAGGAGAGGGGCCGCTACGGCGCGTCCTATGAGCCGGCCTCCCGAGCACCTCGGCATCCACACCACACCGTATTGACCAGGGCAGCCACACCGGCGTCGTCCAGCGGCGCCATCCCCAGCATCAGCCGGTAGTACGGCGGAGAGACGAGTGCATCCACCGCGACCTCGACGTCGGTGTGGACAGGCAGTTCCCCGGCCGCCACGGCGTCGCGCAGCGTCACGGCGACCGCCGCGCGACGCGGGGTGATCCACTGATCCATCAGCGCGCGCTCGATCGCCGGGTCGGATGCCGAGGCGGCGATGACGTTACGCAACAATGGCCCCACGGCGGGGTCGGCGACAAGCCCGAACAACGCGCCGACGTGATGCTCCAACGCCTGCACCGTCGTGCTGCCGGGCGGACGCACGATCGTGTCCCGCACCGAGTCCAACAGCCCTTCCAGCACGATCGCCGACGCGGACGGCCACCACTTGTAGATCGTCGTGCGACTCACCTCGGCGCGTTTGGCGATGGCGTCGACCGTCGCCGCTCCGGGACCCCCGTCGAGCGCAAGGTCGGCCGCCGCGCGCACCACTTTCTCGCGGACGGCGGTGCTGCGGGGGCGACCGCGCCGGCTGACCATGTCGTCAGCTTATTGCCGCGGTTCGCCTGTTCCCGTAGACCACCGCGGTGAGGCAGACGACCGCCGCGCACCCGCCCACCACGAACATCGTCGGATAGGACAGCCCATGGGCTCCCGACAGGAACGCCATGGCCGCCGGAACACCGAAGCCCAGATAGCAGAGGCTGTAGAACACGGCCGTCAGTCCCGCCAGATCGTCGGGACCCGCCATGAGCTGGACCTGCTGCAAACCGGCCAGCAGCGCGAGCCCGTAGCCGGCGCCCAGCACAGCCGCCGCCGGCAGAGCCACCCACACGGTCAGCACGGTGGCTGCCCAGGTGGCCATCGCCATTCCTGCGACCAGCAGCACCAGGGCCGCCACGACGCCGCCGATGCCGTCGCCGACGACTCGCCGGCCCGCGTGCTGCACCCCGAAACCGACCCCGAGCGCGACCAGGCACATCAATGCCGAGAACGCGACGGGCGCCTGTGTGACGTGCTCGGACATCAGCGCCGGGAGCACGGCGTAGGCCGTCGCTCCGGCGCCGAACACCCAAGGGGCGATGGGCATGACCACGGTCATGAACCGGCGTCTGGTAGCGGCGGGCACCGCGAGATCGGCCCACCACGCGCCTCCGGACCGGCTGCGGGTCCGGGTCTCCGGCGCGGTACCGAGCAGGACCGCGGCCGCGAGCGCCATCGCGATGTTGATCACGTAGGGCATCACCGCCGGCGCCGGCCCCCACTCGGCCAGGACGCCCGCCGCCGCCGCACCGAGGCCGAACCCCGCCGTGAGGCTCATCGCGGCGCGGCGCGCACCCGATCCGCCGTCCCCGAACGGCGGGCTCGACAGCTCCTTGAGCCAGCTGCCGCCGACCGCCATCGCCAGGCCCAGCGCGAGACCGCTGAACACCCTGCCCACAGCCAGAACCGGGGCCGAGTGCGCGCCGAAAGCCAGGATCAGCGAGCCGACGGCCGCCAGCACCGGCGCCGGCATCATCAGCGGTCGCCGGCCCAGGCGATCCGACAGCGCACCGCCGACGAGCAGCGCAGGAACGATGCCCAGCACGTAGGCGAACAGCAGCAGATCGACGGTCAACGGGGAGAAGCCTGCGGTGTCGCGGTACATGACCAGCAGCGGGGTGAACTCGTTGCCGCCCCACGCGATGGCGAAGGTGGCCGCGGCGACCGCCTGCCAGGGCCGGGGCCGTCGGTCGCCGTCCGCGGTGGTCGGCGACGGGAGCACTGCATTAGTGAACACAGTGTCCACTATATCCAGCGGATCGGCGCGGGCCACGCGGGTATCGACCGTGGGTCAGTGGGTACTCGGCACCGAGAGGGTCTTTGGTCACTTTTTTCGCAGGTGAACGCCCATCGGATTGCGTCCGCGCAGCGGAAAACTGTAACGTGTTCTAGTTAGAAGCCAACAACGGGAGGCCCGAGGTGAGCACCGAGTCAACTGCGGGAGCCGCGACAATTCGCGAGATCGACACCGGCACGCTGCCCGACCGGTTCGCGCGCGGCTGGCACTGCCTGGGACCGGTCAAGGATTTCCAGGACGGCAAGCCGCACGGCATCGAGATCTTCGGCACGATGCTGGTGGTCTTCGCCGACTCGAAAGGCGAGCTCAAGATCCTGGACGGTTACTGCCGGCACATGGGCGGCAATCTGGCCCAGGGGACCGTCAAGGGCGACGAGGTCGCCTGCCCGTTCCACGACTGGCGTTGGGGCGGGGACGGTAAGTGCAAGCTGGTGCCCTACGCCAAGCGCACGCCGCGCCTGGCCCGCACCCGCGCCTGGCACACCGACGTGCGCGGCGGCCTGTTGTTCGTCTGGCACGACCACGAAGGCAACCCGCCGCAGGAGGAGGTCCGCATCCCGGACATCCCGGAGTGGGCCAGCGGTGAGTGGACCGACTGGAAGTGGAACACGATGCTGATCGAGGGCAGCAACTGCCGCGAGATCATCGACAACGTGACCGACATGGCGCACTTCTTCTACATCCACTTCGGGTTGCCGACCTACTTCAAGAACGTCTTCGAGGGTCACGTCGCCAGCCAGTACCTGCACAACGTCGGCCGTCCCGACGTCAACGACATGGGCACCGCGTACGGGGACGCGTCGCTGGATTCCGAGGCCAGCTATTTCGGCCCGTCGTTCATGATCAACTGGTTGCACAACCAGTA